>Ga0310786_10005744_pt1 | contig 16717 bp, 11 predicted proteins | sample AusTroGonzalo_MG_FD_203881 | JGI IMG/M metagenome (GOLD analysis project Ga0310786, IMG submission 203881) | Bovine rumen microbial communities from tropical cattle in Woodstock, Queensland, Australia - Gonzalo_03 (v2) (version 2) | ecosystem: Host-associated > Mammals > Digestive system >... | reverse complement strand
GTGAAAATGCTTCTACTGTAACGTTCCAGGATGGCCTCACCAATGGTGGCTATGCTATTAAATCAGCCCTTGCCAATAATGATAATAATGCTAATTTCTATGACAATGGCGATAATACTGCAAGTGCCGATCGTGGTGGCAACGTAACTATCAGCGCCAGCACCAACACTCGTTACACCAGCTGGACTCTTGAAGAGGTTACCACTCTTCCCGTTACCATCTCTGCTGCAGGCTATGCTACGTTGTGCGCTCCTGTAGCTCTGAATTACCCCTCAACTGTTGTAGTGAATACTGTTACCATCGCTACTGATAATGCAACATTGAATCTGACAGAAGTGACTGGCGGAGCAATTCCTGCTAATACTCCTGTATTGCTTTCAGGTAAAGCTGATACATATAATTTTGAAATTACCACCGGCGTTTCTGCTATTGATGCTGCCAACGTCCTTGTTGGAACTACTGCAGCCATTGCAGCTCCCAACGAAAGCTATATCCTCCAGAATCAGAGCGGCAAGGTTGGCTTCTATCAGGTTGATGTTACAGAGGCAACGCCCAATGTTCCTGGCTTCCGCGCATATCTGAATGTTCCGAGCTCATCAGTTAAAGCCTTCTTCTTTGATAAGGCTGATGGCATTAGCTCCGTGAACGTTGAGCAGGCTCAGAAGGATGCTACCATCTTCAACATCGCTGGTCAGCGTGTAGCTAAGGCTCAGAAGGGCATCTACATCATGAATGGCAAGAAAGTCCTTGTAAAATAAAAATAAGAAATATAGAAAATAAGAAGGGGTGGTTGCCACCCACTAAGGCGAAGCCCTTTCTTATTCTCTAATTTTCAAAATCTATAATTATCAAATTATGAAAAAGACATATATGACCCCTGAGCTCACCACGCAGCTCATGCAGACCGAAGGTTTAATTGCCCTTTCATTACAGTCTGGTAAAGCCGATAGCTCCGATGCCCTTGTCAAGGAAGACAACGGCGAATGGGGAGACATCTGGGACGAGGAGTAAGTCCACGCTAACGAACGTTTAGAAACACGTATATACGAGTTTGCAATATCGTATATACGTGTTTCTGTTTTTGTATATATACACATTCGATCGTCCTTAGGACCATCGCCTCATCGTCTTAGGAGCTCAGCTTAAAATAAGAGAGGTGGGTAGCATTACGGCTACCCACCCCTCATATATAATAAGGTGTAAACCTCGGGATTAGTCTGCCAACTTGGCCTTGATGAACTCGCGGTTCAGACGAGCGATGTTGGCGATGGTCTCGTTCTTCGGGCAGACAGCCTCGCAGGCGCGGGTGTTGGTGCAGTTGCCGAAGCCGAGCTCATCCATCTTAGCCACCATGGCCTTGGCGCGTTTAGCGGCCTCAGGACGGCCTTGCGGCAGCAGGGCAAGCTGGGAGACCTTGGAGCTGACGAAGAGCATGGCAGAGCCATTCTTGCAAGCAGCTACACAGGCACCACAGCCGATGCAGCTGGCGCAGTCCATAGCCTCGTCGGCGTCCTGCTTGGGGATGAGGATGGCGTTGGCGTCCTGAGCCTGACCTGTACGGATGGTGGTATAGCCACCGGCCTGGATAATCTTGTCGAAAGCGGAGCGGTCGACCATGCAGTCCTTGATGACGGGGAAGCCGGCAGAGCGCCAGGGCTCCACGGTGATAGTGTCACCATCGTTGAACTTACGCATATAGAGCTGGCAGGTGGTGGCACCGCGCTCGGTCTTACCGTGAGGCGTTCCGTTGATATACAGCGAGCACATGCCGCAGATACCCTCGCGACAGTCGTGGTCGAAGACAAAAGGCTCCTTGCCGGCTGCGATGAGCTCCTCGTTCATGATGTCAAGAGCCTCGAGGAAGGAGGTGTCATCGGGAATGTTCTTCAACTCGTGCGTGTCGAAGTGGCCCTTCTCCTTCGGGCCGTTCTGTTTCCAGAACTTGATTGTAACAGTGAGATTTTTGGCCATATATTTTGGGACCCACCCCTCACCCTCCCTGTGAGGGAGGGACTGGAATGTATTGAGAGGTTGTTATAGGGTCATTGTTTTATGGTTAATAATAATCTATTCTTAAAAGGTAACCACTCCCTCCCTCCAGGGAGGGCGGGGGTGGGTCTTTTAGTTCTTATAATTTCTCGTTTGTACCTTGATTGCCTCATATTCCAGCGGCTCCTTGATGAGTTCGGGATCCTTGCCTTCACCCTGATACTCCCAGCAACCGACGTAGAAGTAGTTCTTGTCGTCGCGCTTGGCTTCACCTTCCTCGGTCTGATATTCCTCGCGGAAGTGACCGCCGCAGGACTCGTTACGGGAAAGAGCATCGTGAGCCACAAGTTCGCCCATCGTGAAGAAGTCGCGGAGATGGATAGCCTTGTCAAGTTCCACGTTGAGACCTTCCTTAGAGCCGGGAACGAAGAGGTTCGTGTCGAACTCCTTCTGCAGTTCCTTCATCTTCTGAATACCAGTCTTCAGGCCTTCTGCGGTGCGACCCATGCCGACATACTCCCACATGATGTGGCCGAGTTCCTTGTGGATGCTATCGACGGAGCGCTTGCCCTTGATGTTCAAGAGGCGGGTCAGCTCGTCGTCAACAGCCTTCTCAGCAGCTGCGAACTCAGGCAGGTCGGTGCTGATGCGCGGCCAGATTGCCTGGTCGGCGAGGTAGTTCTGGATGGTGTAGGGGAGCACGAAGTAACCGTCGGCCAGACCCTGCATGAGGGCAGAAGCACCAAGGCGGTTAGCACCGTGGTCGGAGAAGTTGCACTCGCCGATGGCGAAGAGACCTGGGATGGAAGTCTGCAACTCGTAGTCAACCCACACGCCGCCCATCGTGTAGTGGATGGCGGGGTAGATCATCATAGGCTTGTAGTACTTCACGCCGTTGATCTCGTTAGCCACGTCGCCGGGGAATACATCGGTAATCTCTTCGTACATCTCGAAGAGGTTGCCGTAGCGCTGCATGATGACATCGATGCCGAGGCGGTTAATGCTCTCGGAGAAATCGAGGAAGACAGCGAGACCCGTGTTGTTTACGCCGAAGCCCTTGTCGCAACGCTCCTTGGCAGCACGGCTGGCCACATCGCGCGGCACAAGGTTACCGAAGGCGGGATAGCGACGCTCCAGGTAGTAGTCGCGGTCTTCTTCAGGAATCTCCCAACCCTGCAGTGTACCTTCCTGCAGCTTCTTGGCATCTTCAAGTTTCTTGGGAACCCAGATACGGCCGTCGTTACGCAAGGACTCTGACATCAAAGTCAGCTTGGACTGCTTGTCGCCATGCACGGGGATGCAGGTGGGGTGAATCTGTACGTAGGAGGGGTTGGCCATGTAAGCGCCCTTGCGGTAGCACTGAACGGCAGCCGTGCAGTTGCAACCCATGGCGTTGGTGGAGAGGAAGTAGGCGTTGCCGTAGCCGCCAGTGGCGATAACGACGGCGTTGGCGCTGAAGCGCTCCAGCTTACCGGTGACGAGGTTTTTGGCGATGATACCACGGGCACGGCCATCCACGATGACCACGTCTTCCATCTCATAGCGGGTGAAGAGCTTCACCTTGCCAGCCTGCACCTGTGCGGAGAGTGAGCTGTAGGCGCCAAGCAGCAGCTGCTGACCCGTCTGACCCTTAGCGTAGAACGTACGGCTCACCTGAGCGCCACCGAAAGAACGGTTGGCCAACATGCCGCCATATTCACGAGCGAAGGGAACGCCCTGAGCCACGCACTGGTCGATGATATTGTTAGACACCTCAGCCAGACGATAGACGTTTGCCTCACGGGCACGGTAGTCGCCGCCCTTCACGGTGTCGTAGAACAGACGATAGACGCTATCGCCGTCGTTCTGGTAGTTCTTGGCTGCATTGATACCGCCCTGTGCTGCGATGGAGTGTGCACGACGGGGAGAGTCTTGGATGCAGAAGTTAAGCACGTTGAAGCCCATCTCGCCGAGTGAAGCGGCGGCGCTGGCACCTGCCAGACCTGTACCTACCACGATGACGTCGAGCTTCAGTTTGTTCTTCGGGTTCACCAAGCGCTGATGTGCCTTGTAGTTGGTCCATTTCTCAGCAACGGGTCCCTCGGGTATTTTGCTATCGATTTTCTTTACTTGTTCAGTTGCCATAATCGTAAAGGTTTAATGGTTGATACTTCGGTTAGCCCCAGACGGCAAACTTAATAACCACAACGGCAAACATCAGGACTACAATGGTGGACCAGATGAGGCCGATGCACTGCCAGCGATTGAGCCAGATCTTGCCGCTCCAGCCGAGCGTCTGGATGGCGCTCCAGAAGCCGTGGTTCATGTGGAACCAGATAGCGCAGAACCAAATCAGATAAAGCAGTGAGTAGATGGGAGCTCCAGGCTGATCGTGGAATGTCCAGACAATCCAAGCATAACCGTCAGTAGGAGAGGGGATGGCTGTAATGGCAGCATCAGGGTTGCAAAGCTCAGCCCACATCATGTTGTACCAGAAATGCCAGAGGTGGAGCAGCAGACCCAAGCAGATGATGATGCCCAGCAAAAACATATTCTGGCTGGCAAATTCCACCTTCTCGGGCTTGTCGGTGATTGCATAGCTGTCGGTGCCACGAGCTTTCTTATTCTGGATGGTCAGCCAGAGGGCAAAGACAAAGTGCAATGCCACCAGCGCTGCCAATCCAAGTGTAGCCACGACAGCGTACCAGTTCGCGCCAAGGAACTCACAAATCATGTTGTAGCCCTCAGCGCTGATGAGCGCTACGACGTTCATGCTGGCATGAAACGTCAGGAAGAGAATGAGCGCCATGCCTGTGACAGACATGACTACTTTTCTTCCAATGGATGAATCTAATAACCACATAAAATAAAGGATTTAGGTTTTAAAAGTGTTATTTTCGATAAATGATGCTGCAAAAATAGTTTATTTTGACCATTCGACAAAAGATTTACAGCCTTTTTGTTGTTTTGGCAGTTCGTAAGAGTGTTTAGTCTTCGTCCGCCCCTTGACCGCCGAAGAAGCGGCGACGGGCTTCCTGACGTGATGAACGGTCATTCCCTTTGGCTCGGAAGGGCTTATTAGAGAATTTGTTGAAACGGTGTTCATTGCGGTCGCCACGGTTGTCGCCATGGTCTCCACGTCCACGGTGTTCGCCACGCCGGAACTCGCGGCGGTCATCGTGTTCATCCTCGCTGAAAGAGCGCTTGAAGTCATCGCGGTGTTGCTTGAATCGCCGCTTCTGGCTCATCTCGCGTCGCTCAGCATCCGTTTTCACGGTTCCGCCAGCTGCACGGTGCTCGCTGAGGCGGCCGTCGAAGAGCACATATTTGCGGAGCTCACATTCCAGCGAACCATTGTAGAGCGGTGTTTTCAGCGAAGGCTTCAGCCCGATTTGCTCGAAACATTCCTCGCGGTAGCTCAGAATCCATGCCTCGCCACCGGCGAATTCGCGTTTGAGTTTCTGACCAATGGTTTTGTACAAGCCCAGCAGGTCCGGTGAAGTGATGCGTTCGCCATAGGGTGGATTGGTAACGAGAAGAGCACGCTTCTGTTCGCCGTCGGTAGGTAGGAGAGGGCACTTCGTGAAGTCCTTTTCCTCGATGGTGATGTCTTTTGAGAGGCCTGCAGCCTTGACGTTGCGGGTGGCGATGCCAACAGCCTTGGGGTCGTTGTCACGCCCATAGATGTGATGGGTGAACTCGCGATCGTTGCTGTCATCGTTATAGATGCGGTCGAAGAGCTCACGGTCGAAATCGGGCCATTTCTCGAAGGCATAGCTTTTGCGGAAAATGCCTGGAGCAATGCCGCGCGCAATCAAAGCCGCCTCGATGCAGAGGGTGCCGCTGCCGCAGAAAGGGTCTATGAAGTCGGTCTCACCGCGCCAGCCTGTCATGAGGATGATGCCGGCAGCCAGCACCTCGTTGATGGGTGCACTGACGGTCTCCTGACGGTAGCCACGGCGGTGCAGACTCTCACCACTGCTGTCGAGTGCCAGCGTGGCGTCGTAATCAGAGATATGGATGTGGAGTTGGATGTCTGGGTTCGAGACACTCACGTTGGGACGTGCTCCTGTGCGCTCGCGGAACTGGTCGGCAATGGCATCTTTGACCTTATAAGCGACGAATTTCGAATGACGGAACTCAGGGGAGAAGACGACGCTGTCGACGGCAAAGGTCGTCTGAGGCGAGAGGTACTGCGACCAGTCGATAGCCTTCACGGCCTCATAGACATCGTCGGCGCTCTTGGCTTTGAACAGCTTGATAGGTTTCAGTACGCGGATGGCTGTGCGCAGGCAGAAATTAGCGCGATAGAGCATCTCCTTGTCGCCCGAGAAGGTCACCATGCGACGCCCAATTTGTATGTCCGTGGCACCTAACTCTGTCAGTTCCTGTGCCAATAAAGGTTCCAAGCCCTGAAAGGTTTTGGCAATGAAAGAGGACTCTCCCCCTGTCCTCCCTTGTTGGGAGGGAGCTGTATGTATTTGAGCTGTTGATTCCATTCTTATTGTTCAGTCTGTGCTTTGTTCTGAAGAATCCGTTTATAGGGCTCTACATCCTCTGTCACCCAGATGTTACCGCCGATGATGGCATCGTGACCAATGGTGATACGTCCGAGAATGGTGGAATTGGCATATACGATGACGTTGTCCTCGAGGATGGGGTGGCGTGGAATGCCTTTGATGGGATGTCCGTCGGCATCAAGGGGGAAACTCTTAGCACCTAACGTCACGCCCTGATAGAGCTTCACGTTGTTGCCGATGATGCAGGTGGCTCCGATGACAACGCCCGTGCCGTGGTCGATGGTGAAATGATGACCGATGGTAGCACCGGGGTGGATATCAATGCCCGTCTCGGAGTGTGCCATCTCGGTGATGATACGTGGAATGAGGGGGACGCCCAGCTCCAGCAGTTCGTGGGCAAGGCGGTAGTTGGTAATGGCTTTGATGACAGGATAGCATGAGATGACCTCGCCGTAGCTCTCGGCTGCCGGGTCGCCCAGGAAGGCTGCCTCGACATCCGTGGCTAGCGTTTGTCTAAGCGTCGGCAAACGTTCGATGAAGGCCCGTGTGAGTTCCGAGGCCTTGCCCTTGCGCTTATCCTGAGCAGAATTGTAGGTGTCGCCATAGGTTTCCACCTCATTCCAGCCGGTAGCAAAGCATAAGCCGGCCTGCACCTGTTCGCACATCAGGCCATAGAGGCGCTCTAATGCTACGCCAATATGGAAGATCAGATTCTGACTGTTGACATTGCTCTTTCCGTAGAACCCAGGAAAGAGAATACTGCGGCACAAATCCATGGCCTCAGCCAATTCAGGCTGCGAGGGCAACGGGTCTCCGTCGCGATGCTCGTGGAACAAGCCACACAGCGATTGCGGGCTGGCCAACTCTGTGGCCACCTTCGTCAGTAGGGTTTGCGAAGAATGATTCATATATTCTGGGGGCAAAGATAGGCAAATGAATTAAAAGTGAAAAGTGAAAAGTGAAAAATTAAGGAAAAAAGTACATAAAAAGAAAATAATGCCTACCTTTGCAGCCAAATATCGCAAAAAGTTATCGCATGGAAAAGAAATTCAAGAGAACAACCGTCACTTCGGCGCTTCCATATGCCAACGGCGGTGTGCATATCGGACATCTCGCAGGTGTTTATGTTCCTGCGGACATTTACGTTAGATATCTGCGTCTGAAAGGTGAGGATGTGATGTTCATCGGCGGTTCGGATGAACACGGCGTGCCCGTGACCCAACGTGCCCGCAAAGAGGGTATCACCCCGCAACAGGTGGTGGATCGCTACCACAAAATGATCAAGGACTCTTTCGAGGAGTTCGGCATCAGCTTCGACGTCTATAGCCGCACGACCAGCAAGACGCATCACAAGTTCGCCAGCGACTTCTTCCGTAAACTCTACGATGATGGTAAGCTCATCGAGAAGACCACAAAGCAGTTCTACGACGAGCAGACAGGAACGTTCAAGACCGACCGCGACATCGTAGGTGAATGTCCCCACTGCCACGCTGAGGCTAACGGTGACCAGTGCGAGAAGTGCGGTCGCGACCTTGACCCCACAGAGCTCATCAACCCGCGCTCGAAGGAAAGCGGTGCACGGCTCATCCTGAAGGACACCACGAACTGGTTCCTGCCGCTGAACGAATACGAAGGCTGGCTGAAGGAGTGGATTCTTGAAGGTCACAAGGAATGGCGCTCGAATGTCTATGGCCAGTGCAAGAGCTGGCTCGACATGGAGTTGCAGCCGCGTGCGATGACGCGTGATCTCGACTGGGGAATCCCCGTGCCCGTGGAAGGTGCTGACGGCAAGGTCCTCTATGTGTGGTTCGATGCGCCCATCGGTTACATCTCCAATACAAAGGAATTGTGTGAGAGTAACCCTGACCGTTGGGGGACATGGCAGCGCTGGTGGCAGGATGAAGATACAAGATTAGTCCATTTCATCGGCAAAGATAACATTGTGTTCCATTGTATCATCTTTCCTGTGATGATGCATGCTCATGGCGGATATATCATGCCGGATAATGTACCGGCCAACGAGTTTCTGAATCTCGAGGGCGATAAGATTTCCACTTCCCGCAACTGGGCTGTATGGCTGCATGAGTACCTCGTCGATTTCCCTGGCAAGCAGGACGTGTTGCGCTATGCACTCACAGCTTCAGCTCCCGAAACCAAGGACAACGATTTCACATGGGCGGAGTTTCAGGCACGCAACAACAACGAGCTCGTTGCTATCTACGGCAACTTCGTCAACCGCGCCCTACAGCTCACACAGAAATATTACGAAGGCGTCGTTCCTGCCTGCGGTGAATTAACAGACTACGACAAGGAGACCATCGCTGAATTCAAGGACGTGAAAGCGAAGGTGGAGAGTCTTTTGGACAACTTCCGCTTCCGCGATGCGCAGAAAGAGGCCATGAATCTCGCACGCATCGGCAACAAATATCTTGCTGACAGCGAACCGTGGAAAGTCATCAAGACTGACCCTGAGCGCGTGAAGACCATCATTAATATCAGTCTTCAGCTGACGGCTAACCTGGCCATTGCCTTTGAACCCTTCCTGCCGTTCTCTTCGAAGAAACTGTATGGAATGCTGAATGTGGACGCCCTGGGTTGGGAGAATCTCGGAAGTACGGAACTCCTGAAGCCCGGTCATCAGCTGGCTAAGCCAGAGTTGCTGTTCGAGAAGATTGAGGACGATGCTATTCAGGCCCAGATGGACCGCCTGGCACGCATTAAGAAAGAAAACGATGCGGCAAACTTCAAGGCTGCAGAAGTCAAGAAGGAAGTCACCTTCGACGATTTCGAGAAATTGGACATCCGTGTAGGAACCATTCTATCATGCGAGAAAGTCAAGAAATCGAATAAACTGCTGAAGTTCGAGATAGCTGACGGCTTAGAGAACCGCACGATCCTCAGCGGCATAGCACAATATTACGAACCCGAAGACCTCGTTGGTAAGCAGGTGTGCTTCATCGCCAACTTCCCGCCTCGCAAGATGATGGGACTGGAGAGTCAGGGTATGATACTCAGTGCTGTGAACTTCGATGGAACTCTCTCAGTCATCACCCCGCAGCGCGAGGTGAAGCCTGGTAGTCAGGTGGGCTAAAGAGCCTCTTGTTTTGGCTCAACGTGTACGGCAATATGCGTCTCCGTGCCGTAATGGTTGCGTAGCAGATTCTCTACCTCTGAGGCTTTGTCATGAGCCTCGCACAAAGAAATGTTGCCATCCATGAGAATGTGGAATTCGATCGCATAGTGGTTGCCTATACGGCGTGTCCGCAAAGCATGAGGTTTTTCCACACCAGGAACAGATGCGGCGAGTTGGAGAATCTCCTCCTCGACATCGTCGGGTAGCGACTGCTCCATCAAGTCTCCAATGCCATTACGCAGCAGGCCCATGGACACTTTGACGATGAAAAGGCCTACGACGACTGAGGCTACGGGGTCTAGTACTGCCCATCGTTGACCTAAGAAAATGGCACCACCGATGCCTACGGCTGTGCCGACAGACGAGAGGGCGTCGCTGCGATGGTGCCAGGCGTTAGCTTCCACGGCTTGCGACTGCAGCTGGCGTGCTTTCGCTATTGAATAGTGATAGACCGCCTCCTTTAAAGTCACGGATAACAGAGCTGCCCAGAGTGCCAGTGTGCCGGGACTCTCCAGCTGAGTGCCTTCTGCCCAGGCTGTTATTTTCATCACGCCGCTATAGATAATGCCTATTGCAACCCCGAGTAATGCCAGACCGATGATGGTCATCGCTAAAGTCTCATATTTGCCGTGTCCGTAGTCATGCGACTTATCCTCGGGTTGGCTGCTAATGCGAACAAAAACGAGCACAATGATATCTGTGATGAAGTCGCTGAGCGAGTGAACTGCATCTGCTACCATTGCGGCACTATGACCAACGATCCCTGCGACGAATTTGAAGAGCAGTAGGATGACATTCACGACTCCTCCCACCAACGTCACCTGATAGATTTCTCGGTTGCGTTCCATACAAGGGTTCAAACGTTCTAAACGTTGCCGCAAAGATACAGCATTCCGTCCATTTCACATCAAGAAATATTATAAAAAATGAAGAATATCTGTCTTTCTATCGTATTAGCCTTTATTTTAGCCATTCCTAGCATTGCTCAAGGACGACAGGAAATCTTGCTGGCAGATGGTTGGGAATTCTCTCATGACTGTCAAGTATGGCAGACAGTGAGCGTTCCTCATGACTGGGCCATTGGTGGTCCCTTTGACAAGAAATGGGACTTACAGACAGTAGCCATTGAACAGAATGGCGAGAAGAATGCCACAGAGAAAAGTGGCCGCTCGGGGGCTTTGCCTTGGATTGGGCAGGGCTTTTACAAGCGGACATTCCAGATACCGCAGGGATTCGACGGTCATGCCGAATTGGTGTTCGACGGGGCGATGGCCGAGCCGATGGTTAGCGTCAATGGCGAACAGGCAGGCCATTGGGCTTATGGCTATAATGCCTTCCGCATAGATGTCAGCCAGCTGGTGAATCCGGGCAATAACCTGTTGGAAGTGAGTTTGAAGAACTTGCCAGAGAGCTCGCGCTGGTATCCTGGGGCTGGCATCTACCGCCCTGTGACGCTCATCCTCACGTCTAAGACACATCTCGATGACTGGAGCCTCGTGGTGCGTGCCACAGACACCAATAAGAACGGTTTGCTGACAGTAGAGGTGGATGGCAAGGTGGTGAATGTGCCACCAATGACGAAGCCCAACGTGATGACAATGGCGAAAGTGACCATGACGTCACCCGATGGCAAGACCATCAACAGCGATGATCTGCATTTGGCAGAAGACGGTTCGTTCCACACACGTTTCTATTTCAAGAATCCCAAGCTATGGTCACCAGAGACACCTTACTTATATACTGTCACGGCCATGGTGAACCGTGTGGATTGGAATACGTCTCAGGAAGCCTATGATGGACAGTCGTACGAGTTGCTCGACAGCAAGACCTTCAAGACGGGTCTGCGCACTGTCCGCGTCAGCCGCGAACATGGCTTCCAGCTCAATGGTCAGACACGCAAGCTCAAAGGCGTTTGCCTCCACCATGACCTCGGACCTTTGGGTGCAGCTGTCAACAAAGCAGCACTCATCCGACAAATCAAGATGATGAAGGCGATGGGATGTGACGCCATCCGCACTGCACATAATATGCCGAGTCAGTGGCAAATGGATATCTGTGACTCTTTGGGTATGATGGTGATGGCAGAATCCTTTGATATGTGGCTCTATCCCAAGTGCAAGAACGGCTATGCTCGCTTCTTCCGCGAGTGGGCAGACAGGGATATCACCAATTTGGTACTGGCAAACCGCAATCACCCGAGCATCGTTATGTGGAGTATCGGTAATGAGATTCCGGAACAATGGAGCGAGGAAGGCCGGCAGATAGCTACTCGCTTGCAGGGTCTATGCCACGCGCTTGATCCTACGCGTTCGGTCACGCAAGGCCTGGATCGTGCCGAGGCAGCTTTGGGTAGTGGCGTTGCTCAGACGATGGATGTGCCGGGCTTCAACTATCGTGTGCATAAATACGCCGATAATCTCAAAAGACTGCCGCAAGGTTTTCTCTTGGGTAGCGAAACCGCTTCTACTGTCAGTTCGCGCGGTATCTATCAGTTTCCCGTAGTGGTTGAGGCGGCTGACAATCCTAAGTCCAACCTCCATCAACGGCACTACAACGGGCAGTGTTCAAGCTACGATGTGCAATACTGTTCATGGTCCAACCTGCCCGATGACGACTGGCGTTGGCAAGATGACAATGACTGGGTGATTGGAGAGTTTGTGTGGACAGGCTATGACTATCTGGGCGAGCCTTCACCCTACGATGAATATTGGCCTTCGCGCAGTTCTTACTTCGGCATCTGTGATTTGGCCGGCTTGCCTAAAGACCGCTATTTTCTCTATCGTTCCCATTGGAATCAACGTGAGCATACGATTCACCTGTTGCCGCATTGGACTTGGGGAAAGAATCGTATAGGTGAGGTGACGCCAGTCTATTGCTACACCGACTACCCCACAGCAGAACTCTTTGTGAACGGGAAATCAATGGGCAAGAGATCAAAGATGAGAACGGAGAATTCAGCAATCAAAGATGATGGAAGACTGGACCGCTATCGCTTGCGATGGAACGAGGTGAAGTACGAGCCGGGTGAAGTGAAAGTGGCGGTCTATGATGAGAATGGGGAGAAAGCGGGGGAGCAGGTTGTTAGGACAGCTGGGAAGCCAGCTAAACTGCAGCTCGATGTGTGGACACAGCACGATGTCCCGCGCTTGATGGCTGATGGTGAAGATTTAGCCTTCGTCACGGTCTCGCTGACCGATGCAAAGGGGACACTCGTTCCCGATGCAGACGACCCGTTGACATTTGAGGTCACAGGTGCAGGTTCCTTCGAAGCTGTCTGCAACGGCGATGCCACCAGTCTGGAATCCTTCAAGCAGCCGACGATGCGACTGTTCAGCGGACAGCTCGTCGTTGTAGTGCGTAGTGGTAAGGAAGCAGGGACGTTGACGTTGAAAGTGACAGATAAAAGGCATAAGTTATCGAAATCTGTATGCCTCACGATTGACTAAAGTCAAGGAAAAAGCAATATTTTGTGTTATTGAACATGATTTTTGCTTCTTTTTAGTAAAAAAGGCCTTACCTTTGCACCCGAAAACGAGGAAGTAACCTCCACAGAAAAGAGATTTAGTTAGTTAGTTTATAAGGTAAATGATTTTGTGAGCAATGGTCCGTGAGGATCGTTGCTCCTTTTTTTGACTCTCTTTTTGATGTTTCAGTATATTTCTTTGTTTAAAGTTTTGTAAACCGACAAATTATGACTACTTTTGCACGCAAAATAATAAAAAAGAAAACATAAGTACTTATACCCAGATGGAAAAAATTCAAGAACTGACTGACAAGATCCGTCGCGAAGGCGTTGAGAAAGGTCAGGCCGAAGCTGCCCAGATTATTGAACAGGCCAAAGCCGAAGCCTCGAAAATTATTGAACAGGCTAAGATGCAGGCTGAAGCAATCACCAATCAGGCCAAGAAAGCTGCTGCTGAACTGGACCAGAACACAAAGAGTGAGTTGAAGCTTTATATGGGTCAGGCTATCAATGCTCTGAAGAGTGAGATTGCCACATTGGTGACCGACCGCGTAGTGGACCAAAGTGTGAAGAAGCTCACTGATGACAAGGAGTTCCTGAGTAAGTTCACCGTGGCATTGGCTACTGAGTGGGCTAAGAACGAAGACATCATCATCAGCACGAAGGATGCGGAAAGCCTGAAAACCTACTTCGCTCGCGAGGCCAAGGCGCTGCTGGATAAAGGCGTTAAGATTGAGAAGGTCAATGGACAGCAGACCCTGTTCACCGTTCAACCTGCCGATGGAAGCTACCGCGTAGATTTCGGTAAAGAGGAATTGGAAAACTATTTCAAGGCATTCCTGCGTCCGCAACTGATAGAAATGCTATTCTAAGATGGCAAATTACTATTGTTTAATGGCTGGTCTGCCTGACATCAGACTCACTGATGCAGCCCCCCAGAAGACCATCCTTCAGTTGAAAGAGGATTTGGTGGAGGTTATAGAGCCACAAGATGAGAAGCTGCTCTATTACTTCTTCCTACGCTTCGACTGTGAGAATCTGGTTCGTCTGCTGGAGAATCCGGACGCTGACATCGACCCTCGCGGCAACCTCAGCCATGAGCAGTTGGATGACTTGATACGCAGTGCACGGGAGATGAACTTCAACGTTCACCGTTATCCATCTTTCATGTCCATTTTTGCCCGCGAATATTCGTATAATAGTGGTAAAAAGGATTGGTTTGCCCGTGATGTGATCATGCTCGCCTATTATGAATATGCACGCCAATGTCCTGATAAGATGATGCGTCAGTGGTATCAGCTTAATCTCGATATGCAGAATATTCTGACTGCGCTCATCGCACGTCGCCAAGGGTGGCCACTTTCCAAGTATGTAATGGGAAGTGGTGAGGTCATAGAAATGATTCTCGAACATGCCAATGCCAGCGATTTCGATCTCGGCTTGGAATACGATTATGTGAAAGAACTCATGCTTTGCGCCGAGACCGAGGACCCCGTGGAGAAGGAACGTTTGATAGATGCTCTCCGTTGGAATTGGTTGGAAGAGCAAACATTCATGGAACCATTCAACATAGATGCGCTCTTCAGTTATATTGCTCGTACCGAGATGTTGGAGCGTTGGGCCCGACTTGATGTCGAACAGGGTCGTGCTTGCTTCACGCAGATTATCGAAAACCTGCGAGGTGAGGCTCAAGTGCCAGATGAATTTAAACGGAAATAAACAAAAACAAAAGATATGACAAAAGGAACTGTTAGTGGCGTTGTAGCCAATATGGTGACGCTTCGCGTAGATGGACCGGTAAAGCAGGGTGAAATCTGCTACATCGAAACTGGCGGCGACCACCTCATGAGTGAGGTGATTAAGGTCGTTGGTCAGGACGTCTATGTGCAAGTGTTCGAGAGCACCCGTGGCCTGAAGGTCGGGGCTGTGGCTGAATTTACAGAGCGTATGCTTGAGGTACAGCTTGCTCCGGGTATGCTCAGCAAGAATTTCGATGGTCTGCAGAATGACCTCGACAAGATGGAAGGCGTGTTCCTCAAGCGCGGCCAATACACCGACCCGCTGGATCGCGAACGCCTTTGGGACTTTGAACCCATTGTCAAGGTGGGTGACAAGGTGCAGGCTAGCGACTGGCTTGGAAAGGTCGAAGAGAACAGCCAACCCTTGAAGATCATGGCTCCCTTCCAGATGGAGGGCACGGCTACAGTGAAGAAGATAGCTCCCGCCGGACAGTATAAGGTCACGGACACCATAGCTACCCTCACCCTGGAAGACGGAACGGACATGGATGTGAACATGATTCAGCACTGGCCCGTGAAGTTCGCCATGACGAACTACAAGGAGAAGCCCCGTCCCTTCAAACTCTTGGAAACTAGCGTCCGCACTATCGACACCTTCAACCCCATCGTGGAAGGCGGAACGGGCTTTATCCCCGGCCCCTTTGGAACAGGTAAGACGGTGTTGCAGCATGCTATCTCCAAGCAGGCCGAAGCTGATATCGTGATTATCGCTGCTTGCGGTGAGCGTGCTAACGAGGTTGTGGAAATCTTCACGGAGTTCCCCGAACTGGTTGACCCCCACACAGGCCGTAAGTTGATGGAGCGAACTATCATCATTGCTAACACTTCTAATATGCCTGTGGCTGCGCGTGAGGCTTCCGTCTATACAGCTATGACGATGGCCGAGTACTACCGTTCCATGGGTCTGCGCGTGCTGCTGATGGCAGACTCCACCTCACGTTGGGCACAGGCTCTGCGTGAAATGTCAAACCGCATGGAGGAACTGCCTGGTCCCGATGCCTTCCCCATGGACCTCTCGGCTTTGATTGCTAACTTCTACGGCCGTGCCGGTTATGTATATCTGAACAACGGCGAAGTGGGCTCCATCACTTTCATTGGAACGGTGTCGCCTGCCGGCGGTAACCTGAAGGAGCCCGTCACGGAGAGCACCAAGAAAGTGGCCCGCTGCTTCTATGCCCTCGAGCAGGATCGTGCTGACAAGAAACGCTATCCTGCCGTGAATCCTATTGATTCCTATTCGAAATATCTGGAATACCCTGAGTTCGCCGAATATATCAAGAACCACATTAACGGAGACTGGATTCCCAAGGTGCTCGACTTGAAGACGCGTATGCAGCGAGGCAAGGAGATTGCCGAGCAGATCAACATTCTTGGAGATGACGGCGTGCCCGTTGACTACCACGTGACATTCTGGAAGTCCGAGATTATCGACTATGTCGTGCTCCAGCAGGATGCCTTCGATGAGGTGGACGCTGTAACGCCGATTGAACGTCAGGAGGAAATTCTAAACCTCGTGACCGAGATTTGTGAACATGACTTCCAGTTCGAAACCTTCCTGGATGCTACTGAATACTTCCGCAAGCTCATCAACCTGTGCAAGCAGTGGAACTACAGCCAGTTCAAGAGTGAACAATACTATGATTTCAAACGTCAAATAGAGGAATTCATCAAATAAGTTGACCAGTAAACAAGTTGACTAAAAAAGACTATGGCACAAGCATTTCAGAAAATCTATACAAAGATCAGCCAGATTACGAAAGCTACCTGTTCGCTCAAGGCAACGGGTGTGGGCTATGATGAACTGGCTACCATCAACGGCAAGCTGGCCCAGGTG
>Ga0310786_10005743_pt1 | contig 16720 bp, 17 predicted proteins | sample AusTroGonzalo_MG_FD_203881 | JGI IMG/M metagenome (GOLD analysis project Ga0310786, IMG submission 203881) | Bovine rumen microbial communities from tropical cattle in Woodstock, Queensland, Australia - Gonzalo_03 (v2) (version 2) | ecosystem: Host-associated > Mammals > Digestive system >... | reverse complement strand
CACGCTGAAAGACCTGCTGGTCTCCGAAAAGGAGAGAAGGTATAAATAAAATGAGATTCCGGGTCAAGCCCGGAATGACGGGAGATGCCCGGTCAAGCCGGGCATGACGTTCAGAAAAACAACGACAGCAAGTCGTCCGGGCTGAGGCCCGAGAAAAATGCGCCGGTCGCCACCGTTTGGAGGCGGCCGGCGATTGTTTTACGGTCGTAGGGGCAGCCTTCCAGCGCGGCGCAGAAGGATTCGGTTGGCTGCTCGAAGAAATAGTCGCCGTAGATCTGCAGGCCGCTGATCTTTCCGTCACGGACATCGAAATGCGCTTCCAGCAGGCCGGTGGGGAACTTGCGGACGTTCGTTACGGCGCAGGCCGGCGAGGCGCCGAAATTCCAGGAAGGATTGGCGAAGCGGTCGGTGCGCAGGGCATCGATAGCCGCGATATCCTCGGGCGTATAAGCATAAGGCGTGCAGTCCAACGCGTCGCCGATGTGCGCGGCCAAATGCGCGATGAAAGCTTCGACGCTGACCGGCACCGTCAGTTGCTCCGCCAGGTTGGCCACCCGGCTCCGCACCGACTGCACCGCCTTCCCCGAAAATTTCTCGGGCCGCGGCCGCAGAGCGGCGGCGAGCCGCTCGGTCGAAGCATTGTACAACAAAGTTCCATGCTCCAGCACCCTGCCTTTGTGCTTGCACACCGCCGTGCCGGAAAACTTCCGGCCGTCGGGCAGCACCAGGTCGTTGCGGCCGGAACATTGACCCTCGATGCCCAGCGGCCGCAGCGCATCGAGAATGACGTCGGTAAACTTGCGGCCGCTCAGGTCGAAGAACGAATAATTGACGTTTCCCAGATCGTGGAATACGGCACCGCCGCCCGTCATCCGGCGCACCACAGGAATGCCCTCGCGTTCCACATAGTCGAGGTCTATCTCAGCGTAGGCATTCTGGTGCCGGCCGATGATCACGCTGTCGGCGTTGCGCCACAACCGCACGAACGGCTCACGCCGCTGTGTCAGCAGATATTCTTCCGCCGCCAGGTTCCAGGCGGGGTCTGTCGTTGAATCAACAAGCAGATGCACGGCTACATCAGCGCGCAGAGGTTCTCGAAAACCTCGTCGATGGTGCCGAGGCCGTCGACCTCCTTGTACACGCCTCTGCCTTTGTAGTAGGAGATGACCGGTTCGGTCTTGGCGTGATAGGTGTTGATGCGGTTGCGGATGATTTCCGGTTTGGTGTCGTCCACGCGGTTCTCGATTTCGGCACGGTGACGGATGCGCTCGAAGACCGTCTCGTCGGGAATGGCGAGCGAGAGTACGGTGTCGATTTTCTGGCCGCGTTTCGCGAGCAGGGCGTCAAGATGCTCCGCCTGGGCCGTGGTACGGGGAAAGCCGTCGAAGATGAAGCCCTTGACGTCGGGATGGGCGTCGAGTTCCGATTCGATCATGCCCTCGACCACTTCGTCGGGGACGAGTTCACCTTTGTCGATGAGGGTTTTGGCTTTCAGGCCGAGTTCCGTGCCGGCAGCGATTTCGCGGCGCAGCAGGTCGCCGGTCGAGACGTGGCGCAGGCCGAAACGATCGACCAGCAGGGCGGCCTGGGTGCCTTTGCCGGCGCCCGGAGGGCCAAAGATCAGGTAGTGTTTCATGGGTTCCTCTTTATCGAGAATATAAATGTCCTTGGAGTTGCGGCCCAGCTGGTCGTAGTCGAGACCGAAGCCTACGATGAAGCGGTTTTCGATCTCCATGGCCACGTAGTCGAGCTTCAGGTCCTTCTTGTAGACTTCGGGCTTAAGCAGCATCGTGCAGATCTTCACGTCGGCGGCGCCGGCGTCGAGCAGCAGGGCGTAGAGATCGGTGATCGTTTTGCCGGTGTCGACGATGTCTTCCACTACGATGATCGTGCGTCCCTTGATGGAGGAGGTCAGGCCCAGCACCTTGCGGGTGATGCCCGTGGAGAGTGTACCCTCGTAGGAGGAAAGCCGTACGCTGGAGAATTCACAGCGGAAATTGAGCCGCTTCATCAGCTCGCCCGTGAAGAGGATGGAGCCGTTGAGCACGCAGAGTACGATGGGCACGCCGTCGAAGTTCTTGAAATCGTGATTGATGCGTTCCGCCACCCCGTCGATGGCCTTTTCGAGGCGTTCGTACGGGATATAGGGGACAAAGTACTTGTCTTTGAGAAGGATTCTTTCCATGGGGAAAATTCTTGTTTCAATTTGCGAAAATACACATTATCTTTGTTCGGTGGAAGCCCCGCGGGGACTTCTTTTTGACATTTTATCAACTTTTACAATGAGAGACCATGTGCAGATCGATGGTGGGGTCGGGATTGCTCTCGCTTTTCCTGGTAATACCCTTTTCCGGTGCGCAGGCGCAAAGCAGCCTGCCCCGCTTTGTCATTGACCAGATTGAAGCCGCTGCCGCCGAAGGCGTTTCGGCCGAAGACCTGGTCATCCACTACGAGGGCCTGATCGCCCAGCCCTTGAACCTCAATGCAGCCACGCGGCGCGAGCTGGAAGCGAGCTGGCTGTTTACGCTATTCCAGCAGGAGAGCCTGCTGGCCTGGCGGGAACGTTACGGCAGCATCCGTTCGACGGCTGAACTCGCGCTGGTGGAAGGATTCTCCGACGAATGCGTGGCGGAAATCCGCCCCTTCGTCGCCTTCGGCGAGACGGCACCTCTCCGCCGGATCACCAACACAAGCACTTTCAAGGGACGCAAGAAATGGAAGCAGGCCGGCATGTCCTTCACGGCCAAGCATGCCCTGGAAGCGCCGCAGTGGTCGCTGCACGCCGTGCTGGACAACGATCCGAAGGAACGCATCCCCGATTTCATTTCCCTGGCGGGACGCTATAAGGGCTGGTACTTGGGTGACTTCTCAGCACGTTTCGGGCAGGGGCTCGTGCTCTGGAAGGCATTCAGCCTGTCAGCTTTCGGGACGCCCTCCAGTGCGGCCCGTCGGGGAAGCGGCCTGCAGCCGTACCGCTCCACGGACGAATCCAATTTCTTCCGCGGACTGGGCTGGACCGGCCGCTTCCGAAACTGGACCGTCACGGCCTTCTGCTCGCGCAATGCCCTGGACGCCAGAATCGTAGACGACAGTTTTACATCCATCGCCACGGACGGGTTCCATGCCACGGAAACCGAACGGGCTAAGCGCCACACGCTGCACGAATACGTGCTGGGCGCAAATGTGTCGTATGAGAAGGGCCGCTGGCATTTCGGCGTGACGGGCGCGGCCTACCGCTACGACAAGCACAACGGCCGTCGCGTGCAGGACTACAACCGCTACCAGCAGTACGACAGCTGGTGGGGCAACCTCGGTGCGGACTGGTACGGCACGCTGGGCAGCCTGCGTTTCTTCGGCGAGCTGGCGGTCGATGCCCACCTGGCGCCCGCCGTGCTTGCCGGGGTGCTCTGGAGCCCGTCCTACAACTTCGAAACCAGCTTCACCGCACGTTGTTACGCACCCGCCTACATCGCTACGCACGCCGGGGCTCATTCCACGCTCAGTTCTGTCTCGAACCAGATCGGAAGCACCGGCTCCCTGCGCTGGATCTACGGTCGCTGGACCCTGCAGGCTGATCTGGAATACGTGTATTACCCCTGGAAACGCTACCGGACCGAGGCTGGCACGCAGCAGCTGAAAGGCCGCCTGCAACTCGGCTACGCCTTCCGCGGCGGCGCGCTCCTTCAGGGCCAGATCTACTATAGCACGCAATGGAAAGCCCGCCTGCAGTTCAATCTTCCGATGGGTTCGGCCTGGCAGTTCGGCACCCGCGCCGACGTCAACCTGCACGGCGCAGGCGCTTACGTAGCCCTCCGCTGGCAGCCTTCGAAAAAATGGATGCTGGCGGCCCGTTTCACGGCCTGGAGTACAAAGGACTGGGATTCCCGCATCTGTTTCTACGAGCAGAACGTGCCGCAGAGTTTCGCCGTGGAATCGTACTATGGAAAAGGAATCGGCGCGTACTTGCTGCTGAAGTACGCGCCAGTCCGCTATGTCGATCTGTGCCTGAAGGTCCAGCAGGGCTATTTGTCCTACTTCGTGCGGATCTTCATTCCCGGATAGATCTTGGTCTTGGAATTCATGTTGTTGAGCTTGTAGAGCGTGTTGAGCGAAACGCCGGTCTTTTTGGCGATGCCGCCCAGCGTGTCGCCCGACTTGACGGTATAGTACGAAGCGCCGGCGGTGCTGCTGGAGGAGCTGCTCTTCTGGGTGCTGCTGGAAGAACTGCTCTTCTGGCTGCTGCCCGAGGAACCGCTGGACTTGGAGGCGCTGCCATAGATGTAGAGGCGCTGGCCGACCCGGATGTTGTCGCTCTTGAGACCGTTCCAGCGTTTGATGTTGGCCACGGTGGTGTGGTGCTTCTTGGCGATGCTGCCGAGCGTCTCGCCGCTCTTCACCTTGTGGATCACGCGTTGTTCGCCGCTGCCGCCTGTCTCCTTGATTTTCTTGACGGCGACCGGGTTGAAGAATACGGAATCCTTGTAGTTATAGATGTTTTCCTCCTGATCGACGAAGGCCAGGGTGTACTGGTGGGGCAGGTTGAGGATATAGGTATGCTCGGTGCCCGGAATGATGTCGTGCAGGTACTGCGTGTTGAGGTCGCGGAGGGTTTCCATCGGGATGCCGATGTTCTCGGAGATCTGGCCGAAGTGCAGGTTCTTGTTGATGTGGAAGGTGTCCACATGGGCCGGCAGGCTGACCTGGGCCGGCACGATGCCGTGTTCCGGATAGTAGTTCAGCGTGTAGAGGGCGGCGATGAAGGCGGGGATGTAACCGCGGGTCTCGCGGGGCAGGTAGTCGTAGATTTCCCAGAAGTCGGTCTTGCCGCCGCTGCGGCGGATGGCCTTGCTCACGTTGCCGGCGCCGCAGTTGTAGGAGGCGATGGCCAGCGACCAGTCGCCGAAGATCATGTAGTTGTCTTTGAGCAGTTGGGCCGCGGCCCGGCAGGAAGTCAGCGGGTCGAGGCGCTCATCGACATAGGAGGTCATCTCCAGGCCGTACATCTTGCCGGTATTGTACATGAACTGCCACATGCCTTTGGCCCGGGCGCGCGAGACGGCGCGGGGGTTGAGGGCCGATTCGATGACGGCCATGGCCTTGAGTTCCTTCGGGAGCCCGTATTCATCGAAGATTTCCTCGAAGAGCGGCATGTAGTAGGTCGACAGTCCGATGATGCGGGAAGTGACCATGGGCATGCGCTCGGTATAGCGGATGATGGCGTTCTTGACGACTTTGTTGAACTGCACCGGGATGAAGGAATTCATCTTCTTGAGCCGCTCGATGTACACCTCGTCAGGGATGTTGCTGGTCAGCGAATCGAGTTCGAGGGTCGCCACATCGAAGTCGTTGACATCGATCTGCTTCTGGATGTAATAGATGCTCAGCAGCGAGTCGATGTTGTCGGAGTTGTATTCGACGAGGTTCTCGATGTCATCGTCGACGAGGATGTCCCCATCGTTGTCGTTGGCTGGTGCGGCGAGCATCTGGTACTCGTTGTAGAGCGAGTCGTAGGCTTGCTGCAGGGAGTCCACGCGGTGGGTCAGTTCTTCGATGAGCTGGGCCTGTTTCTTTTTATTGTTCTGGGCCTGTCCGGGGACGGCGACCAGCAGTGAAACGAGCAGGAGGAGCAGAGGAAGGCGTTTCATGTATGTCAGAATGTTAATTGCAGGTTGACGCCCAGGGCCGGGTTGCTGAGCGGTGAAGACCCTGTGCCGAAGGAGGCATAAAGCGGAGTGATGGGCTGGATGACTGCAGGCTGGACTTCCAGCCATGCCATGCTGTCGTTCACGTCGAAGTCGGCCATGTAGGAAAAGACGTGGGCGTCGATGACGTTGAGTGCGTAGACAATCACCGTGGCCAAAATGGAGTAGTCGCGCCAGCGGCGGTACTTGTCGCGGTACACTTCGGCCTGGGAGGCCGAGATCTTGTCATGCGCAATGTAACCTGTTTCCGAGCTGTTGCGGTCCATGATGGTGATCCAGCGGAAACGCTTGTACTGCATGTCGTTGAAATGATAGAAATAGCCGCAGGCCATCAGGCCGCCCGTCCAGATGGGAATCTTCCACCAGTCCCCGTTGTAGGCCTGTCCCAGTCCGGGCAAGAGCAGGGAGTAGATGGTGGCTTTGGCAGGAACAGGCGCCTTGATGCTGGTCTTGAAACAGATCGCGCCATCGAGCATCTGTCCCCAGTAAAAAGCCCCCGCTGCCGCATAGCTGGCCAGCCGGAGGTATTTGTATTTGTCTTCGCCGGTTTCGTGGTACATGTGGTTGAAGTGGATGCCGCCATAGATGCCGGCACCGATGCCCGCATAGATCACGGGTACCTTCCACCAGTCGTGGTTGTACAATTGGGCTGCGCCCGGAACGAGGGCTGTCCCCAGCAGCATGTAGCCCGGAGTCAGGGTGTCGCGTCCGAAATAGCCGCGTACGAGCTTGCGGACGGAGAAGCCCTGGGTGCTGTCAACGGCCACGCTCGTGTCGCGGTCCGCCTGTGCATTGACCTGTTCGGAACCCGGAGGCCCCGTGACGGTACCGGTATTGTTCTTGCGGGAGACGTCGTTGCGTGTGCTCCGGAACTGGGCACTGGCGCCGGTACAGACGACGATCAGCAGCAGGAAAGTAACGAGAAGGTGGCGCACGGGCTTACAGTTCAGGGTTGAAGGATTGTAAAAATGTTTCTATCTGTTCCGGGTTGTCGTAGCGGATGGTGATGGTGCCGCCGCCCTTGCTGTCCGGACGGACTGCCACATGGCCGGCGAAATGGCGCCCCATGCGCTCCTTCAGCGTCTGGAACACAGCGGGAAGATCCGTTTCATCCGCCGGTTTTTCCTTGGCTTTCAGGGGCTTTTCCTGGGCGGCCTCTTCGAGGCGGCGCACGGACCAGCCGTTACGGACGGTTTGGTCAAACAACTTGTGCTGCAAGGCGGGGTCTTCGACGCCCAGCAGCACCTTGGCGTGTCCAACAGAAATCTTGCCAAGCTTGAGTGCCTGTTGCATTTCTTCGGGAAGTTTCAGCAGGCGCAGACTGTTGGTGATGGTCGCACGCTTCTTGCCCACGCGAAGGGCCATCGCTTCCTGGGTGAGCTGGCATTCGTCGATCAGGCGCTGGAAGCTGAGGGCGGTCTCGATGGGGTCGAGGTCTTCGCGCTGGATGTTTTCCACAATGGCCAACTCGAGCATGGCGGCATCGTCGGCCTGCCGGATGTAGGCGGGGATATGGGTGAGTCCCGCGGCGCAGGCGGCGCGGTAGCGGCGTTCGCCGCTGATGATCTGGTAGCTGTCAGGGCCGGTCTGGCGCAGGGTGACAGGCTGGATGATGCCGAGGGTACGGATCGAGTCGGTAAGCTCTTCCATCGCATCGGCGTCGAACTCGCTGCGGGGTTGCCACGGGTTGGGGACAATCTGGTCGACGGGTACTTCGTTGACGGCTGCGGGGTTGCCTTTCACGATCCGGTGGATTTCCCGGTTGTCCCGCAACGGATCGACATCGCCCAGCAAGGCGCCGAGTCCTTTTCCTAGTGCGTCTCTTTTTGCCATTGTTCGTTCTTTTGGAGGATTTCCCGTGCCAGGTTCAGGTAGTTGTCGGAACCGGACGAGCGGGCGTCATAAAGGATGGCCGGCTTGCCGTAGGAAGGTGCCTCGCTCAAGCGTACGTTCTTGGTGATCATGGTCTTGAAGACCATCTCGGGATAGTAGGTCTTGACCTCTTCCACGACCTGGTTGTGCAGGCGCAGACGACTGTCGTACATGGTGAAGAGAAAGCCTTCGATGGTGAGGGAAGGATTGAGCCTCGTACGGACGATGTTGATGGTATTCAGTAGTTTGCCCAGTCCTTCAAGCGGGAAATACTCGGGCTGGACAGGGATGATCACGCTGTCGGCGGCGGTCAGGGCGTTGATGGTGATCAGGCCCAGGGACGGGGCGCAGTCCACCACGACATAGTCGTAGTTGTCGCGGATGCCGGCGAGGGCATTGCGGAGCACGTTTTCCCGGCCGGGTACGTCGAGCATCTCGATCTCCGCGCCCACCAGATTGATGTGGGAGGTGATGATATCGAGCCGATCGAGCGCCGTCGGCTTGATGATTTCCTCCACTTTCCGTTCGCCGATGAGCAGTTCATAAAGCGTGTCGTGCTCTTTCGAATCGGGATTGAAGTTGAGTCCGGACGTGGTGTTAGCCTGCGGGTCGGCGTCGATGATGAGGGTCTTGTGCTCCAGGACGGCCAGCGACGCGGCCAGGTTGATGGCGGTCGTGGTTTTTCCGACACCACCCTTCTGATTGGCGATTGCGATGATCTTTCCCATAAACTGCAAAATTAAGAAAAAAATAGTAACTTAGCAGAACTAAAACCTGATTCATGCCTGTTCAATCTTCCTGGAAAGTAATCGTCAGCCGCCGTTCCGGTGGCGGAAAGGCGGTCAAAGATTGGCCCAAGATTGAAAATTTACTCAAAATCAAGGGAATAGAATATGCTGCTTCTATCACGGACCATGCCTATCATGCCATCGAACTGGCCCGTGACGCCGTCCTGGAAGGCTGGCGGAAACTGCTGGTGGTCGGTGGTGACGGTGCCATGCACGAAGTCATCAACGGCTTGTATTCGCAGCAGGAGGTTTCTCCCTCCGAAGTGACGGTTGCGCTGATCCCGGTCGGGTCGGGCAACGACTGGGGCCGTTTCCACGGAATCCCAGCTGATTATATGGCTGCCGTCGACCTGGTCGCCGACGCCGAAAAGCATGTCCGAGTCCAGGATATTGCCCGTGTGGACACGCGTATGGACGGCGCTCCGTATTGCCGCTACATGATCAATGTCGGCGGACTGGGTTTCGATTCGGAGGTGTGCCGCCGCTTCGATCTGGCCAAGGCCCGCGGACATGCCGGCGACAAGCAGTATCTCAACTGCTTGCTGAAAGGCTTTCTGGCATACCACTGCCTGCAGTTCCGCGTATCCGTCGACGGAGATGAATTCTTCCGCGGTCATGCGTTTTCTGTGGCGCTTGGATTGGGCCGCTATTGCGGCGGCGGCATGATGCAGACGCCTGAAGCCATTCCTGACGATGGACTGATCGACTTGACGGTGGTCCGGAAACTCAGTAAATTGAAGTTTGCCCTCAAACTTCCGACGCTGCTCAACGGGACTATTTTCAGGAACAAGGAAGTCCTTCACACCCGTGGCCGCCGGATTGACATTTCGGCAGCGCCGTATTCATATATGGAAGTGGACGGCGAAGCCGTCGGAATCACTCCTGTCCATATTTCCGTGATTCCGAACGGGATAAAGGTAATTTCGAATTATCAGTCTTTCGAGGGTTCGATGTAGAGCCAGAAGGAGAGGGGAGCATACTCCGGAATGGCAGGATTTTTACCTGCTTCCCCGTAACCCAATTCGGAGTTGAACAGGGTAACGGCTTTCTCACCGTAATTCATTTTCAGGATCGCCTGTTCAAAGCCTGTCACTACGTCGTTGGTACTGCCGGAACTCTCCTCCTCCGATTTGCGGAACGTCATGCTGAGCGCCTGATAGGTTCTGCTCCCCGACCAGATGCGGTAGAACTTGGCAGTGTCTTCGATATTAGTGTCGAATACCTGACCGTTCATCAGGCGGCCAATGTAATAGACATTGATGCTGGATCCTTCCTTGATGGTGTCGGTATCAGCGGTTTTCTCTACCAGTTTCTTGAAATACTGGTGCGCGGAGATGGTGTCTTCACTGTCGTAGTTGGCGCGGAACCATTTGCGCATCTCCTTGTCCTGGTAGCTGATGACATCGGTTATGACGGTGTCGATTTCGATCTCATAGATGTAGTTGTTGACTTCTTCCGTAGAGGTGAATGCATCGTACATGGAATACTTGTGGGAGGAAGCCGATTTGGGAAGGGCGATGAGCGCGCTGCCGCCGCCGCGCATGGTCCTCATTACTTCTTCCAGTCCTTCAGGAACGTAGCCCTGGGTCATACGCCAGGTGTTGCCGGTATAATTGTAAGAGGCGTCGTAAGCGCCCAACTGCTTGTCGAGGTCTTCGACATTCGTATCCATGATGGTCCCGTCGAGTGCTCGTTGCGTGTAGAATACCCGTACGTAGGCGCTGTCGCCGATGGTGGCGCCGTCTCCTTTGTCCATCTCCAGGATATACGCGCCGAAGGTGCCGTAGGGCTTTACGGAAGGATAGTGGACACGGATCCAGGAGGTCAACATGTGGTCGTAGGCGAGATCTTCGTCATCGTCGGGCTCAACGGCGCAGGAAATGGCCAGGGAAGCGGCCAGCAACAGGGAGACAAGCAGGGTTTTGTTCAATTTCATACGTCAGTTACTCTTTTTGATCCTGGCAACGAGCAGGTCGAACATCAGGGCCGTGTTTTCGGGCACGAGTCCCACGGCCTGTTTGCCGTAACCGAACTGGGAGGGAAACAGGATCAAGGATTCTTCTCCCTGGTGGGCACCGATCAACCCGCGGTCCAGGCCTTTGATCAGGTCGCCCTTTCCGACGCGTACCATGCCGCTGTCAAGGGTGAACTGTTTTTCGGGACCTTTCTGGCCGAAGGTATAGCCGACCAGGTAGAGATAGGCGGAATCGCCCGGCTCAATGGCGGAGGAAGCGGCCTGGCTGTCTTCCAGCACCACGCGGACCACGCCTTCGTAACGGACGATTTCCTTGTCGGAATAATTGCTGTTGATGTAATCGTCGATGTACTTGTTCTGGTTGATGTTGGCTTCGCGCACTTCGCTTTCGCATGAAAAGGCGAACAGCGCGGCGGCCAGGCACAGACAGATACGGGACATCACTTTCATCGGATCATTTCGGATAATCCGCAAAATTATACAAAAGATGTGCCTTATAAAAATTTTTCTTCTTTCGCCCAGGCTTCCAGGGCCTGTCCGAAATAGGCGGGAACGTCTTCGAGCGGCATGTAGAGCCGTCCTCCCGAGGCGTTGCGGTGACCGCCGCCGTTGAAATAGCGGCTGGCGAAACGGTTGACATCTATCTGACCCTTGGAACGGAGCGATACACGGACATACTTGCTGTCGAAATTCTCCGTAAAGAGGACGCTGACCATCACGCTGCTGATGGCCAGCGGCAGGTTGACGAAGCCCTCGCTGTCACCCGGCTTGAAGTGATAACGGTCTTTCTCCTTGTTGCTCAGGAGCATGTAGGCAGTCTTGAAGGCCGGCAATACCTTCATCTTGTCTTTGATCATGTGGCCCATCAGACGGGTCCGCGAAACGCTGTAGCAGCTGAGAACTTTTTCCTGCAGTCCGTCCTTGTCCACGCCGCGGGCAATGAGTTTCGAGGCCATTTCGAAGGTACCGGGAAACACCGAATTGGAGAAATTGTTGGTGTCGGTCATCATGCCGACATACAGCGATTCGGCACAGCGGAGGCCGATGCGCCTGACGTCACCCGCGACGTCGGGCATGGCCAGCAGGGTCCAGAACAGCAGCTCGCAGGTGGAGGATACGGTCGTGGTGGAGATGGCCAGGTCGAAGCGTTCAAGCTCCGCAGCGATGTGATGATCGATCAGCACACGCTTGCCAGGGGCTTGCAGGATATCTCCCTCGAGATATTCCGTGCGGGAAAGTCGGTTCAGGTCGAGGCAGATCACCAGGTCGGCGCCGGCGACCAGGCTGCGCGCTTTTTCGGGTTCGCGTTCGCAGATGACGATCCGGGCCTCGGGGTCGTCCGGCTCCAGAAATTCAAAATTGTCGGGGTAGGGGCTCGGAAGGATGATCCGTGCCTGTTTCCCGCGTGCCTGGAGATAGTGCCAGGCGGCCGTCACGCTGCCGATGGCATCGCCGTCGGGATTGAAGTGCCCGACCAGCACGACTTTGGCTGCTTTTTGCAGCAGTGAATCCAGGGAAGAGATGTCGATCTGCATGGGAAACGCGCAAGTTTTCTCGCTGCAAATTTAAAAATATATTGTAGTCTTGAAATTAATTTTTTACTTTTGTAGGTCAAATAGATTTTGGCTAACTACGCAGACAATATTAAAATTAACAGATATGAGTACACTCAGTAAAATTTTGACCTATTTCATTCTCCCTCTCTGCATCGTCGCACTGGCATTCCTGCTCTACCGGAGCATCAGCGAGCCCGTGAAATTCAACAAAGAGCGTGACCAGCGCCTGAACGTCGGCATTGAGCGTCTGAAAGACATCCGTACCCTCCAGGTAACCTTCAAGGATACCTACGGCCATTATGCACCGGTGATGGATTCGCTGATCGACTTCTACAACAACGGCAAGATCACCATCATGCAGCAGATCGGTTCCGAAGATGACTCCGTGGCCGTGCTGCACACCGAGGCCGTGAAGAAAACCTTCCGTAACCTCAAAGGTGAACAGATGATGGAGAAACTCTATGAACTTTACCAGAAAGGCGACAACAACCTGATCATCCGTATCCCGCAGCTGACCAACGTGAAAGATACCCTCTTCCGCAACCGTCCGGATTTCAAGGTCAACGAACTCCGCTATATCCCGTTCTCCGAGGGTGACACCGTCATCATGCGGTCCATCATCAAGCAGGTGTCCGGCGTGGACGTTCCGCTTTTCGAAGCTCAGATGCCGTATTGGTCGATCCTCAAGGGCATGGACCGTCAGCAGATCGTCAACCTCGTGGCCGAGCGTGAAGACACGGGCCGTTACCCGGGCCTGATGGTCGGTTCCATCGAGAACGCCAACAACAACGCCGGTAACTGGGAGTAGTGCTGAAGTATACCCTCATACCCGAAGGGTACTTCTCGCCTGAAGCAGCCGGAAGCCTGCTTTCGCAGGTGGTCATTCTCGAGAAGTCCGCGCCGGTAAAAAGTATGGAACTGCCTTGTTACAAGGCAGTTCTTGTTTATGCTGGTGACGATTCACAAGCCCGTTGCATTGCCGACATGCTGGCAGCTGCCGCCGCACTCGACCGTTATAATAAAGTGGTGGTGCATCTGGATGAAGATGCCGTCGACATCGTCGTGGCGGCTGGCGACAAGCTGCTACTCTGCAATTCCTTCCCTGCCCGCGACGAAGTTACGGCGCAATACTATCTGTTTGCCGCGCTCAGGCAATTCCAGATCAATCCAGAGCTGACGCGGGTCCATTTCTTCGGCGAGGCGGGCGAAAGCATCAAAAGCGATCTGTTCCGCCATTTCGCCAGCGTGGAGATGCTATGAGGATCATCGGCGGGAAATTGCGCGGGAAATCTATCCTTCCGCCGGCCGGCTACAAGGCGCGGCCGACCACCGATTTTGCCAAAGAGGGTCTTTTCAATACCCTTGACAGCGAGTTTTTTTTCGACGGCCTGGCTGTGCTTGACCTGTTTTGCGGTACGGGCAGCATCGCTTTCGAGTTTGCTTCCCGTGGTGCAGGTGAAGTGATCGGCGTCGAGATGAATCCTGTCAATGTGGCCTTCATCCGAAAGACAGTCACGGCGCTGGGCATCGACCAGACCGTGCGGGTCGTACACCAGAACGTTTTCGATTTCCTGGACATCTGTACCCGGCGCTTCGACATCGTCTTTGCCGATCCGCCCTACGCTATCGACGGTCTCGATACGATTCCTGAGCGGGTGCTCTCCAAGGGACTTGTCCATGCCGGCGGCTATCTTATCCTCGAACATCCTGCCGAATACAACTTTGCCGCACATCCCTCCTTCGTAAAGGAGAAGAAGTACGGCAACGTGCATTTCAGTTATTTTTCTCCCGAAGCGGAGACAGAATCCTAATACCAGGGATCTTCGTTGGCGGGTGTCCGGATGTCGCTCAGGCAGAGGATGTCATTGAGGAACCATTGGCCGGTGCTGCCTTTCTTGCGCAGCTTGATGTGACGCGGATTGTCGGCACCGCCCGAGGTCACCATCAGCGAGCACCATTCATGGCCGGAACCGTCGGTCGTGAAGGAATACTGGTTGCTGGTCACCGTGATTTTGTACGGTTTGCTGGGGGTGTAGTTGTTCTGGGGCGTGGCGCCGTGGAAATACGAATAGGGAATATAGGATTTTCCCTGCAGCCGGTCGCGGAGGAACTGGGCATCGTAGCCCGATACGGATCCGGGACCCTTGAGATAGTCGAGCATCTGGATGCAGTCGCGGGTGCTCTCGCCGTAGCGGGTCAGCGCTGCGACGGTCAGGGCTGCCACGGCGTAGGGATCGGTCATTTCTGCCGCACCCGGCAGTTCCAGCAGGTCGTCCAGATTCTTGGGAAGCTTGTTGTAGGTGTAGGTGTGGCTGGGATTGCCGCTCAGGTTGAGGCCGGTATTTCCCACCACGCCGCAGCCAGCCGCCAGCATCAGCATCAACGTCAGCGACGGGAGGATAAGAAGGATTTTTTTCATAGTTGCTTGCATTGATCGTCATCAAAGATACGAAAATTTTGGATTTTTGGCAAAATTCCGTAACTTTAACTTTACTGTTGATTTTTGGTAGTAAACGATTTTGTCATGAATCTGAAAGAACCTTTTGTCATTACCGTCAGCCGCGAGATTGGCTCGGGCGGACGCACGATTGGTCGCATCCTGGCCGGGAAACTCAATGTCCCTTGTTATGACAGGTACCTCGTCGAGGCGCTGGAAAAGGAATTCGGTCTTACGATAGAAGAGATCGAAAAACGCAAGAGCAAGAAGAAAAGATGGCTGTCTGAATTCAGCAAGTATCTTTCTCCCGTGCCGTCCGCCGCGACATTGGGCGTGGCAGCGGAAGAAGAGGACGGCATTCATGTCACCACCGACATGATTTTCCAGGCCGAAAAGGAAATCCTCTGGGAACTGGCGAATGAGGGCTCCTGTGTCATAACAGGCCGCTCTGGTTTCTTTGTGTTCAAGAACCATCCCAATCACTTGAATGTCTTCATCACGGCTCCGTACCCCAACCGTATCCAACGGATCATGAAGAAGCAGGGCGTGGATGAAGAGACTGCCGCCAACCTCATCCAGAAAATTGACAAGGCGCGCGAAAACTACGTCCAACGCTATACGGATACCAGCCGGTATGATGTCCATAATTACGATCTGGCCATCAAGATCGACGGACAGTCGGAAGAGCAGATTGCCGATGCCATTCTTTCCTTTATTGAGCAAGGTAAAGACATGCAATGATGAGACAAACTGCAATCAGACTGTGGCTGCTGGCCTTCATCCTGCTGTCCCTGGCAGCAGGATGCAGCCGTCAGGACAAGCAGCCTGCGATTCAGCGTATCCAGCATCGCGGCACCTTGCTGGTGGGGACCACCGGCGACTATCGTCCCTTATCTTTCCGAGAGGATGACGGCACCTACTGGGGATTCTGCATCGACATGGCCGGTGAGATCGCGAAAAGGCTGGCGGTGGACGTGGTGTTCGTCCCCACTTCCTGGCCCACGCTGACAAACGACGTGCTGGCGGAGCCGCAGGCTTTTGATCTGGCCATTGGCGGCATCACCATCACCGACGCCCGTCGCGAGACGATGTCGATGAGCGAGGGTTATCTTTCCAACGGAAAGACTTTTATCTGCCGTGCGTCCGATGCCGGCCGCTATCAGACGCTCTCCGACCTGGACAAGCCCGAAGTCCGCGTGCTGGTGAATCCCGGCGGGCTGAACGAACAGTTCGCCAGAGAGAATCTTCCCCACGCAACCCTTCTCGTCCATCCGCTGAATGCTGAAATTCCGAAGATGGTGGCAGAAGGAGAGGCCGACGTGATGATTACGGAGATCACGGAGGCGCCCTGGTATATCGAATCGGACAAGCGTCTGGCGGCCCCGTTGCTCGACAAGCCCTTCACGCACAGTGAAGTCGGCGTCTTGATGCGCCGCGGACAGGACGACCTGATGAACCTGGTCAATGAGACGATCGCAGACATGAAAGCCGATGGCTCTCTCCGCCGTCTGCACGAGAAATATGGATTGGTATACGCTTACGGCGGCGTCAAGTCGAAGGAATTGTTCCGTACCAGCCAGAGTTGGGACGGGGCGGAGCTCCCGGACTATCCGGTGGGTAAGCCGGAACTGGTAGCGATCCGCTATGAATTCGGGCCGGGACAGAAGCTGTCCCTGCATTCCCATCCTGTACTGAATTTCGGGGTGCTGGTACAGGGAGAGCTGACCATCATCGACGAGGAAGGACATGAAAAGACCGTGCATGCCGGGGAGGGAGTCGTGGAGATGGTCGGGACCATCCATCACGGAGAAAACCGGGGGAAGGAAACAGGCATTCTCTATATGTTCTATGCCTCGCAGGAAGGCATGCCTTTGTCCGTTCCCGCCACTGAACAGTAATAAATCTATGGACATTCAAGTGGATCGCATCTCTTTTTCAAGTATTTCCGGAATCAGTGTGGGCAATGTCCAGAATGTGGAGGCCGGTACCGGGGTGACCGTGTTCCGGCTCACGACACCTGGAAAGGCAGCCGTTGAAGTATTCGGCGGCGGCCCTGCTTCACGGGAGACGGAGACCATCGCACCGGAACGGAACCATCCGCTCAACGCCCTGATTTTCTCTGGCGGTTCCGCCTACGGGCTTGCCGCTGCTGATGGTGTCATGCGCAGCCTGGAGGCCCACGGCGTAGGCTACGACACCGGCATCGCCCTGGTCCCCATCGTCTGCCAGAGCTGCATCTACGACCTGGGATTTGGCAGCGCCACGGTCCGCCCCGACGCTGCGATGGGCCTGGCGGCCTGTGAAGCCAGTTTCCAGAAGAATGATCCGCGCAGCGGCAACGTGGGCGCCGGGACGGGCGCCACCGTCGGGAAGCCCGCCGGCATGCAGCA
>Ga0310786_10005742_pt1 | contig 16726 bp, 9 predicted proteins | sample AusTroGonzalo_MG_FD_203881 | JGI IMG/M metagenome (GOLD analysis project Ga0310786, IMG submission 203881) | Bovine rumen microbial communities from tropical cattle in Woodstock, Queensland, Australia - Gonzalo_03 (v2) (version 2) | ecosystem: Host-associated > Mammals > Digestive system >... | reverse complement strand
GCCGGGGACATCGCCTGCACGGTCGTGACGGGCAGCCAGATCGTCGAGGACACGAAACGCTTCATCCCGTACGATTTCCAGGTCAGCGAAGTCTCCGCGCACGTCGCCGGGGCGAAACGCTACTACCCGAACGTGGACGCGATCATCGACTGCGGCGGCCAGGACAGCAAGTGCATGGTCTTCAACCATAAGATGGGCATGTGGGTGTCCATGATGTCCGGCGTGTGCGCCGCGGGCACCGGCAGCTACCTTGACAGCGTGGCCGCCAAGCTCGGCATCCCGGTCGAGGAAATGGCCGACAAGGTGAACTACGACGCGAAGACAGAGTTCAGCTCCGTCTGCGCCGTGCTCTCCGCCACCTCCATCAACAAGTTCAAGAACCGCATCCCGATGGGCGACCTGCTCGCCGGCGCATGCCGGGCGCAGGCCCGCACGATCCTGAACGGCGTTGGGCAGATGCTCATGCACCACGATCCCTCGCATCCGATCCTGTTCCAGGGCGGCGTGGCATCGAACCATGCCGTGGCGTATTTCATGAAGGAGATCACCGGCTGCGAGATTATCATCCCGGAGTTCCACAACGTCATGGGTGCGCTCGGCGCCGCCGTCCTCGCACTCGAATACAGCAAGCTCCGCGGCAAGCTCGAACAGGATCCCGTCCAGTACGAGCCGACCCGCCAGAGATCCATTGCCATGCGCGTGGCCAGCAACAAACGCGCGTTCCTCTTCGGCGAGAAGGACAAGCCGACCGTCTGGCGCAACCTCTTTTTTCCGACCGAAATCCTGAACGCGTTCGGCGCGCGGATCCTGACGCTGGAAACATATGCCGCGCTCTTCGGCCGCAGTTCGAAACGCGTGAAGGCCGCGCTCGACATTGCCGCCCGCAAGGGCTTCGACCAACAGACCTGCTCCTTCCTGCGCATGCTGGAGGGGCTGCCGCTGAAGACTCCCGATTTCGCGGTCTCAACCAGCCAGCCGTGCCAGCAGGGCGAACGCATTTTCGCCGACCTGGCGCGTACATACGGCTTCGAAGACCGGTTCTTCTCGCTCCATACCCCGATCAACCTGGCGAACACCAACGCGATCGGACAGATCGCCGACGGTCTGCGCCAGTCCGTGGAACAGATGGAGGAAGCGCTTGGGCGCAAGCTCGAACCGGCGCGTCTGGAGGAAGCCTGCGTGCTGTCCAACCTCGCTGCTGACTATTCGCGCAAGTGCAACGAACTGCGCTGGACCTCGCCGCCGCTGATCCGCGGCTCGGAAGCGGTCTACAACGCCGTCATTTTCAGCCAGCTTTGGGGTACGCAGGAGCTCGTCGACATCCAGAAGACTTACTACGAGGAACTGCTCCAGAAGAAGGAATGGGCGGAAAAACGCTATTCCATCGATGATACGCACCGTCTGCTCTGGCTGCATCTGCCGCCGTTCTACGACGCCAAGCACCTCGACTACATCGAGACTGTCTGCAACGCCCCGATCGTGTTCGAGGAGACCAACTACGTCGGCTGGGCTCCGCTTGACCCGAAGCATCCGTACGAATCGCTCGCGCGCAAGCTCCTTACAACCGGGTTCCTGGACCCGAAACTGCGCGTGAAGTACGTGAAGGACATTTCCGCGAAGGCGAAATTCACCGGCTGCATCCTGTACACGCACGGATTCGGCCGGTGCAGCCTCGCCGACCGACCGTTTACGAAGCTCCTGCGCGAAGAACTCGAGGAGATCGGCATGCCGATGCTGGCGCTGGAGGGCGACTGCATGGACGCTTCCATCGACCCGTGCTCCACCACGACCAAGATCGCGTCATTCGTCGAATCCCTGAACCTGAAGAAATACGGCAACCTTTTCGGCCGTACGAAGCACAGCTGAGCCGGAGAAAAGCATTTGTCTCCTTCCGGCGGTGTCCGGCTTTCCCTCTCCGGGGCGGGGGGCTTTCCGTCGCAACGGATTCTTTTTTTGAAAAAAAAGCGCCGTCCGGTTTGTTATTTCCGGTTCGTGTATTATATTGTATTGTCGAAATGTAAAAACGTGAACGGATTTTCTGCCGATGACCACTCTTTCCAAAGATGAATTGTACCCGCTGCTGTTTGAACCGATGTACCGCCAGACGTCATGGGGCGGCAACAAGCTTGCGCGTGTTCTGAACCGTAAACTCCCTCCGGAAGAGGGACAGTACGGTGAGGCATGGGATATCTGCGACCGCGAAGGCATCGAAAGCGAGATTTCGAACGGTCCGCTGGCGGGAAAGACTCTGCATGAACTCTGCACGATGATCGGTCCGTCCTACCTGATCGGCGACATGACCCGCGATACGCGTTTCCCGCTGATGGTGAAGATCATTGACACGGGTGAACGCATCCCGCTGCAGGTGAATCCGGACGAGAACGTCGCGCGCCGGATCGGATACGGCGCCGAGCCGAAGACGAAGATGTGGTATGTGCTGGACGCCGATCCCGGGACGAAGATCATGGTCGGCATCCGCCCGAACGCTACGCGGAGCCGTTTCCTGGAGCTGCTGTCCACGCCCGATGTGGAAAACATGCTGCAGTCCTTCGACGCAGTGGCCGGAGACGCGTATTTCGTGAATGCCGGACGCGTGCATAGCATTGACCCCGGGAACCTGGTGCTCGAGATCCAGCAGAACAGCAATACCGACTACCTGCTGAACGACTGGGGTCGCCCTGGTCAGGAACTCCATGTCGAAGAGGGGATCCGCTGCATCGACTTCATCGACCGTTCTCCTGCGCGTATCACGGGCGTGAGCGACAAGGCTTCCCGCAACCGCAAGTACGCGATCGTCAATCGTTGTCCGCAGTTCCATTGCGACGAGCTGCGTCTCGCCGGAGACTGGCCGGATACGACCCGCGCCACGCGCAGTTTCCACCTGCTGACCGCAGTCAGCGGTCCTGTGGACGTGGAGGTCCATGGCGCGGTGACGACCATCCCGCGGGGCATGACCGCCCTGCTGCCCGCCGCGCTCGGCGATTATGTCATCCGCGTGAAACCGTCCGCCCCGGTCACGCTGATCCGTACAACGCATTAATCCACACTGTCATATCAACCTTTTCCCTGTTTCATGAAAATCCAATGCCTTTCCCGTCTGGCGGATTCGTTCCGCGCTTCGCGTTCCCTTGATTCCTCGTTCGAGATCCCGTGGGAGCCGTGCCCAGCGGGCATGAACGGCGACCTGACCGTGAACTGCTTCCGCCTCGCCAAGGCGCTGAAAAGCGCACCGGATGCGCTGGCCGCCGAGACCGCAGAACTGCTGATGAAGGACCCGGACGTGGTGTCCGCCGAAAAGATCAAGGCCTTCGTGAATATCACGCTCAAACCCGCCGCGCTGTTCCGCGACTCCGCCGCGGACGTGAAGGCGCTCCTCGCCGACGTGCCGTTCCCGGAGGGAGCCCGCCGCAAGATCCTCATCGAGTTCTCCGCGCCGAACACGAACAAGCCGCAGCACCTCGGCCATGTGCGCAACAACTGCATCGGCATGACGCTCGCCAGCGTGATGGCGCGCGCCGGGCACGACGTGGTGCCGGTCAACCTCATCAACGACCGCGGCATCCACATCTGCAAATCCATGCTCGCATACAAGCTGACCGGAAACGGCGTCACGCCGGAACAGGCCGGGGTCAAGGGCGACCACTACGTCGGCAATTTCTACGTCAAGTTCAACCAGATGCTGTCCGACGAGGTCAAAGCCCTGAAGGAAGCGCACCCCGAACTCGCCGACAAGTCGTCCGACGATCTTTTCCTTGAGACCGAACTCGGCAGGCAGGCGCAGGAAATGCTCCGCAAGTGGGAGGCCGGCGATCCCGATGTCCGCGCCCTGTGGACCACCATGAACAAGTGGGTGATCGACGGGTTCAACGAGACATACCGCCGCATGGGCGTGCACTTCGATAAGACCTACCTCGAAAGCCAGACCTATCTGCTCGGCAAGGACGTCATTGCCGACGCCCTCGCGAAGGGCATCTTCGGCAAACGTGCGGACGGCGCGGTCACGGTCGACCTGGGCAAGCTCGGCGAAAAGGTCCTCCTCCGCAAGGACGGCACCAGCGTCTACATCACGCAGGACATCGGCACCACGATTCTCAAACACGACGAACACCATCCCGATACCATGATCTGGGTCGTCGGCGACGAGCAGAACCTGCATTTCCGCATGCTTTTCACGATCCTCGGCCGCCTCGGCTACGACTGGGCCGACAGGCTCTTCCACCTCTCCTACGGCATGGTCAATCTGCCGTCCGGCCGCATGAAGAGCCGCGAGGGTACCGTGGTGGACGCGGACGACCTCTTCGACGAGATGCATTCCCTGGCGAAGTCGGCCGCGATGGAGCGCGTGAAGGAAGGTGAGGAACCGCCCGCCGACCTGGAGGCGCGCAGCGAGATCATCGGCATGGGCGCACTGAAGTTCATGCTGCTGAAGTTCAATCCGAAGACCACGATCATGTTCGATCCGCAGGCTTCGCTGAAATTCGAGGGCGATACCGGCCCGTATGTGCAGTACGTTTGCGCCCGCATCAACTCCATCGTGCGGAAATGCCGCGACGCCGGCATCGAGTTCGACTCCGCTTCGGTCGACTGGTCGCTCGCGGATTCGCCGGAGGAAAAAGCGCTGGCAGTGGCATCGCTTCGCTACGCCGACGCCATCCGGTCCTCCGCAGACAAGATGGATTGCTCCATCCTCGTGAACTACCTGCTTGACATGGCGAAGCTCTTCAACCGCTTCTACCGCGAAAAACAGGTGCTGAACGCCGGCGACCCCGCGGTCCGCGCGATGCGCCTGGCGCTCTGCTTCGCCGTGCGCGACATCCTTGCCGACGGCCTCGCGGCCCTGACGATCGGCATCCCCGACGTCATGTAAGTTTCCGGGAGAAATCCCGCCCGAAAGGCCCGCCATGCCGAATCTGCTGTCCGTCGTGATCCCGGTCTTCAACGAAGAGAGGACCGTCGTATCCATGCTCGACCGGGTGGCGGCGGTACAGACGCATGATCTGCAGTTGGAACTCGTGATCGTGAATGATGGATCCACGGACCGTTCGCCCGAACTGATCCGCGGCTGGATCGGGGCGCATCCCGAAGTTCAGACCGTCTGTATCGACAAGGAAAACGGCGGCAAAGGCTCCGCCGTGAAGCGTGCGATCCCCGTCACGACGGGCGAGGCTGTCATCATTCAGGATGCGGACCTGGAGTACGACCCGCGCGACTATGCCGCGTGCGCCGCGCCGATCTTCAACGGCGAATGCGAGGTCGTTTACGGTTCGCGCGAGGAGAGCAACCGCAACCGCATCTATTCTTCGCCGTGGTACTATCTCGGCGCGCTCAGCCTCACGTTCCTGATTGACCTGATGTTCAATGCGAACCTCACGGACGAGGCGACCTGCTATAAGACGTTCCGCGGATGCCTGATCCGGGCGATGGCGGAGGACCTGGAGGGAGACGGATTCGAATGGGAGCCGGAGATCACCGCGAAGCTCCTGCGCCTCGGCATCCATCCGTACGAGGTGCCGGTTTCCTATAATCCGCGCAAGCCCTACGAGGGCAAGAAGATCCGGTTTCGCGACGGCCTGCTTTCGATCTGGACCGCATACGAATGGCGGTTCCGCAGCGTAAAGCCGGTGCAGAGACGCGTCGCCTCTCTCTCCGATGTCGATGAGGAGCATGTCCGGCATGTGAAATACGCGCAGGGGGCGTTCCTGCTGGCGATGCTGCTTGCCATGATCCCGTTCGGCAAGTTCGCGCCGTCGCGTCTCGGATACATGGCGGCGGCCGGACTGGTGTATTTGACGGCCCGCCTGTACCAGCCGTGGAAAAAAGCGCTCCTCTGGAGCGTGCTGACCACAGCCATGCTGGACTTCTTTCTGCCCGCATCGTGTGAAGGACTGATCCGGTCCATCCTGTCGGGCAGCTCGGAAACGATGATCGGCGCGCTGAACCTGACGGTGTACCGCGGGCTTGGACTGGATATGTTTTTCCCCTATGCCGATCCGGCGTCGCTCGCACTGGCCGGATTCTGCCTGCAGATGTTTTTCTACCTCAAATTCGCGGCATGCGGGTTTGTGCTGTTCTTTGTGATGGCGATCTTCTTCTGCTGGGCGACGTCGCTGGTCATGCCGCTGAATATATGGTGGATGATCCCGGCGCTGGCCGGACTGCTGCTCCAGCGCGGCAATAAATTCCGCGTAATGGGCGCGGTCGCCGCCGCAGCCCTGCTGCTGTGCCTGATCCCCGCCGCCGTCTGGCTGGACTGGTCGCCGTTCGTTCCCGCTGTCTGCACGAACTGGACGCGTCTGATGCTGGAGACCGTATCGATATTCGTGCTGTTTGCCGGCGAACCCATTGTCTCCCTGCTGGGACTGAAATCCCGCCGTCTGCTTCCATGGGTGATGTTCCTGGGCTTCCTGCCGTATTTTGCCGTCTGCCCGCCGTTCCTGTTCCCGTTCCTGGCGGCGTTCCGTGCGAGACCGTCCCGGTTCAAGCGGATGTAAAATCGGCCCCTCCGTTTCTTTCGAGCCGGGGCAGTTTTTTTCGCGACGGGAAAGAAAATTGCTTTAAATATTAAGAAACGCGCTTGATAAGCGGAGGGAGGCGGGGTATATTATGAAGACGATTTTACCAGAAACCCGAAAGGATTCGTTATGATTCATCCTACTGCGATCGTATCCCCCGACGCCCAGATCGGCAAAAACGTTGAGATCGGGCCCTATGCCGTCATCGAAGACAACGTGAAAATCGGCGACAACTGCTATATCGACGCCCACGTCAAGATCTGCCGCTATACCACCATCGGTTCGGATTGCTGCATCTATATGAACGCGCTGGTCGGCGCCGAACCGCAGGACCACCGCTTCTACCGCGGCCTGGTCTCCTACTGCGAGATCGGACACCACACGGTCATTCGCGAGTTCGTCACGATCCACCGTCCGCCGTTCGAACAGCTGAAGACCATCGTCGGCAACTATGTGCTGCTGATGGCGTTCGTACATGTGGCGCACGACGTGGTGATCGGCGACCATGCGACCATCGCGAACCACACGCAGCTCTCCGGCCACGTGCAGGTCGGGGAGGGCGCCGTCATGAGCGGATTCGCGCTGGTCCACCAGTTCTGCCGCATCGGCGCGCTGGCGATGATCGGACCGACCTGCCTGATCGGACAGGACATCCCCCCGTTCTGCATGCTTCGCGAAACGAACTTCATCTGCGGTCCGAACACGATCGGCCTGCGCCGTGCGAACATCACCCCGGACGCCCGCCTGGCGATCCGCCGCGCGATCAAGACGTTCTTCTTCGAAGGCCTGAACAGCCCTCATGCGCTGGAACAGATCGAAAAGACGATCCCGAACTGCCCGGAAGTCGAGCTGTTCGTGAACTTCATCAAGCAGTCGAACCGCGGCATCATGCCCGGCAATCCGAAGTACACCGGCGTGAACGACGATGTGCGCGACGCCCTCGAATCCGGCGCCACCGCACCCCGCGGCTGATCCCCGCCGGAACCATGCAGACGGTATCCCCCGGCCGGAACGGCGGATGGAAACCGAAGAAAGCGACCGGAAAATGAAGAAAACGACGAGAATCCTGTTTGTGCTGGCTTCGCTCCTGTTCCTCGGCGCATGCTCCGCCGAGCCGGGCGTGCAGCACGAGTTCGACGAGACGAAATTTTTCCAGAAGGTTACGGCGAAAATGTCCCTGGAACATGGCTACCTGCGCCTCGACTACACGCTTGGCGTGCCGAACCAGACGATGACGTTTCTGCTCAAGAACCAGGACGTTTCGGTCGTCTCCGTGGAGGAGTGGTACATGAACGAGACCGACAACATCCAGCTGTACTACGCATTCTGCGAGCCGGGCAAGTCCGGCGAGATCAAGGAAGCCGAATGGAAGCTCGCCTGGCCCGACGTGACCCCCGGCGAAGCCGACCGGCGGAAATCCCGCCCGCGTCGTTCCTCGCTCGTCCTCCAGCCGAACAACAGCGCCCTGATCGACGTGCCGCTGACGTTCCTGGAGCATGTCGAACCGCCCAGACGCAAAGCCCGCTACACCGTCGCTCTCTATGCCCAGATCGCGCTGAACACGCTCCAGACGAAATCCGAAGTGTTCGAGATCACGGTCTTCCCGAAGACGAAGGACATTGAGATCGAATGACAATGCCGCCCGGCGGCAAACGAAGGACGCATGTATGCCTGAACTGACGCAATACCCCGAGACCGGAAAACACCTGCAGAGGTTCTGCGGGGACACCATCGAATTCAAGCTCACCGGCTCCGAACCGCTTACCGGACGCGCGTTCCTTTGCACCAATATCGGAAACGCCGCCATCCACCGCGACGAAATCATCCTGCGGACCGAACAAAGACTGAATCCGATCGGGCAGGACTGGAACAACATCCCGATGCAGCGGACCGACGAGTATTCGTTCCGGGTCCGGCTCGCGCTTTCCGAAGTCGGCCATTTCGAGTGCAAATGCGGCATCATGGGCGACGACGGCAACACGACGTGGGTCAAAGGCGACAACCTGCACCTGAACGTGATCTCCGCCGCCTACTGCGCCTCGAACACCGTCTACTGCGCGTTCGTCCGCCAGTTCGGCGCGAACAAGACGCGCCCGGCCTCCGTGCTGCCGCCCGGCGTGACGGACGAAAGCATCGACATGCTCGACGGCGCCGGGTACTCCGTGATCCCCGCCAGCGGAACGTTCCGCGGTCTTATCCGCGAGCTGGACCATATTGTCGACCGCCTGAAATGCCGCATCATCCATCTGCTCCCGATCAATCCTGTCCCCACGACCTACGCCCGCATGGGACGTTTCGGGAGTCCGTACGCTTCGCAGGATTTCACCGCGGTCGATCCCTCGCTGGCGGAGTTCGACACCAAGGCGTCGCCGCTGGAACAGTTCTTCGAGCTGGTCGACGCGGTCCACCGCAGAAACGCCTGCATCTTCCTCGACATCGCCATCAACCACACGGGCTGGGCATCGAAGCTCCAGGAGGAGCACCCCGACTGGTTCGTCCGCAAGGAAGACGGCACGTTTGTTTCGCCCGGCGCTTGGGGCGTTACCTGGGGCGACCTCATCGAGCTCGACCACAAGAACCCGCCCCTGTGGAGCTACCTGGCGGATGTCTTCCTGACCTGGTGCCGCCGCGGCGTCGACGGGTTCCGCTGCGATGCAGGCTACATGATCCCGGAGGCGGCGTGGGAATACATCATCGCCACGGTGCGCCGCGAATTCCCGGACACGGTCTTCCTGCTTGAGGGGCTCGGCGGCGCGCTGGAGGTCACGCAGGCGCTGCTCGACCGCGCGAACATGGACTGGGCGTATTCCGAGCTGTTCCAAAACTATTCCCGCCAGCAGATCGAAGGCTACCTGAACTACGCCTGGGACGAATCCTCCTCGAACGGCATCATGATCCATTACGCCGAGACGCACGACAACAACCGTCTGGCCGCCTCCGGCGAACGCTACGCCATGCTCCGCACCGCGCTGAGCGCCCTGGCGTCCTCCTGCGGCGCGTTCGGGTTCACCAACGGCGTGGAGTGGTTCGCGAAGGAAAAAGTCGACGTTCACCGGGACAGCGCGCTGAACTGGGGCGCGTCCCCGAACCAGATTGATTTCATCGCCCGTCTCAACACGATCCTCGCTTTGCATCCGGCATTTTTCAACGGCGCTTTTGTCCGCTGCATCGACTCCGGTTCGCCGGACGCCGTGGTGATCATCCGCACCAACCGCGATGCGGAACACTTCGTCCTCATCGCCATGAACCTGGACTGCAACCGCACCGTGACCGCGGAATGGGATACCAGCTATGCCACGTTCACGCGGGAAAAAATGTTCGACCTTATCTCCGGCCGCCGTCTCGACATCCTGTCCGTGCGTGGCCACAAATGGAGCCTCCCGCTTTCCCCTGGCCGGGTCGTCTGCCTGAGCCCGGAACAGGACTGGCTTCCGAAGATCGAAGCGGCAGTCGCGGGCGGTCGCCTGGATTATGACCACCTGGAGGAACAGCAGGCGGCGGCGCTCGTGCTTCGCGCGCTGACCGCGAAGAATGGAACGCCGGTCCTATCCGGCGTCGATGTCCCCGCGCTCACGCGCCGTCTCCGCGAATCTCCCGAATGTTTCCTTCAGGAGCTTTTCGAAGGGCAGTCGGACATCCCTTATATCGTCTGGAGATGGCCGACTGACGTTCACCGCGAAGTCATCGTCGCCCCGGGCCGCTCGATCCTGGTGTCTTCGCCAGTGCGGTTCCGGTTCCATATCATCCGCGGCGACGGCCGCGTGATCGTCTCGGCGCGTTCGATCTACTGTGCGGACGGCCGGTTCATCTCCATCGTGCCTCCGCTGCCCGTGCCGGACAAGCCGACCGAGCTGAAGGTGGCAGTTTTCGTTTCCGAAGGCGACGAACTCCGCCGTGACAACGCGGTGCTGATGCTTCTGCCGCCCGACGTCGACAAGGCCGTCGTCTCCCTTTCCCGCGACGAATTCTTCCTGAAAGGCCGGACGTTCCTCCAGACCAACGGGCGCGGCGCCGGGGTCCATGTCTGCATGGAAAGCGGACGCCTCCTCAGCCGTTACGACGCGATCCTGCTGGCGAACCTTCACCCGGAAATCCCGGTCGACCGCCACATCATGTGGAGGCGGCTCCGCCTCTGGATGATCTGCCGTGCCAGACGCCAGGCGATCACCACCGAAATGATCGACCGGTTCCATATCGCGTCCGACGGCGGCGCAGTGTGGTTCTTCAAGGTCCCGGTCGGGAATGCCCGCGTGGTCGGCCTTATGCTCAAGCTTTCCATCATCCCGGAACGCAACGCCGTCCGGGCGTCGTTCCACCGGTACGCTTACACGGGATCCGGGGAAACGATCGCCGACGCCGAGCCCGTGCAGCTGCTCATCAGCCCCGACCTGGAGGACCGCAATTTCCACTGCCTGACCAAGGCGTCCGAGGGCCCGCAGGATTCGTTCCCCGCCGCTGTGACCGAGTCCGCGCGCGGATTCGTGTTCAAGCCCGCCCCCGACCGCATCTTCCGCATGATGGCTTCCGGCGGCACGTTCCGGCGCGCCGACGAGTGGTCGTACATGAACTACCAGGAGAACGAGGCGGCACGCGGCCTCGATCCGAACTGCGACCTGTACAGCCCGGGCTATTTCAAGTGCGGGCTGAACGGCAACGACACGCTGTACCTGATCGGCCAGATCATGACAAGCGAGGACGAGCCGAAGATCTCGCCCGTGCCGGAGGAAAAGCCGTGCTACGACCCGATGACCGACGATCTCCAGACCATCATGCTGAACAGTCTGCGGGCATTTATCGTGAAGCGCGGCGGCCTGAAGACCGTGATCGCCGGATATCCGTGGTTCCTGGACTGGGGGCGCGACACGCTCATCTTCGTCCGCGGCCTGATGCCGGAACCCTCGTTCCATGAGGATGTCAAGCAGATCCTGCTTCAGTTCGCCTCGCTCGTGAAAGACGGGACCATCTGCAACATGATTGCCGGGACCGACACGGGAAACCGCGACACGTCCGACGCCCCGCTGTGGCTCTTTATCGGCGTGCGCGACATGTGCGCCGCGCTTGGAAACAGTGGTTTCCTGAAGACCCGGGTCAAGGACCGCGGGACGCTGCTCGACGTGCTCGTGGAACTCGCCGAAGGGCTGGTCAAGGGTACACCGAACGGCATCGCATGCGATGCGGAAAGCGGTCTCATTTTCAGCCCGGCGCACTTCACATGGATGGACACGAACTATCCGGCCGGGACACCCCGCGAGGGCTATCCGGTCGAGATCCAGGCGCTCTGGTACGCCTCCCTGCGCTTCCTCGCCGATTCGCTCCCCGAGAAGAAGGCCGCCCGCTGGGCTGAACTCGCCGGCCAGGTCAAAGAATCGTTCCTGAAATACTTCCCGCTGAAGGACGAAGGCTATCTCTCCGACTGCCTCCACTGTGCGCCCGGCACTCCGGCGTCGAAGGCCGAACCGGACGACCATCTCCGCCCGAACCAGCTGCTGGCGATCACGCTGGGGCTGGTCGAGGACCAGAAGCTGCGGCGGGGCATACTCCTCAATACCTCCGAGCTCCTTGTGCCCGGCGGCATCCGCAGCCTGGCGGACCGCCCGGTCAAGTATCCGCTCCCGGTCTACGGCGCGGACGGCGCGCTGCTGAACGACCCGCTGAATCCGTACCAGGGGCATTACTGCGGCGACGAGGACACCCGGCGCAAGGTCGCGTACCACAACGGGACCGCCTGGACCTGGCAAATGCCGCTCTTCCCGGAGGCGTACTACATCACGCACGGCGCTTTCGGGCGTGACACCGCGATCAGCCTGCTGTCCTCCATGTCGGTCCAGCTGGACAACGGCTGCATCATGCACATGCCGGAGATCCTCGACGGCGACTGGCCCCACAAGGCGCGCGGCTGCGACGCCCAGGCCTGGGGGCTCTCCGAATACTACCGCGTCTGGAAACTCCTTCACCCTGCCTCAAAATCCACCGGAAAAGACCATGAATGACCTGACCCGCATCCGCAATTTCTCCATCATAGCACATATCGACCACGGGAAATCGACGCTCGCCGACCGCATGCTCGAGATCACCCACACGGTCGAAAAGCGCGACCTCGTCCACGCCCAGCTCCTGGACGCCATGGACCTGGAGCAGGAACGCGGGATCACCATCAAATCCCATCCCGTGCGCATGCTCTTCACTGCCTCCGACGGAAACGAATACGAGCTGAACCTCATCGACACTCCCGGCCACGTGGATTTCTCCTACGAGGTGAGCCGTTCGCTCGCCGCCTGCGAGGGCGCGATCCTCGTGCTCGACGCCACGCAGGGCGTCCAGGCGCAGACCGTGGCGAACGTGAACCTCGCCATGCGCCACAATCTTTTCATCATCCCGATCATCAACAAGATCGACCTCGCCGCCGCCGATCTGCCGCTGTGCTACAACCAGCTGGAAGAGATCCTGGCGATCCCGCGCGAGGAAGTGCTGCTGGTGTCCGCGAAGGAGGGTACCGGCGTGCCGGAACTGCTCGAGGCCATCGTGCAGCGCGTGCCGCCGCCGAAGAAGCCCGCCGAGGACGGGACAGCCGCGCTGATCTTCGACTCCATCTACGACGCCTACCGCGGCGTGGTGACGTATGTCCGCATGTTCAACGGCAGCCTGTCGCGCGGAAGCCGCCTCAAAATGTTCAGTACCGGCCTCGAAAGCGAGATTAAGGAGGTCGGCGTCTTCACGCCCGAGATGAAGCCCATGCCGGCGCTCGAGGCCGGGGACGTCGGCTACATCATCCCGAACCTCAAGTCGCCCGCCGACGCGAAGATGGGCGACACGGTCACGGACGCCGCCGCGCCCTGCGCCGAGCCTCTGCCCGGATTCCAGGACGTGAAGCCGATGGTCTTCAGCGGCATCTACCCCATCGACACCGCCGACTATGAGCAGCTGAAGTTCAGCATGGCGAAGCTCCAGCTCAACGACCCGGCGTTCCATTACCAGTCCGAAACGTCCGCCGCCCTCGGGTTCGGGTTCCGCTGCGGATTCCTCGGGCTCCTCCACATGGAGATCGTGCAGGAACGCCTCCGCCGCGAGTACAACATGGACATCATCGCCACCTATCCGAGCGTCATCTACCATGTGTACCTCCGCAACGGCGACATGCTGAAGATCGACAACCCGGTGCATCTGCCCGACCCGTCCGAGATCGACCACATCGAAGAGCCGCTCATCAACGCCCACATCATGTCCCCCACCGAATACATCGGCGACATCATGAACCTGGTGATGAACAAGCGCGGCATCTGCACGAATACGGAGAGCATCGACGCGAACCATGTGCTGATCACCGCATGCATCCCCATGCATGAGATCCTGATCGACTTCCACGACCGCCTCAAGTCCATCACGCGCGGATACGGCAGCCTTGACTACGAACCTGCCGGCTGGCAGACAGAAAAGCTCGTGAAGCTCGACATCCTCGTGAACGGCGAGCCGGTCGACGCCTTCGCCAGCATCGTCCACTCCGACCACGCCTATGCCCGCGGCCGCGAGATCGCCGAACGCCTCGCCGAGGTCATCCCGCCGCAGATGTTCCAAATCGCCATCCAGGCGGCCGTCGGCGGCAAGGTGATCGCCCGCGAGACGGTCCGCCAGCTGCGGAAAAACGTGCTGGCGAAGTGCTACGGCGGCGACATCACCCGCAAACGCAAACTGCTGGAAAAACAGAAGGAAGGCAAGAAGCGCATGAAGCAGATCGGCCGCGTGAACATCCCGCAGGAGGCGTTCATCGCCGTTTTGAAGAACAACGAACAGTAAGGCCGTCCCGTGAACCCTCTCCAGACTTTCTGGCTGAAGCGCTCCAACCGCAAGCTCCACCGCGACATCGTCTCGTCCGTGCGCCACACCCTGGCGGAGGACGACGACATCCTGTCGGACGAGGAGAAGGCGCAGCTTGCGGAGTTTGCCAAAGCCGCCGACGACGCGAAGGCGAATCCCGACCCCGCCGCGTGTGCCGAAGCGCTGAAAACTGTGTCAGGAGCGTATGCCGAGTATTCCGGACGGACGACGTTCAAGGCGTGGATGTGTTCCGTACTGGACGTGCTCGCCGTGGCGTTCGGCGTGGCATTCGGCCTGCGCGCGCTGTTCATCCAGCCGTTCCAGATCCCCACCAGCAGCATGCAGCCGACGCTGTTCGGCATCCATTATATCGACCGGGAGGCGTCCGATCCGTACCGCAGCAAACTCGTGAAGCTCTTCACCCCGCTCGGCGCATCCACCGCGAAGATCGTCTCGCCGCGCGACTATGCGACGCTGGAGTCCGATCCGATCCCGGTCACCCGCCCGTGGCTCTCGCTTATCCCGACACTGCTGCACCCCGGCGACTTCTACCGCACCGGTTCTCTTCTTCGGTTCGGCGGACAGGATTTCCTGATTCCCGGCCAGGAGCCCCGCGACAATATCTTCCGGTACCTGCCGGAGGATCCGCGGACGCGTATGTACCGGAAGGATGAAACGGTGTTCGACGGCTGGCTGTCGTCCGGCGATCATCTTTTCGTCGACCGTCTCTCCATCCATTTCAAGCCGCTGAAGCGCGGCGAGGTGTTCGTGTTCAATACGGAGGGGCTGTATTCGTCGCACGGGACGCCGTTGACCGGCTACTATTATATCAAGCGCCTTGCCGGACTGCCCGGCGATACGCTCCGGATCCAGGACGGACACCTCTACATCCGTCCGAAAAACGAAAACACGTTCCGCCCGGCGGAATGGTTCAACCCGGCGTTCTGCAAGGTGTATTCCGGACTGGGCGGCTATCAGGGACACCTCGGGATGGGGCGTCTGGAGGAAAACGTGGAGTTTACTGTGCCGGACGACTGTTGTTTCGCGCTCGGCGACAACACCGCGAACAGTCTGGACAGCCGCGACTGGGGGCCGCTCCCCATCAAAAATATCATTGGACGTGCCTGTTTCGTCTTCTGGCCGATCTCGCGCCGCATCGGTGCCATTGACAGCCAGTACCCGATTCCCGTGCCGACGGAATATCCGCCGAACTCCACGCAGCCGACCGCGATGAATCTGCAGTGATCGTGCTCCGATTCCGGCGGTTTTCTGTATGTTTGTTCCGGTAATAATCAAAAAAACTCAAAAAAAGTCCTTTTCCCCTGTTGATTTTTCAATGAAAGGGGCTATAGTAACGTAGCTTTCAGAAGCCGGAAATGGGCTTTGGAAGGTTCTTTCGCCGCAACACACTGGAAATCAGTACAAAGCGCTCTGGATGATCCGGTTCTCGCCGGTTTATCCGGGACGTCCTTTTGGTTTCGGTGGGCGGATCGGATCTCCAGGCTTCCGCTTCTAAACGTCAACATGAATTGGAGCAAAAAACATGAAAGAAGTTTTCTGTGACGGCATCAGCCGCATCATTTTATCCCGGGAATTGGTCTCTCTCGAGTGTTTCCGCCTTGTTTGGGAGGAGAACAGCGAAACGTACAAGCCGACACCCCAATTCTTTATCATTCTTCCTGTAAGAGGACTTGTGGAGGTGTTCGGTACGGGCGAGAAGATCCTGAAGCATATGGAAAAGATCGGCATGCTCCCCGAACAGGGGAAAGCCGTATTGTCCGCTGAGAAAAAGACCGAAAAGAAGACTGCGAAAAAAACGTCCGCTCCTGCAAAAAAGGCGGTCGCGGCCTCGGTGAAAAAGACGGAAGCGAAACCCGCGGAGAAGTCCGCACCCGCTAAAAAAGCCGAGTCTCCCGCCCCTGCCAAGAAGGCTGCGCCTGCGAAGAAGGCCGAAGCGAAACCCGCGGAGAAGCTGGTTCCTGCGAAGAAAGCCGAAGCCAAGCCTGCGGCAAAGCCGGTTGAAAAAAACGCCCCTGCCAGGAAGGCTGCACCTGCGAAGAATGCCGAAGCGAAACCCGCGGCGAAAGGAAAGAAGCCCGCGAAATAATCCGGACGTTTTCCGATCAAACAAAAGGCCGTGCGCCGTCTCCGTCCCCCCGGATCTCTCCGGGCGGGACCATAGGATGACAGGGGCACGGTTTTTTTTGTCGATGCCTTCGCCCGCTCGCCTTAACGCGCGCGAGCGCGTTTTTTGCAAATAAAAGCTTGACAACGCGGGTTTTCTGTAGTATATTAAAAGAATATTATTCTCCCAAATCATACATAGCTTCCAAGCTACACTTAACCTAACCAGCAAAGGAAAAAACTCAAATGCCGGGCAAAATCAACACTCAGGACGGCAA
>Ga0310786_10005741_pt1 | contig 16728 bp, 14 predicted proteins | sample AusTroGonzalo_MG_FD_203881 | JGI IMG/M metagenome (GOLD analysis project Ga0310786, IMG submission 203881) | Bovine rumen microbial communities from tropical cattle in Woodstock, Queensland, Australia - Gonzalo_03 (v2) (version 2) | ecosystem: Host-associated > Mammals > Digestive system >... | reverse complement strand
ACGAGGGCAAGCGGTTGTAGATGAAGAAGGCACACTTTTAATTGATGGCCCAATAAAAGCGACGAAAATAGAACTTAAAAGCAAAGACATTGATTTTGAAAAATATTACAAATATAGAATTCAGGAACTGGAAGAAGCAAAACAAAAGATGGACTCGACAAGTGCGACGGAAGAAGACAAAGCAACTTCCGAAGCAATAAGCGATATGTTATACTCATGCTATGATGGATTAGAGAACATCGTAAAACGAAAAGAAAGGGAGAGAAGCGTTTATGCATTTTAATGACGACAGTGCAATAGAATTGGAAAACGGGGAAAAATTTCTGCTAATCACTAATAAAAAACTAGAAGACGTTCATTTCGGTTTAATTGCCCCGGTGAAAAACATTAAAGATATAAAACTGGTGGAAATAATAGAAAAAAATGGCGACACATTTTTTCAAGAATATAAAGAACCAGATTCTAAATATATAATAAAAATTCTTTTGGAAGAAAAAACAAAGAAGAGCGATGCCGACTATTAAACTTTTTGATTATGAAAGTTTATTGGCTTTTGCACAAGCGTAAAACGGAAGCAATATTTGTTAAAAAAAAGAGCGGATTTTTGATCAAAACTAAATGTAATGAAAAAAGCAGGGTGAAAGGCCCTGCTTTTATGTTGGTATTGACAGGATGGTGATTGTGTGCTACAATATGCTTATGAGTAAGGTTGAAATTAAACATTTGTCAGATGACAGTATTATTTTTATTGATTCGAAGGGTGATGAGCTTAAATGCTATTGGTTTGCTGGTCATGAAGTCATTATACATTCTCGTTGCAAACATCTTGTATTCACAAAACAAGAGAATCCAAGCTTTTATAAATATATAACAAAGATGGCAAGTGAAGTAAAAAGGCTGGACAACAAGTGGGGTGGAGGCTTTTTTCAAGATGGAAAGTTCACTTGGCATCACTTGGTGACAACAAATCGCAGCAATTGGGAAAGACAGGCCGGTTTTGTTGTAAGCAAAAATGATGACGGAATTGAGTTTGATTTCTTCCCATCAGCAGATATGCCAGGTTTAGATCAAGTATTTTTTATTACTATGGGAGGCCCAATGGGTTGCGGTGAGCCATATCAACCAATATCCGATTTTATGAGCGTGCAACTTAACGGATTGTTGAAACAAATCCCAATTACGCAAGACGATAGAGGGCGCGAAAGACAATAACAAAGCAGGGCGAAGACCCTGCTTTTTCATTAAGTGTTGATAAACATTTTTTATTTTCCGCTACTTCCCCAGCCTCTGGCTTTACGGTTTGACTCGATTTTGAGCAGGTCGTCATATGCAAGTTCCACGACTTCAAGCTCAGGAACAATGTGCACAACGCCTTGCGCAATTGCCTTTTTGTATGGCTGAACAATTGTGTTTTTTTCATTAAATTGTGGATATCTTTTGAACAAATCGTCTTTTTCAAGTTTTGAAATCACAATGCTTAAACTTGTTGAGTTGGTGATCGCAATAAGAATTTCACCTCTGTAACCACAGTCAATAACTCCTGCGCTTTTTTTGATACCCTTGCTTCCTGTTGAACTTCTTTCTTCAATTTGAAGATAATATTTTGGCGAGCACGCCCAAGCGATGCCTGTTGGAACCAGTTTGGTTATATGACTTGGAATTTCAAAAAAATCATCATCGAAACAAGCATAGATATCATAGCCCGCATTTTCCTTTTCCTTTGAAGGAATGATTGCTTTTGGGTTTGTTTTTGAAAAATAAATTTTATCCATATTTTTTCTCCTGCGGTAATTATACCACACTTTCAAAAAAAAACAAATTATATCTAGTCAAAACCAAACTTATGTGGTATAATATATATGTGAGGTGAAAATGAATAATTGGTTGAATGAAGCAAATGAAACAGAGTTCCAATTCGACAAAAGCGCTTTGCAAGAAACTGCGCAAAAGATAAATGCAAATGCAGAATCGTTGCAATCGCTTGCAAGTTCTTTGGATATGAAGGTTCAAGACAAGGTTGAAAGCAAACAAGTTATATTTGATGGTATGAGTGCTTTTTTGATTGAAAATGGACCAGAGGAAAAGAATGTGCTTCCTTACACAGAGGAGTTGAGTGAAGAACAAGCGAGAATTATTGATGGATACTCCAAAGCAGAAAAGTTTATGCTTAAAAAGCTTAAAGAAGAACCATTTCTTTACCCTGATTTGATGAAGGCATTGCATAAAGTTATATCAGACAATGATGACAACGTTCCACTTAAGGACAAGGGAAGATACAGGGTTGATGAAGTTGTCACAGGATTGAGATTCAACGCAACTGCAACGAATAATATAGAAAATGAAATGAATATGGCGTTCTTTAATTTTGCTTTTCGCAATCCTAAACTTTGCACAGAAGATGTTTTTGCACAAATTGCAAAGTTGCACGCACAAATTGTGAGAATTCAACCATTTATAGATGGAAACAAAAGAGTGGCTTTCTTGGCGACAAATGGGATGTTGAAGCTTTATGGTTTTCCAATAATAGATTTGTGCAAAGACAACGAAGAAAGCAAAAAGTATTGCGAAGCTCTTGATGCGGCAATCGTTGGAAGAGACGTGACAAGCCTTGCCTTGCTTTTTGCGAATAAGGTTAAACATAGACAAAACGAAACGATAAAAGCAATAAAAATCAAGAATATTGAAGACAATTTTTCAAGATGACAAATTTTGCATAACATTCACAAGTTAACATAGATAAAATGTTGACAAGAAAAAATCAATGTGTTAAAATAACAATGCACAAAAAAAGTGCATTGTTATTTATTTTTTTTCGACTTGGAGAAGTACTCAAGTGGTCGAAGTAGATTGCGCCTAACCGCAACTAGCTTTGGCTACAAAACTGGCCACCGGCAAGTTTTGCTTGACGCGTCGCACCCACTGCTAAGGTAGCAGGGTCGCCTCTTCTAAGTGGAAAGGAATTGAAATGGAGAAGTACTCAAGTGGTCGAAGAGGCTCCCCTGCTAAGGGAGTAGATCGGGGTAACTCGGTGCGAGGGTCCAAATCCCTCCTTCTCCGCCAACACAAGCGCAAATCTTCGTTTATAAGATTTGCGATTTTTTATTTCATATCTTTGTGGAGTATGGCATATCACTCTAGATAGCATAATCATTGTTTTCAGTGCAGGTATGATTTTGTCAAGCACATATACCATTGCTGTTTATACCTGCGGACTTAAACATAAAAAAGCACTAGTTTTTAGTGCTTTTTTGTTTGTTTTTTATTAGCCTTAAGTAATCGTTGTAAACTTTTTCGACAGCTTTATCCCACGAAACATAGAGATCAGAGTAAGCATTTTCGCAAATTGTTTTGTATTCTTCTGGTTTTGAAAAAATTTCTTTAATCTTTTTTGCAAAATCGTCAACAGAATTTTCAGAAATATATCCGTTTACGTTTTCTGTTACTGTTGCAGAAGTTGCAGAACCCCTTAGGAAAACAGTTGGGGTTTTTTGTGACGCCGCCTCGATTTGAACAAGACTGCTTGCATCATATAGCGAAGGGAACAAAAACAGATCTGCCATTCGATAATACTTTGAAATTTCAATTCTGTCAGTGATTTTTCCAGTGAAAACAACTTCATTTTCAAGGCTATCTTGTTTTATTTGGTCTTTTAACTTTTGTTCATCAGTTCCAGTTCCCACATAGAACATTTTAAATTTGAAACCATTGTCTTTCAAAATTTTTAGTGCTTTTGCGATAAAGAAAATGTTTTTTAGTGCTGTAAGTCTTCCAATGAACAAAAACACTTTTTCATCAGGTTTGACGCCATATTTTTCTTTAAGTTTTTTTATGTCGTTTTCGTTTTCAAACAAAACCATATCCGTTCCGTTGTTTTGAACGTTTGGCAAAACTTTTGCACCGTAACCAACATACACGTTTGCAATTTCACTGTTGACAGCCCAACACTCGTCGCAAGCATTGAAAACGCGCATAATTGTTTTGACCATAATGTTCGTAAGTCCTCTGAGCTTTACGGCCCTTTTGAAATCTTGTTTGAATTGGCTGTGCATAGTTGCAACAACAGGAATGTTGTGTTTTTTTGCATATTTGAGGCCCATTTTTCCAATTGCAAAAGGGGAATGAATATGCACCAAATCTAAATTTGAGTTTTCAAGTTCCTTCTTAAATGCTTTGTCTGATTTTGGCATTGGAAGGTCGTAGTCTAGGAATAATAGTGGAAATTTTTTCTTGCAACGGACAACCTTGTATGGAAGTTTTGAATCGTCATATTCTTTTCTTCCGTTTGGAGCAAAGACGGTTACGTCACAAAACTTTGCAAGCCTTCGGGCATAGTTGTCAACCACCATCACAACTCCATCAACCATAGGAAAGAATGTGTCAATAAATAATCCAATTTTCAATTTTTTCATTTTTTCTCCTTATTCATCATAGCCATTTGGATTTTTTGTTTGCCAAGCCATTGCGTCTCTACACATATCTTCAAGGGACTTTTCGGCTTTGAAACCCAAAACTTTGTACGCAAGGCTAGGGTCTGCGTAGCATTCATCTATGTCGCCAGGTCTCCTTGGCATAATTTTGTATGGAATTTTCTTTCCGGTTGTATTTTCAAAAGCTTTAACCATTTCAAGAACAGAAACCCCACGTCCGGTTCCCAAATTCACGATAATCAGTCCAGGGTTTTGAGCAAGTTTGTTCACCGCAAGAACGTGGCCTTTTGCAAGGTCAACAACGTGGATATAGTCTCTAACTCCAGTTCCGTCAGGGGTGTTGTAGTCATTGCCAAAAACGCCGAGTTCCTTTCTTTTTCCAATTGCAACCTGGGTGATGTATGGGCAAAGGTTATTTGGAATTCCTTTTGGATCTTCGCCAATAAGTCCGCTTTCGTGTGCTCCAATTGGATTAAAATAGCGCAGTATTGCAATATTAAATGATGGATCTGACTTGTATAAATCTTTTAAGATGTATTCTATAAAAAGTTTTGTGCTGCCATAAGGGTTTGATGTTGAAAGATCAGCATCTTCTTTGATTGGCACTTTTTTGGGTTTGCCATAAACCGTTGCGGAAGAAGAAAACACAAGGTTTTTCACATTGTGATCTCGCATAGCAAAAGCGAGTTGCAAAAGGCCTTCGATGTTGTTTTCATAATATTCAAGTGGCTTTTCGCAAGATTCTCCAACTGCTTTAAATCCAGCAAAGTTGATGACTGCATCAATTTTGTTCTCGCTAAAAATTTTATCTAATGCCTTTCTGTCTCTTATGTCATTTTTATAGAATTTGACTTTTTTTCTTGTTATTTTTTCAATGCGACTCACAGCTTCTTTTTTGCTGTTTGAAAGATTGTCGACGATGACAACATCGTGTCCAGAGCTTAGAAGTTCAACGCAGGTGTGTGAACCGATATATCCGGCTCCACCAGTAACCAATATTTTCATAAACTCTCCTTAAGTTTTAATCCGTCTTTAAAAGCGTTTCCGACTTTTTCTCCAAGTTTGATATATGCGTTGTTGATTGGATCGAAAGAGATTGTGTCAAGTTTTTGAGGATCAACATTTCCGTTTTTGTCAAGTATAGACTCGTCAGCGCTAACATTTACAATTTCTCCAATAACCGTTCCGTCGTCGTTTGAAACAAGTTTGCATTCCAGAGTTAAAGGGAATTCGTCGATAATAGGCGCATCAACATATTTGCTTTTTGTTGTGTGAAGTCCGGCGAGATCCAGTTTGTTTGGTTTTTCATCGCCAGAAACAATCCCAACATAATCGGCTTCAACGACGTGTTTTGCATCGGCAAAACTAACGGTAAACGCCTTTTTCATATCTATATTCCTTGTTGTTTTATGTGGGCTTAAAGACAAATAAATTTGGTTAAAATCCCAAACGCCGCCCCACGCTGCATTCATTGCATTTGGCACTCCTTTTTCATCATATGTTCCAACAATAAGCACCGGCATTGGATAAAACCAAGTTTTCTTTCCAAAATCTTTTCTCATATACCCTCCTACAAACATATTATACAAAAAAAGAAAAAAATCTCCAAACGTTTTTTTGAAAGTGGGTGTTATCTTGTGTGGAGAACGGATAGTGTGGTTGAATATATTTTGATTGTTACAACACAATAATATTTATGTATTATAATTATCACGCAAAAGCAAAACGATTGATAAGGGAGGGGCATTTGATTGGCTGGCGATTTGTTGAAAAACACAACAAGATTTCACCTGCACTTGTACTGTTTTTTGACAATGAAAAACCTATGCCAATAAGAGAGCATAGGTTTGATGAATATATTGATTTGATAAATGGTCTGTGACTATTTTGTTTTTTGAGTTTTTTTGAGAAGTTGTTGAAGCACAAAGCCAAAGATGATGATAAGTTGCAGTGGAATGGCAATGATATACATTAGCCACATATCTATTGAACCGATATATGCAGAAAGTTGAGTGATTGCGAGCATTGTTGTCCACAAAAATATTGAACTGAAAATTGCAGACACGTAATATGGATACCAACAGATCGATAAAACAAGGGCGGTTAAGAAAGAAACGGGAATGGCGATAATAAAAGTCAGCCAAGCGTCCAAACTTCCACTTAAAGCAAGACAGGTGTAAATTATCGTTCCAACGAACCATACAAACGCAAAAGAAATAAGGAAAATCATTGTTCGAAGACTTATTCTTTTTACCCTTGGCTTTATGGGTTTTTTCTCGTGTTTTGAAACAAGCGAGTCAAGAGAGACGTTATAAAGCTTTGAAAGTTCGAGCAAAACAGACGCATCAGGCAAAGCCTCTCCTCTTTCCCACTTTGAAATTGATTTATCTGAATAATTTATTTTTTCGGCAACTTGAAGCTGCGTCAATCCACATTGAGTTCTTAAGTTTACCAAATTCTCTGCGACAATCTTATTTAACTCTTCCATACAAACATATTAGCATAAAAAAGAAGAAAAAGCAAGCGTTTTTAGGGGTGCTCTACTCTGCGTAGAGTCGAAATTTATCGACTCTATTTTTTAAAATGGTGAAATATATTGAAAATAGAGTTAATAGAGCTACTTTTGAGACAATATTTAATAAAATATTATCGTAACGGAACGGAGGTTAGATATGAAAATTGCGATAACAGCAGAAAGCACGATTGACTTACCAAAGGATTTGAGAGAAAAATTTGACATCAAAACAGTGCCGTTTAGCATTCTTTTGGGAGAAGAACTTATCGAAGATGGAGAAGATGCTGCAAGACAAATTTTTGACTATGTTGCAAAGACAAAAGTCCTTCCAAAAACCAGTGCGGTGAATGAGGAACAATACAGGGACTTTTTTGATGCGGTTTTGAAAGAGTATGATGCAATTGTTCATTTTTCGTTGTCAAGTCAAATGAGCAGCGCGTTTGAAAATGCAAGAAGAGTTGCTGAAAATTATACAAATGTAAAAGTCATAGATTCGCAATCTCTTTCAACAGGAATAGCGCTTTTGGCGATTTACGCAAGAAAACTTGCGAACAAAGGTGATGAAGTTGACAAAATAGTTGAAGCGGTGGAAAAGAGAATTCCATTTGTTCAAGCGAGTTTTGTTTTGAAAAGGCTTGATTATTTATATAAAGGAGGCAGGTGTTCACGTCTTCAACTTTTTGGGGCAAATCTTTTGAAACTTCGTCCACAAATTCTTGTGCAGAATGGAAAAATGGGACCAAGCAAAAGATTTAGAGGGAATATGGACAAATGTATTATGGAATATTGCAATGCAACCCTTGAAACATTTGACAGTCCGGACTTGGATACGGCGTTCATAACATATTCATCAAAGCCACAAACAGAAACGCTTGAGAGGATTAAAGAATTATTGAAACAAAGAGGTTTCAAAAACATATACACAACGACAGCGTCAGGAACAATCTCGTCACATTGCGGAGAAGATTGTCTTGGAATTTTGTATATAAACGATGGATCAAAAAAATAACTAGCTTTGCTAGTCATTTTTTATTTCAATAGTTTCTTTTTTCTTTGTTGAAATTGTCCAATTTATATAACCTATGAAGGACGATATAAAACAACTGATGCTCATAATCAACATAAGAAGATTGAATGTTGTTGCCCACAAAACGATTGACACAGCGTAAACTATTATCCACATAAACCATTGTTCTTTGTATCTTAATGCCATAAGAATTGTTGCAGTGAGAGTCACGACTGTGGAAAGCGCATCAATAAAAGTGTTTTCTCCACCGATTGCTCTTAAAAAGAAGCCATAACCGACGACAGATATTGAAGACACAAGAACAATCAAAAAGATGTTTTTTATGCTCAGTTTTTTTGTTTCAACCTTATATTTTGTTTCCATATGTTTTTTCCACATTATGAATGAAACGACAATCATAGGAATGTCAAACACAAGATAAAAGATTGCTTCGCCATACAAAAGGGATTGGTATGCAATAACAATATAAGAAGTTGAACTCACAAAACCAACAATAAAGTTAAGCAGATTTCTCTCTGACAATAAAACAATATAAAGGATGCTTGAGGCGCTTGCAACAAATGAAAGCCAATATATTTTGCAAACTATTGTCAACACAAGGCACGCCACAATCACGGCGCTGAAAAATGAATAATTTATTATTTCAAATCTTTTTGATTTCATTTTAACACTTTTGTTTAAAATTTTATTTTTTCTTGAATATATGATGTAAGTTCGTTGATAGGAAGTCTTATTTGTTCCATTGTGTCTCTATCTCTAATTGTAACTGTGTCATTTTCTAGAGAGTCAAAATCAATTGTCACACAGAATGGTGTTCCAATTTCATCTTGACGGCGATATCTTTTTCCAATTGATCCAGCCTCATCATAGTCACACATAAACTCTTTTGAAAGTGATGCAAAAACTTCCTTTGCCTTATCTCCAAGGTTTTTCTGCAGAGGCAAAACGGCAACTTTGTAAGGGGCGATTGCTGGAAGAAGATGCATAACAGCACGAGTTTCGCCATTTTCCAATTTTTCTTCGTCGTATGATTCACAAAGAATTGCGAGAGTTAATCTGTCTGCGCCGATAGAATATTCGATAACGTTTGGAACAAAGCGCTCATTTGTGTAAGGGTCAAGATAATCCAAGGTTTTTCCGCTGAATTCACTGTGCCTTGAAAGATCCCAAGTGCCCCTGTGGTGAATTCCGTTAAGTTCTTGCCATCCGATTGGAAAATTGTATTGAATGTCGCAAGCCGCTTTTGCGTAATGTGCGAGTTTGTCGTGATCGTGAAATCTCAAATTTTCTGCTTTAAGTCCAAGAGATTCAACAAAATTTAATGCTCTTTGTTTGTAATTTTCATAAATTCCCATTGAGTCGTTTGGGTGGCAGAACATTTGAAGTTCCATTTGTTCAAATTCAACTGTTCTAAAAAGAAAATTTCCTGGAGTGATTTCATTTCTAAATGATTTTCCAATTTGTGCAATTGCAAAAGGAACTTTCGCTCTCATAGTTCTTTGAACATTAAGGAAATTCACATATTCACCTTGGCAGGTTTCAGGTCTGAGATAAACAACGTCTGCATCAGCTTCAAGTGTTCCGCGAGTTGTTTTGAACATTGGGTTAAATTTTCTAATTGGAGTCCAATCTCGTTTTCCACAGTTCGGACATTTGATATCGTGTTCTTCAATATATTTTTCCATCTCTTCATTTGTCATTCCTTCAGCAGAAACGGTCCCTTTTGAGAAGTTTTCAATGATTGTGTCAGCCCTATGTCTTGTTTTGCAGTTTTTGCAGTCCATTTTTGGATCTCCAAAACTTGCGACGTGACCACTTGCTTCCCAAACTTTTGGTTTCATAAGTATTGCTGCATCAACACCATAAGATTGAGGATCTTCTTGCACAAACTTTTTCCACCAAGCGCGTTTTATGTTGTTTTTGAGTTCAACCCCAACAGGTCCAAAATCCCAAGTGTTTGCAAATCCCCCATAGATTTCGCTTCCAGGGAACACAAATCCTCTGCTTTTGCAAAGGTTTACAAGTTTTTCCATTGTTAATTTTTCTTCCATAAACTCTCCTTTTCATAGGTATAAAAAAACCTATGCACAAAAATTTGCATAGGGACGATTGTTCACCGCGGTTCCACCCTATTTTGCGTAACACACACACCTTAATTTGCTTTTTTCGCCAAGCAGTCGGCTTGCTCAGGAGTTTCCAATTCCTTCAATGCTTACATAAGTATTTTAGTTCAAAAAAAACAAATTGTCAACTATTGTGACATTTTTTATTATACACTTCTAAAAAACATCAATATAATATACTTTTTTTAAACAAAGTATGCAAAGAAAAAAAGAGGGAAGCGGGTTTCTCTCTTTTTTCAAAAAAAAGATAACGGGCTGTACGCCTGTTATCTTGCAAGGTTTTCGTGTCTGATGTTGTATGATTCATCTTCAAGTTTTTGTGTAACATCGTCGTTAAATGTTGCGAGTTTTTTTGAGTTTTCTTGCAATCTTTCAGCCCTGGATTCTGGGGTTGTTTTTTTGTCTGCAAGAGTTTGTTTTCTTTGTTTGTCCATTTCTTTTTCAAAAGTTGTTTTTGCAACATATTGTGCTCTGTCCAAGAAATCCTTAGATGTGAAGTATTCTGTATTGACTTTCATAAATAATTCTGGGGTTTTTGAAATTAATTCAACAACAGCATCAATATAAATTTGGTTAGGTGCTATAATCTTTTTTGAATCATATTCCTCACCTTTTACTTCTGCAACCTTTTTGTCAATTGATTCTACGAATTCTCCATACTTTTTGCTTTCTTCTTGAACTTTTGCAAGTTGTTCTTCGTAAAATTTTGCATAATTGAAGTCTTCGCTCTTTTTTTGTTCTTTGTTTGGTCCTTTCATTATTTCTGCCAATTCTTTTTCAGCGAATTTGTGGCTTGATTCCTTTGCAACTGTAGGCGCACTAGACAAATAGAGTGGTGAAGAGAAATAATTTTCATCTTTACAGAAGAAAAGTCCTGGGACAAGCTCTACTTGTTTGATGTAAGCTTTGACATCTTTGTCGTTTGGAATATATTTATCGTTTTCCATAATCATCTCCTTAATTTTATTTACGTCGTAATTATACCCCCGAAACGTGCTGTTGTCAATACCCTTTTTTCAAAAAAAAGTCAATATTTAAAAAAAGTAGGGGGGCTACTTTTTTGTTTCAGCATATTCTTCATAAGTGCAGGTTTTGTCAATGATTTTGTTTTCATCCTCAATGTCAATGATTCTGTTTGCAACGGTTTCAATTATTTCTTGGTCGTGTGTTGCGAACAAAATGCAACCTTTGTAATTTATCATTCCTTTGTTAAGTGCGGTTATGCTTTCAAGGTCAAGGTGATTGGTTGGCTCGTCCAAAATAATAAAGTTTGGTGATTTGAGCATCATTCTTGCAAGCATACATCGAACTTTTTCTCCTCCAGAAAGCACATTTACGGTTTTGAGGTTTTCTTCTCCAGTGAAAAGCATTCTGCCAAGCCAACCTCTTATAAATGTTTCGTTTTGGTCTTTTGAAAATTGTCTTAGCCAGTCAACCAGAGAAAGTTTGCAACCATCAAAATAATCATTGTTGTTTTGTGGCAGTTCTGCGTAATTGATTGTCTTTCCCCAGTGAACGCTGCCGCTGTCTGCCTCTTCTTTTCCTTGAATAATATTGAATAAGGTTGTCAAAATTTGACTATTTTTTGCAAAAAAAGCGATTTTTTGGTCTTTTTCTACGTTAAAACTTAAATTTTTGAACATTCCTTTTTTTGTTAAATTCTCAACCTTGAGGATTTCTTTTCCAATTTCTTGTTCAAACCTAAAGTCGATATATGGATATTTTCTTGAAGAAGGTTTGATGTCTTCCAAGGTTAATTTTTCAAGTTCTTTTTTTCTGGATGTTGCTTGTTTTGATTTCGATGCGTTCGCCGCGAACCTTGCAATAAAATCTTTAAGTTCTTTTGCCCTTTGTTCTGCTTTTTTGTTTTGCTCTTTTGCTTGTCTTAAAAGAAGTTGGCTTGTTTCATACCAGAAATCATAGTTTCCAAGATACATATTGATTTGACCATAGTCGACATCGCATATATGTGTGCAAACCTTATTCAAAAAGTGACGGTTGTGCGAAACGATAATGACAATATTTTCAAAATCTAACAAGAATTCCTCGAGCCATTTAACAGTTTTGAAATCAAGGTTGTTGGTTGGTTCGTCTAATATTAATATGTCAGGATTTCCAAAAAGTGATTGAGCAAGAAGGATTTTAACTTTGATTTTTGGGTCTATGTCTTGCATAAGTTTGTCATACAACTCTTCTCCGACGCCGAGCCCTTGAAGAAGCGCTTTGGCATCACTTTCTGCCTCCCATCCTCCAAGTTCTGCAAACTCTGTCTCAAGTTCGCCTGCACGAATGCCGTCCGCTTCGTTGAAATCTGGCTTTGCATACAATTCATCTTTTTCCTTTTGGATTTCCATCAATTTTTTGTGTCCGAGAAGAACTGCGTTTAATGCGGTTTCTTGGTCGTAAGCGTTTTGATTTTGAACAAGCACGCTCATTCTTTCTCCAGGAGTAATAAAAACGTCACCGGTGTTAGGCTCAAGTTCTCCGGTCAAAATTTTCAAAAACGTGGATTTTCCTGCTCCGTTCGCACCAATTATACCATAACAGTTGCCTTTGGTAAATTTTAAATTAACTTCTTTGTATAATGTCCTTCCGCCAAAAGCGAGTGACACATTGTTCGTTTGAATCATATTTTCACATCCTTTTTATTTCAAGCAAGAGTATACACTATATTTTTCGAAAAGTCAATTTCTTGATATAAAAAACAAAAAAATTAAAATAATTTATAAAAAAAATACGCATAAAACACATTTTTTTGTATTTTTTTTGTTATTTTTTTGATTTCTTTAAAAATATTTTATTTTCGCAAAATTGCTAGCAGAAAAATATTTTTTTCAAAATTTATTCGCGTGCATATATTTATAAAAATAAATTAAAATATTTACGTAAAATGTTTGGATTTTTTTGAAAAAAAAAGTATAATTAAATTAAGTCAAAATGCAAATGATAATGGAGGGACTTTATGAAAGTTATAAGACTTAAGTTATGGCAGGCTATTCTGTTGGCATTCAGTGCTGTTTCAGTTGCGACTGGTGGCGTTGTGCTTTACACATATTTTACAACTGGTTTTGAATCTTCCGTCGTTAAGCCTGAGAGCATATATTTTCAAAAGGACGAGAATTACAATACGGACACAAATCAATTTGAAATTGATTCTTCTTTCTCGCTCACAATAAAGGCGGCAAACTCCGATGTCACAGAAAAGGATATTGTCTTGTCTTTTGAAAAGTCTCTTTCAACAGATCACAACATTACATACAGCGAGCTAGTAAAAGATGGAATAAAATACATATCAAACGGAATCCTTACAGTCCCTCAAAATGTAAAAATTGGAGAAGTGTTTGATGTTACGGTAAATCAAAGCAGATTTTCAATTGAAGGAGAGGATTACACATATTATGCAAATGTTGGTGGACTTTCAACGTTGCTTGCAAAGACAACAGACAAGTTAGACAAAAAAGAGACACGAGCGAACATCGCTGTTGACGTTTCTGTTGATTCTGTGAGATTTAATGTCAAAGACACAGATGAAGTTTTCAACAAGAATTATGAAGTTGACGAAGGCAAGTGCATCATTTTGCAAAGTTCGACTTTTGAAATAGACGTAAAATATTATCCAGCATCAAGCCGATACAGATATTCAGACAATTTGTTTGAAGAATTTTATTCAACAACGAAAGAGGGCGTAAGACAAAAGGATTTTTGTTTTGACTCTGCGGATATCAATGTTTTGAAACATTACAACAATGGCAATGTTTACTTCACTTCAAACAATGTGATTTCTGAAAACAACAATGTTGATATTTACTTGTTCAAAAAGGCAAAAGGTGAAGATGAGTTTGAAAAACAAACAACTGGACTTGAAGGTGAAATTTATTACAATGCGATGCTTTCATATCTTGTTGAGACAAGCAACAGCTTAAAAATAAAAGAAACAATTTCTTTTGACATTCAACAAGCAAGTGTTGGAAGCGTTGTGCTCACGAACAAAGAATTTGAAGGACTTACAAACAAATTGTTCAAGTTGTGCGTGAATAACAATTTGTATGGCAATGGAAGCCTTGGACTTGGAATCGCAAACACGGAAGGCGAGAATTTGGCATCAGCGATGATCAGCCAACTTGGCGTTTTGGTTTCTTACACAAAACCAGGGGAAGCTCGAAAGACACTTTCTGTGGGAGATGACACTGTTGTTATAAAAGGTGCAACAGGAAACGTTCTTTTGGGAACAGATGTTGTGACAAGCCCATATTATTTTGGCGGAACCCAAACAGAAGACGCTTCTGTTGTTGTAGGCAAAACATATTGGATAAAAACGAATGGCGTTTTGGAAGTTGTTGAAACGCCTGCGGGAAATCCGTCAGCAAGTGGGTATTATGAAAATGTAAAAACGTATTTCCTCATAAATGCATCAATGAAGAATTTAAATAACGCATACTGGGAAATTTCCACGACAGAAGACAGCTTGGAAATAGAACTTCAAGTTGTTCTGTTCATTCTCGACGAAGAGGGAAAGGTGCAAATCTTTGACGAGGCAAACAATTCAAGCAGGGTTGCAACATTGTCTATCGAAAGCCACGAGGATGCGGGAATCGCTTGGCAAGGAGAAACCTCTTTAAATCGCACAATCATTCACAGCGGTGAGGGAGCAACAGTTTCTGCTCACGTTGATTCAGCTTCAAAAATTAGTGTCCCAAGAGATAACGTTTATCAAACAGTGAGATATTATGTCGCAAAATCAGCAGGAACGGCATTATCTTCAGAAGATGTAAACGTAACAGTCAAAACGTGTGTGTTTGAGGGATTAACTTATTATCTTGCAACAAGTGGAGATTTGTTCTTCAAGAAAGCAGGAACATATTATGTCAGATTTGTTACAGTAAGAACTGATGCTTATGGAAAGATAATTTATAGCGGAGGAGATTTCGTTGTTGAAAAGAATTCAAGCATTCTTACCGTTGATGTCGCTGAAACGCTTCAACCTTTTGAGAGCACGGAAATTCAAATCGAAAATCCAACAACAAATGGAGTTTTCAGGAAAACGGAAGACGAAGTTTTTAATTCGGGAAAAGTTTATTATACATTAGATGGCTACGAATATCAAACCGAGAGCAGCGTGACTGCTAGCAATTTTGAAGCGATGAAAGATGCTCTTTACGAATTGAGTTATTACGCTTTGCATACAGGTTCCACAGGAGTAAAACTTATCATTGAAGTTGGGGAAACAGACATTTCTATGCTTGAAACAGAAATTGAGACAAACCATAGACTTATTGTAAATGCAATAAGTGCGGATGGAACAATAACAATTCCTATGCAAATCACGAACATTAGTCAAGGTTCAAGCACAAAACAAGCGATATTGTCTTTGACGATTTCTGACGAGACAACAATTCCAGACCTAGATGGAAAAGGACAAGCGTTCTATCTTCAAATTGATTATGATAATACCGTGACACATATTTATACTGATGTTCAAGTTACAGACCATCCAAAGACTGCAAATGCTTTGCAATGCTTTATGATTTACACCCAAACACCAAATGAAATAATCAACGAAAACCTAAAAGAGAAATCATTTGATGCGGAAATTGAACTGGATGGAAATGCTGAATACACGAAATGTTCAATAACATATCAAGGACCAGAAGGACCTATAAGACTTGGCACTGAATACACGCCAGAAAAAACAGACAAAGAAGCATTGAACACAAGAATTAGTGAAACGATTATTCTCGATGGATATGGCAGAAAAATGACAAAAACACCAATAGTTTCTATTGTTGGAAATGCTTCATCAATTTATATAAGTGACAACAAAGTTGAATTTGCAAGCGGAACAGAAAACAACATTGCTTTGAAGGTTTCGGCTGGCAACAATTCTCAACAAGAAGAAGTTTTCTATAATTTTGAGTTGAACACAGAAAGTTTTGGACTTTCAAAAGTTAAAGCGGGCGGAGTTGACTTTGTTGGAGAAGGACTTTCGAACATCGTTGTAAATGTTCAAGGAAAGAAAAATAGTGAATACACACTTAAAGATGTCATAAAAGTTTATGTGGGTCAGACAGCTGGACTCGATCTCGAGGCAAGCAAATACTTTGTTTATGTGAAAGTTGGCAACGATTCCAACCTTTTGGATATGTTATCTTTTGACAACAATGCTGCAAAGACATCATCAACGACCCCAATAACAACCTTAACAATAGGCAGAGACTTCTATGCTGAAGGATCGCTCAGGCTTTATGTAAGCAACAAAGACTATTCGGTGGTTTCAAACACGGCTGTTGAAACCATAAGTTTCGAAGTTTCAATTGTTTTCTCTTCATATGTTACAGCAACAATTTACAACACAGAAGAAATGATTGCTTCAATGTCTTCAGAACCAAACTTAATCCCTGGGGTTTATGCTGGACATTATTACCAATTGAATGATTTGATTTCGCTTAAGGACAAGAGCAATCCAGCAGGAACAATTTCTTGGGTAAATTCAACATACAACGAACACGCTGGGGAATATCAAATTGCCAGAACGGGTGTTATATCAACAAATGCTTCCGATCCAATTGGAACAGTTGGAGAATGCTTATACTTCTTCGACGTGGCTGAAATAACATCATACACAATCAATTTCTTCTA
>Ga0310786_10005740_pt1 | contig 16730 bp, 20 predicted proteins | sample AusTroGonzalo_MG_FD_203881 | JGI IMG/M metagenome (GOLD analysis project Ga0310786, IMG submission 203881) | Bovine rumen microbial communities from tropical cattle in Woodstock, Queensland, Australia - Gonzalo_03 (v2) (version 2) | ecosystem: Host-associated > Mammals > Digestive system >... | reverse complement strand
TAGGAATGTCCACTTCGGGAACGCTTTGATAGGTCACGCCGTTGATGATTACATTTTGCGCCATTTTTTAACCTCCTTATGAAACTGTCAAAAACGAGCCATTCCACGTTATAAGCCCGTAATTTGATGGAATCGGGTCAATGATAAAATCGTGCGTCATGTTTTTACCGTGCGTCGAAAGCACCTGCGCCTCCGCCGTTGGGACGACTTCGTAAGGCCCGGAGTAATCGCTCCCGTGCCACTCGATTGTCGCGACCTCGACGCGCATGGGTGAGACCGCGCCGGATGTCACCGACGCGATCTGCACCGACCCCTGTTCGACCTTTTTTAACTTCCCGATATTAGTCATACAAGGTCACCCTCTCAAGTACAACCGCCTTGTCGCGGCGCGTCAGGATATCGATTTTATACGCCGCCCAGAAAATCGTGTTCCCGTCGCCGTCGAGGCCCTTCGCCTCGATGACATGCGGAACGGGGCAGAGCGCGGCGGTTTCTTCGTCGCTGATCTCGCAGACCACGGACTTGCCATCCCCGGAAACCATCATGTCCGCTTTCTGCCACTCTTTTACGAGCGTAGGCTCCGCCCCGGTTTTATCGCGCCAAAGGGTAATGACTAACGCGGGCAGGTCGGCAATGCTCTCGCTGAACTCAACGACCAACGGGTTATTTGCGCCTTGGATAATCATTCTTCCTCGACCTCCTCGACGGGCGGTTTGTCGTAGACTTCGCGCTCAAGCACATCACCGACCGCGTTGACAATCATCGCTAGGGCATAGGTACAGGAGTCATTCGCGTAGCAGGATGAAAGATAGTAATGGTAATTGCTCCGCGCCTGTTCGATGGTATCGAAGCGAAAAAGGGCTTGCGTGGTCTGCCCGCCGCTGGTTGTGACTTGTAAGGAAAAATACATTGTCATGCCCCCTTTAAGGTACATATTTGACCGTCACGGTCTGCGTTCCGCTTGTGCCGCTCACCTGCGCCGTTAATGTCATGCCCGACCCGTCAAGGTCGGGGCCGAGTCCTGTGGTTCCCGACCAGTTGGAGGAGAACGCGACCGAAAGCGTGCCCGTGCTGGAGAAGAGGTTCGTGGTGCTGGTCACCGTGATCGAAACCTGCTGGGTCTGCCACTTCGACAGGGTAATGGTCGACGATGTGAAGGTAACACTTGAAATAGTCGCCGTCACGGCGAAGGAAATCGAACTAGGGTTTGAGTTCTGTCGGTTCACCACGCCAAAGGTCAGCGTATACTCAAAGGTGCCGCTCGGCAAAGTGTTTGTAGGGGCGTTTAGTGTGTATGTCCTCGGCAGGTAACCCACATCGGTCGTACCACTCCGGCTTGCGCTTGAATAACTCGACCCCGATGCATTGAACCACAGGAAACCATGCCCCGCCGGGGCAGAGGATTGTCCTTGCGTGAACTTGCACGCGACGGGCATAAGGAAAGTGCCCGCTCCGATCTGATTCCCGTTGATGGACAGATTCGTAAAATTGCCATTCAGCGCGCTGACCGTGCCGTTGGGCAGAAGCAGACTTCCTTCCGTCTGCCCAGACATATTCAGCTTGCCGCCCGTGTAAATGTCGATGCCCTCGTTCGTGATCTTAATGCCCGAATTGTTGATCTCGTTCGGGTTCGGCGACCAGACCTGCCGCCCCACGCCCTTGTGCATCTCGATCCAATGTACCTTCGTTGTGCCTGTCGCGGTATCGAGGCGGCGGTACATACGGATGCCGTGGTTGTCTGGATTCGTGCTGGTGCTATACCCGGCAAAAACGAAAGACAGCGACGCAACGATAGGCATACCGTCATTAGCCGTTGTGATTGACGATAAGTTTCCTAGCGCAACGCCGCTCCCGTTGGTATAAAGCCTGTATGCAGATGCGTCCGAAGCGGCCTCCAGACAGGCGGTGATAGTGTAGCGTTGACCCGCCACCATATCATCCGCTTGCCATGTGTGGACATTATAGGTGCTGGCGGTGATGACCTCATCGCCGCCGTATAGCATATTCGGTTCGGTTGACGGCGGCGGCGTGTATTCCTCGGACGATTCGATGCCTTTTTCCAGTTTCGCCCAAGTGATCGCGGTCGCGCCGGGGCTATCAACAGGGGCGCGGGCAAACGCAAGCGTTGACCGCTGGCCTACTCCCTCATTGTAACCGCTGAACGTGAATTGCAGTTGGAGCGTTTGCGCTGATGTGCCTGTGGGTGTAACGCGCCCGATATACGTTCGGTTTGTGCCGGAAAAATAAGCGGCGTAAACATTGTAATAACTGATGTTCGCGCCGGGGGTCAGCCGGACGGTCAGCGTATAGTCCTGCCCCGTCACCAGATCCTCCAGCATCGTCCACTTCTTGATGAACGTGTTCGACCCTGTGCCGTCATTATCGGCGGGGGTATCGCCGTCCGTCAGCAGGTTCGTGCCGTTGATGTTCAGTTTGCCCACCGTCAGGTCGATTTGGTTCTGCGCTTGCACCTGCAAACTGGTGTTGCTGGAAATGTCCACGGTTTGCAGTTGGTCGATGGTCGCCTGACGGGCGAATAATTCGCCGACATCCAGCCGGGCGGCGGTGATGCGGTCGATCAGCGCATTCGCGCCCTTGATGTTGCTGGCGGCAAGGTCGGTCACAAGCAGGTCGGTTTCGATGATAGACCGCCCGGAGGATGTCACACCAGCGTTGATTTCGCTCGTTGTAACCGTGACTTGTGTAGGCGTGACCACCCCGGCATCGGAAATGTCGAGGCTATAATAATTGCCGTTCGCCGCTTTCACCACCAGATTATCAACCGTCTGGTGAAGCACTTGAAGGTTTTGCACTTGCAGTTTTTCAATATAGTAGCGGTCGGCGATGGCATCTTTGGTGATAAGGTTCTGGATGTCCGCATCCTTGATTTGAGCATAGCCGATATTCGCGGAGGAAATCTTCGTATTAACAAATTCCGCGACATCCGCATTCAGTTTCGCCGCCGTGACTTCGCCCGCGCCGATCTTCGCAGCCGTAACGGCACCCGCCGCCAGTTTATTCGTGGTGACCGCACCAGCAGCGATCTTGCCCGCTTCAACCGCCCCGGCGGCAATCTTATCGGCGTTCACCGCGCCCGCTTTGATTTTGTCCGCTTCGACCGCATTCGCCGCGATAGCGACCGCCGTCACAGCACCCGCCGCGATTTTACCCGCGACGATTGCCCCGGCTTCGATTTTGTCACCGTTAACCGCGCCGCTTGCCAACTGATCCATGCCAACGGAAGACCTGCCGAGGTTCTTCGCCGTCAGCGTGCCGCTTGCGATTTGGAAACCCGCAATCGTTATGCCGTTATACTCAAGGGAGGAGGAAAGCGTAATCGCTTCAAAGGTTTCCCTTATCGCATCCCAGCGCGTTTCGCTGACCTGCAATTTGCGGTTCAGCCCGATTTCCGGGTGCAGGACGGTGACCGTATCATAGAGATACAGTTTTTCAAGTTTCTTGTATTGGGCATACTCGACGGTGTCGCCGAGCATTTGAAACTCAACGGTTATATCCTCGGTAGGCAGGTCGCAGCCCGTGTCGAACTGCGACCGCGCTTGGTCGCGCATATACTGGAGGAGTGTTTGCTCCGTCCATGTGCCGCCTTGCCCATCATCGCCGCCCACTTTCCCATCAATGCTCATGCTTTGGGCTAATGGGGTCGGGTAGGAGTCGATATATATGGAGTCGACATTCACTTCCGGGAGCAGGAGGTCGGAGTCATCCGCCTGTTTTGCAATCGGGATGATTCGCGTGACGACCTTCTGGGTGTCCGATTTCCAAGTTACGCCCCGCAGGTTGACCCCGTAGGTCAAGGAAAAGCCCCGGTCGGTTGCTTCGTTCTCAAGGATGAAAAAATCCCAATCGTCGCGAACCAACATAGCGTTATAAAAAGGCACGATTCCTTCCTTGGGGTCGAGCAACGCATAAACGGGATTTTTGTAGGAGAAATCCGCCGTAAAAGGTTCCGCCGTGTCGGGCAGGTTGGTGGCGATGGTGCATTGTGCCGGGGCTAACATGGTAGATCTGATCCGCGCCACCGCGCCCGCCGGGGTGAGTTTCCCGATTTGGCACGAGCCGAGGAGAGTGCCCGACAGGTCATAACTCACATGCTGGGCGTTGACCTTGATGCGCGTCTGTGCCGTATTGATTTCCGTTTTATAGATGCGGAAACATTGCTCGGTCACAACGCGCGGGTCAACGGGCTGGCGGGTTTCCGTGCGGACATAGGTCGATTTTGAGGTCTGTAAATAGCCCTCTTCCCCGGTCATCATGCGGACATAATTCCAACCCGTGCTATAACTGGAAAGCACATAGCACTCCGCATTTGCGGCAACACTCGCCACCACAGAAGAGCCGCTTGTGTAGTTTTGAATTTTCGCCCATTTGCTGGGGAGTTGCGGCGGGGCAATGTGCCGCTCGTGATCCATTAAGACTTGCGTGCTTTGGTAATTCTGCCCGGAATAGGTCACCTTTGAACCTTGGTCGTAATCCGTCGAGATGACCCATTGGCTATATGTTATGCGGGTCGGCGCGTCTGGCTGGCTATACAGGGAGGTCGCGCTTGTGGTCTTCCATACCTGCGCGTTGGTGCCCATCATCGTAGACCCAACATCGTACACGGGGCACGGGGCTTTGATGATGTTTCCCGTGGACAGCCATTCCCATTTCCCTTCCGGGTCGATGGGATGCTCCATTTCCAACTCATAACTCCCGCCCGCTTTTTCCGTGACGGTGCAGGAAATGGGGGAGAGGATGCCCAAGCCCATCTTGGTGTAATCGTTTGAGGTATAGCCGTTATAAGCGTAAATCATTATAGATACCTCTGTTTCCGCACCACGGTGCAAGCCGTCGCCCCGGTAAAGGTAAGTGTGTAAGTCGTGCCAACAGGAACGACGGGGAAATCGCCGCTCACAGATGCCATAAGGCTTTCCGTTCCCGCGCCGTTGGTTACCATCTGCGCCTCGCAATCGATGATACAACCACCATTCGGCACCGAAGCAATGGAGAGGGTGTTTTGCAGGACGCTGACCGACATATCCCCGCTACCCGTGAGGGTAATGAGCGGGTACATTGGTAAATCCCCTTCATTTTTGATGTATCCGCCGCTTGAGATGGTGTCCGTCGGGTCGGTCAGTAAGCGTTTGATAGGTTGGCAATAAAACTCCACTTCAGCCCGATACCATGCGATACTGTGCGGCACTTTTTCGTAAGTGACTTGGTTAATCACCCGCGCCTGTTGGCGTTTATCGCTTTCATTTGAAAAGGTCAACCACCCGGAGCCGCGCAACCATGAGCGCACGGAGGAAAGGTTGTCGGCGGGGAAACTGATCGCGATACTCTGAATGTAAGGGTTATAAATGTTTTCCCCCTCGATGACGGTCAGATCACCAGCACGCCCCGGAATGACGATATTCGTCACTCGTTCCTCGCCGCGCATTATCGGAGCCGCGTGTTCCATCAGCACCCCGTAGGTGGTGGACGCTGTGCCCTTGAAAGTGAAAGTGCTTCTCATGCCCACCCCTCCTTATGGATGACTTCCGTATGCGGACGATTGCCGCCCTAACTGGTTGCCGATTATATCCACCAACGCACGCGCGTTCTGTCCGTTGTTCATGTTCATGTTCTGAATGTACAGGTTGCTGGTCACGCTTCTGTTCCAAGGGTTTACGAAACCAACCGAAGAAGCACCCGCTACGATTTGCTGACCGATGGATTGACCGATTGAATAGAACTCGGTCATTTGCGACTCGATGCCCTTCGCGGCTTCGTCCGCGTCCGATTGCCAGCCCTCGAAGATATCGTCGGGCAGGTCTTCGATTTCAGCGTTATCCCACAAACCGAGATTTTCGATCACTTTGTCGATTTTGACAAGTTGTTCCGCCATTCCGTTGAAATCGCCATCGTCAGCAAATAGTCGGTTGAGTTCGTCTTCCGCCTGTTTTACTGTCCATTCGGAGGACGCAATCGTGCCTTGGCTTGCCCGCACAGCATCGAAATACATTTCATACGCGTGCCGTTGCTCCGCCGTCCATCCGCTGACCGTGGTCGTGTCCGACCAAATAGCATCTGCGGCGGTTGCGCGATTATAACCGAGGGCTTGCTTTGAATAGTCCACGGTCTTTTTTACGACCGCCGCCATCGCCGCTCCCGTGAGGTAATCGCCAAGCCCAAGTTTTACCGGGCTTCCTCCCGTCGGAATTGCTGGCGTGCCGCTGGGGGAGGGTGTCGGGGTTCCGCCCTTGTTGCCCATATCGAACAGGGTCTGCAACCCGTTCTTGAGTTTCAGCACCTGCAAAACACCCTCGGCTACCTTCAACCCAGCCAACGCCCCGCCGATGATTTTAATGGCGGCGGCGACCGTGTCGGCATTGTCCGCAATCCACTTCAGCGCGTCGCCCAAGCCATTGACCAACCCCGTCAGCGTTTCCAGCGCGTTTTTCATCGTGTCCTCATTCGCAAAGTTGGTGATGATCGAAGCGATTGCGTCGCCAAAGTTTTTCAACGCTTCCTTGCCCTCTTCGGACTCAATGAACTCACGGAAAGAACCGACGACCTCCGTCAGCGCACCCGCGATGGTTTCAAACGCCGGGGCGAGTTCGGCGGCGAGTTGCTTTTTCATCGTGTCGAACTCGGTTTGCAGTTTGACGAGCGCGTCGTTCGCGTCGCCGAGTTGCGCGACCCCTTCCTCCGAGATCACGGGTGCTTCCGCCATCGCCGCTTCCCATTTTTCGCGGGCACCTTCCTCAAACAGGGTCGCCATCTCGCGGTAACTCTTGCCGAAGACCTTCATTGCGGCGTTGGCTTTTTGCTCCTCGTTCGGGAGTTTTTCGATTGCTTCTATAACCGCCCAAAACGACTCAAGCCCGTCTTTGCCACCGAGGTAAATAGTTCCCGAAAGGGAATCGTTCAGTGTAATAAACTGACCTTGGCGCGCTTTGCGTACCTTGTCAACGCCCTTCGTAATGTCCTCAAAATCGGTATCGACGATCTGTTGCGCGTACTGCATCCGCTGATAGTCTTCAACGCTGACCCCGGCGCGCTTCGCTTCGGTGATGACCGTATCCGCCCATACCGTGGAACCTGCTTCAAAATTCCAAAGGGCTTTGCCCCACTCGGCTATTTTTTTAATGCTGTTGACGACCGCGTTTGTAATGGAATCAATCCCGGAGATGACCGCGTCAAAACTAACTTTCGTATTGATGCTGTTCAGCGAGGAAGAATAGTCCGTTACGCTTCCCTTGGCTTCGTCGACCTTTTCCTTTTGCTGTTGGAAACCGCTCGTCGCGGTGCTTAACTTTGATTTGAGGGTCACCAATTTGGTCTGCGCTTGCGTGACCTGCATTTGCATGGATTGATAGGCTTTTGAGTTCGGGTCAACGCCTTGCTGTTGCATTTCCTTCAAGGCGTTTTTCGCCGCGTCGACGGCTTTGGCTTGCTGGTCGACCTCTTTGGATAACAGTTCGGTCTGCTTCTGAAAATACTTCTCTTTATCGCCTGTATACTGGTAATCAGCCGCCGCCAGTTTTAACTCCGCGTCTAATTGCTTTACGGATTGCTGGGCGGATTTCATCGCGTTTTTATACGCCGACAGACCCTCAACATTTAATTTAGTGGAAACAGCCATGCAGGTCACCCCTCATAGTTTCAGCATAAACATCTTATCGTAATCAACGCGCAGAGAGAATAAGTCCAGCACAAGCCCCGGTGGGCTTTGCTTGATTTCCGCCACGCTTAACCCGGCTATTAAACCATAGGACAGGACGCGCCGGAAAGTTAGCCCTGCCCCGGTTTTTTTTCGATTTCAGCGAGAACGAGGTCGGTTTCCTCTTCCTTTTGTACATTCTCAACCGCCATGCCCTCGGTGATCGCGTCCATGATGGCGAGTTGCGCCTCGGTGACCGCGCGCGGTGGCATATTCTTTCGCAACCATTGCTCCGTCAGTACGGGCTTTTTGCCTTGCTCAACCAAAGCCGCGTTGCCCATCAGCGTCACCATTTTTATAACCGTGGAAACGCGCTTTTTGCCCGTCATATAGTCCTCAAGTTCGTTCATGGTGCAGATTTGTTCCTCAATATCCCCCCATACGCCAACAGTAAAAATGAGCGGGATATCATGCCCCAGTAATTGGAATGATTTCATTTTTTCCTCCCTTTGCAAAAAGGGGCGGGAGGGGTTACCTCCCGCCGTTGTGTTAGGTCGTGGTGCCGCCGCTGGAAATGTTCGCTTTGGAGTTCAACCAAGTGAGAGCGGCAGAGAAGGAATCAAATTTCTTGTGGATGTAGAAATCGACCGCGCCGCTGGAATCAAGGTAAACGCCCTGTCCGCGCCCGGTAATCGGGTTAGTGCCCCAGTTGATTTGCTCCTGCTTCGTCTGATCGCTCTCGTTATCCAGCGCAAACTGCACCTTCCAAAACCAAAAGCCCTCGTAGTAAGTGGTGCCAGCCCGACGCAGAACACGAATGTACCCAAACCCAACATTCGGAGCCGCCGCATCCTGCACTTTGTACTCTTTCTCCGTGTCGGTACCCGTCGCGACTTCGCCCAGCAGAGCGGCGCGGGTCTCGTTCGTCAGCGTCGTGGAGTCAAATGCGATCTGATAAGAGGTCATGGAGTTATCCTGTTCCTGCACCACATCGTCGCCATAAAGCGGGTTGTCGTTGCGGGTAAAAGTTACCTCCGCGCTGATAGCCGCGCCCAACTGTTTGCCCGCGCTATAGGTAATCGCGGAACCATCAGTATGCGCGGAAATCGCCGCGAAAACGGCGTGCTTCATACCTACTTTAGCCATTTTTGTTTGTCACCTCGTCTAAAAGTCGTTGCGCTTCCGCTTCCATCGCGGCTTGGGCTTTCGCTTTACCAGCCGCTTCGGCTTTCCGCGCAAATGGTTGTTTTACGATAAAAGAAGAACCGCTGTTGATGCTGTTTGCAATCATCGGGATGGGTTTCCCGTTTGGGTATTTCTTGGTTCGGATGTTCTTCGCATAGCCGGAGTCGCCCAAGCCCACGGAGGTATTGATGCTGTCGACCTGTCGGTCGAACTTCGCAATACCAACCGCGCCGACAACGGCGGCTTTTTCTGCGGGGGTCGCAAACCTCGGAGGGTCGGAAGGCCACACGAATCTGTACGGCTCCGTTACGATGCTGTTCGCGGCTTGCTTGTAAGCGTCCGCCATCACGCCCGCACCTTTATAGAGTGCTTGCGCGGCGATTCCCGGAGCGCGCCGCATCAGTTCGTCGAGGGTCTTCAATTCCACATCCAGAGCCGTGGTAACGATTGCCATTATTCATCCTCCAGTTGGAAAACCCACTCGTAATGCAATAGCCCGGTTTCCTCTTCGTGCTGAATCGACGATAAAGAAAAAGCCCCGTCGCAATGATTGCGCAGGACTTCCTTTACCTGTTCGATTTTCGTCTTGTCACGCGTCGGCATATAGAGGTCAACGGAACCTTCGTAAGCGCGGTTTTGAATCTCGTCGTCACCCTCAAGCGTTTCCACGCTTCGCTCCAACTGCACCACGCCATAGACCCCGGTCGGGCGGGTCGACCATCCGTACTCCGCGAACGGGATACCCGTGCCCTTTAAGGCGGTTACCAGTTCGTCATACATCAGCAACCACCTCCGTGGTCGGTTCCGGCTCCGGCGGGAGAGGAATCGCGTTGCCGTCCACCCGCTCAAGCGTTAACTCGATGCCGTCCTTCTCATCCATGTATGTCCGAATGATGGCATAGTTCACGCCGCGAAACTGGCACAGTTTTTCGCCCCGGTATTCAAAGGAGTGACTCAAAACAAGTTTGTATTCGGGATTCAGCCCGATGCCCTTCGCTTGGTACGCTTCGTTCTGCCCGATGCTCTTCACCGTGCAGTACACTTTTCGCGTCGTCAACACAGGCGGGTCAAGCACGCCGTGCGCTTCCGGGGATTCCGCGACCAAGGTAACCACATCAGCACGAACCATCGGTGGCACCTCCGAATCGAGTGTACCCCGTTGCGTTCATGAGATGGGATTTCTGTTCCTCATATGCCGCAATCAGTTTGTCATAGTCTGCGGGAGAATGGAAATGCGCCCGGACATAGGTTTTTACCGCTTGAAGGATAAGCGGGTCTTCCTGCTGACCGAGCGCAAGAACTCCATTTGTGGAGAGGTCATATAGCGCGGCTTGAATTAGGTCGGCAATTTCGGAGTCGAAATCGTCAACCGTAATCGCCAACGCCAACTTAACCGCGTCAAGCATTAGTCATCCAACCTTTCCAAGTAACGCTTGTGGTCTTCGGGAAATATGATATCGTGCCCGATATGCCCCAACCGCACAAACGGGTCTGCCCAAATCTCGTAACCCAAAGCACCCGCCCGTCGGCAGAAAGTGAGGTCTTCACCCCACTCCGCTTCCGGGAGAAAGCAGGTCTTGTAATAGGAATTTACCGCTTGCAGGATTTCCGTTCGGATCAGCACGCACGCGAACCCGCATCCTTTCACGCGGAAAGGTTCGTGCGGGTATTCGTCATAATCGAATCGAGCGAGATGGTCAAGGTCGTCAACATTTTTGAAGACGCAGGAATTGTACGGCGGGCGGCGGCTATGCGCGATGCCCGTCACAAACCCTTTCCCTGTGTCCATCAAGTCGTCGAAAATTGTCGGTCTGAAAACCATATCAGCGTCCAACCAAAGCACGCGCTCATACCCTTCGTTGATGGCTTTATGCGCGATTTTGTCACGCGCCACATAGACGAGGGTGCCGTTGTTGATTTGGATATCGAAATCCACTTTTCCGCGGGCGAGATGGATGGCAAGGTCTTTCAGACTTTTAACGAACTCGGCGTGCATGTAATCGTAAGACGGAATCCCTACAAGCAATTTGCCCATTATTTTTCCTTTCTTTTTACGGGTTTCTTGGTTACTTCCTCGGCGACCCTCAACGCGATGAGATTCTGCGCTTCCGCCGGGGAAACCTCGACGATTCCCCCGGCTTTAATGCGGATTCTCGCGTCTTGCAGAAGTTTAATCTTCATTATTCGGTGGTGCCCCCGGATACCTTCTTGACATTAACAAGGCGACCGAGTTTCGTGATGCCGTGCGCGGCATACTGACGACCCAGCACCTCGATGATGTCTTCCTTTTTCCTCGTCATCTCGTCGTATTTGATCACAACGCCGTCGCCCTCCGGGAAATTGACGCGGATGGCAGACAGGTCGCCAACGATTGCATACACAGCACCGCCGTCCGCGTTGTCATAGGCGGGCAGGTGAGAGGTGTACACGCGGGGCAGACCCGCAAACGGGTCGATGGAGAAATTGCCAGCCGCCTGTGCGGTGAGGAAATTGACCTCGGTCAGCCTGTTCATCACGACGCAGATGTTGCGCGCATCTTCGGAGAGATTCGCGACAGCCGTCGGGATGGCGACCACGGACGGGGCGGCGGTGACCTGCGGCACGCCGATGGCGGTGGAGCCGTTCGTAGCGTTGGCGGTGGTGATATCGTCGACGATCAGATCCGCCAGTTTCTTGGAAATGCGATAGGTCAGTTCATCGTACACATAGCGCAAGAACTCTTCCCCCCGCATACCCTGTACCTCATCTGAGAAACTGACCCATTTCTTAACGGTTTCCGGCAGGAGGGTCACCAACCCAAAGGTCAAGGATTCCTCGGTGGGCGCGGTGGTGCCTTCGGGGTGTACATACGCGCCGTCCGCGGACAATTCAAAGGGAATCTTGATGTTGCCCTTGAGATAGGAACGGGAAACGCGGGCAAGGATCTCGTCGCGTTCCCACGCGGTTTCGATCATTTCCTGCAAGAAGGAGGGCACCGGGATAGTGCCGTAGGTTTCCACATTCTCGGTCAAGAGAGAACGGCACTCACGCGCGTCGCCAGTACGAACGAACTCGGCATACGCGTCAATATACTCTTTGGTGTTGCGGATGTCTTCCATTTTTCTTTCCTCCAGTTTTTCGGTGTGTTCTTCCTTGATTTCGCCGAGTCCGTCGGCGATCAGTTTACGCTTTTCAGCGTCTTCGGCGGCGGATTTGCGAATTTCTTCCTCCGCCGCGTTCAGTTCGCGGACTTCCTGCTCCAGCGCGTCCAAATCCGCGCCGTCGGTTTCAAGTTCCGCTTTGATGGCTTCGCGCCGTTCGATAATTTCGTCAATCGTCATTTTGCGTTGACCTCCATGAGAATTTTGATTTTCTGTATCTTCCGCTTGCGTTCCAGTTCGGCGAGATGCTCCCTCTCGACCTCGGCGATGACTCCCTCGCCGAGATTACGCGCGGAAATTTCGGTCGCATCGTTCGCGGGGAGCGATACGGCAGAAACATCGTAAAGTTTTTTCACCCCGGTAATGGTGCGGTGAATGATGGTTTTATTGGCGGTTCGTTCCTCGGTTTTGTTCTGCTTCGCAACAGTAAAACCGATGCTCATTTTATTTGTGTACCCGCCCCGGATTTCGTCATACAGTTCGCGCCCGATATCCGTTCCGCCGAGATTGGCGCGGATGTGCAGACCATGTTCATCGGGCTGGATTTCAAGCGTGCCATTGCTGACGCGGGCGAAGACTCTGCCCTCATGGTCGTACTGCATGATTACATCCGAAACATCCGCTTCGGCGAAGGAATCGCGGTCGAATGATTCGCGGACTTCATAATCACCCAACGAGTAAAGCAGGTATTCATTCCCGAATACTGTGGCGTACCCCTCGACGATTTTCCCGTTTTCATCGTCGCGGCACTCGATATTTTCGAGGTCGATGCGCCTGTATTCCCGGTCATTTTTTACGGGCATTTAGATCACTCCATTTCAAATTTAGGTACTCGCGGAAAAGTTTGTGTTCCCAATAGCGTTTTACCCCGGCATAATGCGTTATCTTTGCGTCCATCGGTTGCCGTGTCCATTCCGATGAATTATAGATAGGGTCTAACTCAAGGATGCGACCTTGGCAGAGCAGGTTTATAGCGTCTTGGTCGGGGCAGCCCAGTTTGCGGTGGTTCACCATATGCAGCAGATGGTCGCCGATGCCTTCGCGCATCTGTGCCAAATCCATCAGTAAGACCCCCGCGTTGAAATACACGAAAGGCGATTTGCACCTTGACGGCTCACGGACGGCTCCGATAACATTCCCTTGGAGGTCGATGTCGAACAACTCGGAGAAATCAAACATCGCGATACAATCGCAATCGAGGTAAAGCACCCGTTCCTCTTCCGGGAGAAAGTGGTGCAACGCCAGCCGCGTCAGCGTCATCCATGTCCATCCGTTCTCAAAGTTCGCGCCATTAGGGTCGAGGTACGGATTCCCTTTAACATTGATGCACTCGATAATCGGTGGCAATTCCTCCGGGAAATCGTCGGTTTCAATCAAAAAGTAAATCTTGTCGATGCCCCGCACCTTTTGAAGAACCGACCGGGCAGATGCCGCCATATACGGATATACATTCACCGTGCCACACCACACGACCACTTTCCTCATTCCGTGCCCTCCTGCGGTTCCTCTGCCGGGTTGTTTATGTCGTAATATTCGCCGCGCGCGGGGATCTGGTCGCCATAAGGCGCGGGCAGCGGGGCGAGATTGACGATTTCGCGCAGTTCATTCCTCGTCATCAGGCCACGGTCGGCAAAGGTTTGGATGGCGTTGAGTTTGTCTGCGTTGCTCATGTATTGCAAACGGTTCGACGTGAAAAAGATGCGGTTTCCGAATTGCCTTTCCCTTTCGGAGAAAAGCATCTTGGTAATGGTTTCGGAAAGGTTGATGGCAAGCCATTCGACAGCCCCTTCATAGTAGGCAAGCCACGCATCGCCATATGCACGGTTCTGGATCACATCTTCGTTAATCGCGAAAAAGTTGAAAATGTTCTCCTTTATGAATTTCATCTGTTCCGCGTCGACCTTGTAGGAGTCTTGGTTGATCTGTTTGACATCCTTGTAAGTGTTCGGGAACAACAGCACCCCGCCGCCGCCGCTGCGGAAATTGAAATTGTCGAACCGTTCGCGCTCTTTCGCCAGATCCTCGTCGGAGTTCCAGTTGTTCGCCGTCGCCATGAACCGATAGGACGCGGCATTTTTCACGCCCTGCTCGATTCCCTGTTTCTGTATGGCGATGAGGTCAAGCGTCGATTTCAGCGCGTCGTTGGACTCGCCGAAGAGTTCGTTCTTGTACTGATAGCGCGTGAGGATGCCGACCCGCCACAACTCAACCGCAACCCTTTTATTTTGTGCTAGGTAAAATCGAATATAAGGCGTGCCCTTATACTCGACCAGTTCCCACCGTTCGGGCACGATTCCGAAAATTCCGTTGGGTTCCCCATACTCGCCAATTACAGGCACAATAAAAGCGGTATTCCTTGCGTACAAGGTTACCGCTAATCTGTACAAGAATTGAGGCCATGTTTGGAACTCGTTCGGCTGGATCTCCAGCCTCGACCGTAGGTTTGGTTTTGCGCTGCCCTCCAGATGCGGCATCAGTTTCGCCGCGTGTCGACCGTGCGCGTCAAGTGCCGCCCGGATCAAATCACTTTCGTATATCGACCCTTGCCAAGTGCGGAAAGAATGAGTATACCCCTCCAGCAATTGGAAAGTTTGGTTTGCGGCTTGCGCGGGCGTGACGCGCTTGCCAAATATCCTTTCTAACACACCCATAAAGTCACCCCGCATTCATCAATCTGCCGCTCATTTCAGCCCAATGGTTTTGCCGCATACACATAGCATCGAGAACCGCCGCCACACCGTCAACATGGGCGTATTTGCGAATCTTCACTAACTTCTTGCGTGCGTGTGCGTTCGTGTTGCTCTCGATCATCTGCGCCGCGTCCAGCATGTGGATTTTGAGAAGGTCGTTGTCATCCGCGCAACGGATTTTCCCCTCTTTCAGCATCCCCTCGAAAGTGTCCTCAATCCCGGAGAGGTTGAAACCTTGGAAAACGCTTTCCGTGTGGAAACCGAAGTTCTCCATAGATTGGACTAGGTACTGCGAAGAGTATCTGTCATAGCCAACCACAAGGGGAAAGACTTTGTACTCCGTAACAAGGGAAGTGAACCAGTTAAACACATCTTTATAATCGACGAAAGCATCGCCCGACAGGGAAAGGAAACCCCGGTCAATCATCGTTTGATAAGGTATCGAATCCCGCGCAGTTGCTTCGCCCAGTTTCTCGCTCGGCATCCAAAAATGCGAAAAAATCCAAATCACATCATCGCGCTGGATGAGAACACAGGCCGAACTCAAATCGACCGTCTGACTCAAATCGATGCCACCCAAGCAGTAACAGTTCTTGAAGTCTTCCAAGCGGTAACTCCACCCGAAAGCCTTGTTGACCGTTGCCGTGGAAAGCCAAGCCGCACTTGCGTTTTGTTTGCGATTGCAGTATTTGGTGATGAACTCGCTGCGTTTTGAAAGCGACCCTTCCGCGATTTCGATTTCCTTCAGCACGAACTTGACGGGCACGGAAACGCCCAACCCCGGAAGACTCTTCTGCAACTCGTTAATATCGTTCCACTTCTCAAGGTCGTCAATCATGTACAGGATAGGGAGCAGATGCTCCTCCCGGCTGTCGCCGTTGAGGAAAGCGGTTCCGCGTTTCACCAGTTCGTCAAAGATGCTTTCGTTTTCATAGCCCGACGAGGAGATGGCGATTCCGAGCGGTTCCTCCCGCGCACCCGTGCCGGAGACCATTGCTTCCCATTGCCGCAGGCCGCGCTGACCTGCCCAACTCGCGATCTCGTCACCGATATAGAGCATCGGGTTATAACCGTCGGATTTGCGGTCTGAAAACGGGAGTTTCTTTACCGTGGTGTTTGACTCGGAAATATAAAGCCCACGGGTCTTCGTGCTTTTCGTGCGCTTTGCGAGGTCTGCTTCGTGTTGGACATTGAACTCGAACGCGGAAAAGCACAAATCGGCTTGGTCGAGTTTCGGAGCGAGGTAATAGATTTCTGATCCGTATTCGCCCGCGATGAATGCCATGTAAGTTCCGATGGCACCCGCCAACAGGGTCTTGCCCTGTTTCCTGCCGACCACCAGCACGACCTCGGCGAACTGGCGTTTTCCCTCTTTATCCACGATTCCGAAAATCAAGGAAAGCGCGGCTTTTTGCCACAGGCTTAATTTGATGCGCCCCGGAGCCAAGATGCCCTTGTTGTGGTGGCAATAGGTTTCGATGAAGCGAATACAATTATTCGCTTTTTTCGCATCAAAAAACCACCGTTTGGACTCCAGCCCCTCAACGATGGTTTCATAAAGTTTCCGCACCCACTCGCCGACCACAACGCTTCCGTCCGTGATGGCTTGGTAATACTGGAGGATTGCGTTTTCGCCGCTCATAATTTGAACTGCGCCAATCCGTCATTCATAGCCGCCGCCCGCTTTTCATCAGCGAAGCCCTCCACGATTTTGAGCAGAGTCGCGACCGTGCCGTTTGCCGCGATGGTGGTCTGATTATAAGCCGCGACGGCGGGATTGATGTACAGATTCGCGCGCCCCTTCACATATTCTTTCGTTATCGTGGTTCCTTCTTCCCGGATTGCTTCCTCCAACCGCGCCAGCGTCGCCATCTGCACTTGGTAGCGTTTAAAAGTGGTGGTGAAAAAGAAATTCGTGCTGACTCCGCGCGCTTCCGCTTGCTCCAGTATGGAATTTACCTGCTCTTGTAGCGATTTCTTTGTTGCCAATCCGCGCACCTCCCGCGCAACTCTTCGCATCCCTCTTGTATATCCAAAAAAGTTTTATGATCTTGGAGCCATCTTTTGCCC
>Ga0310786_10005739_pt1 | contig 16732 bp, 18 predicted proteins | sample AusTroGonzalo_MG_FD_203881 | JGI IMG/M metagenome (GOLD analysis project Ga0310786, IMG submission 203881) | Bovine rumen microbial communities from tropical cattle in Woodstock, Queensland, Australia - Gonzalo_03 (v2) (version 2) | ecosystem: Host-associated > Mammals > Digestive system >... | reverse complement strand
ATGCAAAGCTGGACCGGCGCATTAACGAATCCGTTGAGGATGGAAATCTGGAAGCCGGAGAGGTGATAGATGTGGCGATGTACAAAATCCCGGATCTTACTACCCGCTGGCGCCTGCTGATTTCCGACGTCCCCTACGAGATTATCTCCATTGATCCCATTTCCAGGCTTTCAAGTCTGAATATAGTAACCGTAAGGACCATACAAAAATGATCGCCGCTAAGGTTGAAATAAAAGGGATGGATGACATCCTCCGTGCCCTGAACGCCGCGCCTAAAGAAATGAAGGCCGTGGCGAAAAAGGCTATGACCACAGCGGCAAAGGCCACTTCCAAGGAGATACACGCAAAAACTCCTCCGCGTTGGCGTGAGCTATGCGGATGGCGCGTGAACATCAATCGTAGAACCGGCCGGATCCAGGCCCGTATGGGTTACTATAATACGGGTAAGAAGAAGAGCAAAAAGGCATACAACAAGGATATGGCCTTTGACTGGTTCAAGGCTTATTGGGCCAACTATGGCACATTGGACTATCGTGATTCCAAGCACGTATTCAAGCGCCCCATAAAGCCGAGGCATTATGCCGCGGCAAGCCGGCGCCTGAAAGGCGTGAGAGGGCAGCACCCGCAGCATTTCTTTGAGAACGCCCGGAACGGATGGGAAAGCACTTTCCTTTCCAGCTTCCGCGCTGCTTTTGATGCTAACTACGAAAAGGCTTTCCAGAAATGATTGAATCCATCGGCGTAATGCTCACGAATGTGTGCAAGAGTATAGTTCCGTTTTTTCTCTCTGAGGCTCAAACGGAATCCTACCCTTATGCTGTCTATGAGTATACTCCACAGGAATTCAGAACCAAGGACGGCATATATAAAATCACGGCCGATGTGTACATCCGCGTGTATTCAGAAGACGCGGAGGAAGCGGAGGCTAAGGCCGCGGCAATCAAGAGCGCTCTGGAATCGTACTGCGATTCTGCCTATAATAATGGCCAATATATCCTTCGGCTTCAGGCGACATCGGAAACCTGCACGGAAGGCGTATGGCAGATTGAACTTCAGTATTTCGTAAAACAAACAAGCTAACACCAACAACTATGGCAACAAGTAGAGTTGAAGGATATAATGTATCTCTGACCGTTGGCGGGAAAACCCTCCTTGGTCGCACTCAGGAAGACCTGACTATCTCTGCCGTCACCAAGACCTCCATCACCAAGGATGACAACGGTGTGCAGCAGGAATCCGTGGTGCGTCATGACGTCACCTTCAAGGTGAGCGCCCTGATGAGCCTTGACTCTGAAACCACCCACTCCAAGCTGGACCGTGACGATGTGATCGCCCTGGCGGTAGCAACCGGGAGCAGCGCAGTGGTGGCCGTGCAGTACCTCTGCTCTGGTGGTGACACCTATGGCGGTAACGCCATCATCACCGGCTATTCCGAGTCCACTGCGGCAGATCCGGACACCGATTCCACCATCAGCCTGGATCTCAAGATTACGGGCGCCTTTGCAAAGGTAACCAATGGCAATGGATAGTATCACACTTCTTGACGGACGCACCTTCCGGGTGGAGGTTAACTGGAATGCTATTGTTAAATTCCTGGAAGCCTCCAACCGGGATGACGTCCGCGCTCTCGCCGATTTCGCCTCATTGAAGCCTTCTGATCTCGCCGGCCTTTTGGCCGCTGGAATCAATGAGGGTACCCGTCTTGATGGCGACCCCATGCACTTTACGGCAGACGAAATTGGTTCCCTCGTGGACATCGGCATCATAGCCCAGTTCATTGAAATCTTTACCAGCCAGACGCAAGCCAAGGGCAAGGCAGAAGGCAAAAAAAAAGAATAGCTGACGGCGCCGCCCCTAAGCCGCTCAGCATTGGAACGGTAAGGGGCTGGGCCTTCGGTATCCTGGGACTCTCACGAAGGGAGTTCTACGAGATGAGACCCGGGGAGTTCTGGGAGGCGATGAACGCCCACAGCACCCAGGTTCTTGAACAAAGGAGACATCTTGGCAACCTTGTGAGAGGCGCAACTATCCGGTTGTGGAATCTCCAAGTTGCAAAAAAATATCGGATAGACGACGTGCGGAAGTTTTGGCCTATGCCATGGGATGAACCGCTGGACGACGATTCCGAAATCAAGCGCCTTGCCGGCCTCAGCGAGGAGGAGACGCAAAAAGAGGTAGAAAAATTCTTTTCGAAAGTAAAAAAGGGCAAGGCAAATGGCAAAATCAAATAATTTCCAGGTACGAGTCACTGGCGACACCACCAAGTTTGATGCCGCCATGAGCAAGGCGCAGCGCACGCTGCGCGAATTTGGCGGCCTTGCCAAATCCGTATTTGGTGGGGTGGCCTTCTCTGCTGCAATCAAGTCCGCAGTGGAGAATATCGCAAATTTTGAGAAGGCAAATTCCGAATTAGCGGCCGTTTTGGGGACCACTAAGAAAGGCGTTGAGGGGCTTGCGGAATCCGCCAAACAGCTTGGTGTACAGACCAAGTTTAGCGCAACGGAGGTAACACAGCTTCAAATCGCGCTCTCCCGCCTTGGCTTCACCGCTGACCAAATCAAGAGTATGCAGGGCGCGGTGCTGAACTTCGCCCAGGCCATGAACACGGATCTGGCCAGCGCGGCTGATTTCACCGGATCCGCCCTCCGTGCATTCGGCCTTCAAGCAGAGGAGACGGAAAAGATGCTGGACGTGCTCTCTGCATCTACCACCAACTCAGCCCTTGACTTCACAAAGCTTCAAGCGTCCCTCTCCACGGTGGCGCCCATCGCTAAGTCCTTTGGTTTGGACGTGAAGGAAACCGCTGCCTTCCTGGGTATACTTTCCAACAATGGTTTTGACGCTTCCAGCGCAGCGACTGCGCTTCGTAATATACTGCTAAATCTTGCCGACACCAACGGGAAACTCTCCAAAGGTATTGGGCATTCGGCAAAGTCTTTCAGCGAAATCATCAAATCTTTCAAGGAACTGCATGAGAAGGGCGTAGACGTAGCAAAGGTGCTTGCCATGACGGACAAGCGCTCCGCTGCCGCCGCCGTCACTATTATCAACCAGGCCGATGCGGTTCAGACGTTGAAGGATAAGCTGGACGGAGCAGAGGGCTCCCTTCAGACGATGGCTGATACCATGAATAACAACCTGATTGGTGCGGTTGCTTCGCTCAAGTCGGCATGGGAAGGACTAACCCTTACTATGGAGGAATCCTCCGGACCCCTCACAAAGGCTGTCAATGCGATTACGGAACTTCTCAGAGCTTTCACCGGTAATGATAAGCTGGGGAAATTCTTGAGGGAAACCGAAGCAGAGATGAATGAAATCCTTGCCCACAACCTCGCCCAAAAGCTCACCAATGGTGAAAAGCTCACCAAGGAAGAGCAGAAGAAGTATGACGCGCTAAAGGAGCAGGGATATATCGTTCAGAATGGATTCCGTGAGTTGAGCCAAGGGCATGATGCCCAGGGCTACTATAAGACTGCCCGGCGCTCTAATGAGTATGGCCTCTGGGGAGATGAAATCAGGGTAGCCATGACGGACGCCGAGATTGAGGCATACAAAGCCGCCTTCGAGGAGGTTACAAAGGTAACACGTGAACTCACGGACGCCGAGAAGAAAGAGCTTGAGCAGAAAAATAAAGTCCTGGCCCTCATGGCCACCAATAAGGCCGAAGGTGGAAACGTCATACAGGCGGATGTCTCAAAGTTCAATAAGGTTGAGATTCCAACGGAGCTCATTCCGCCGCCCGTACACGAATTCAAGGATCACATTGTACAGGAGCTTGGTGGCGGTATCACCATTGCTGTTGCAATAGATCCTGATTCCGTTGAGAAGTTCCGCGATGTCACAAATGAGCTGAACGAAATGATAGCAGAGCTTGCATCTGGAATGGGGCAAGCTCTCGGAAACCTCTTCGCGGACCTTACTACCGGCGAAAATGCCTGGGGAAACTTCGCAAATGCTGCGCTCTCCGCATTCGGCGATATGGCTATTTCAGTAGGTAAGATTGCTATTGAGATGGGTCTTGCTTCCGAGGGAATTAAGGCGGCCCTGCACATGGACAACCCTTATGTTGCCATCGCCGCAGGTGTGGCGCTGATAGCCCTTGGTACGGCAGTAAAATCTGGCCTTGCTAATATCGCCAATGGTAATTATTCCACCGGCGGAAGTGTAGCTGCATCCAGCGCGGCCTCTGGAATGTCCAATGACTATGAACAGCGCGATGTTTATGTGAATGTAACGGGTGTACTCCGTGCAGATGGAGACCAGCTTCTGGCGGTTATTAATAACACCGAAAAGAAGAATAAAGTTACCACGTAGGATATGGCATACAATAATAGATTCCTTTTCCGTTTTGATTCCGTCAATGGCGTAGAATACAACATCTACATCTTAAAGGACGGTTATTCCGGCTCCTGCGAACAGCGGGCGCTGGGGCGCGGTCCCGTGCTCAAGAAGAAGCGTAACGGGCCCATTTGCGGAACATCTTTGGAACTCTACGCAGAATGTGCCACAGACGGGGAATTTGCAGAGCTTTACACTTCCGATCCTAAGAAGTTCCGCGCAGACGTGTTCCGCGGGTCAAACATGATATGGACTGGCTTTGTAAGCACGGAACTATATAGCGAGCCCAGCATCGCCCCGCCATACGACGTGCAGATAGTTGCCACGGACGGCTTGGGAGAATTGAAGCAGGTGTACTTTGAGGCCCCTGGCGAAATATCCATGAAGGCCCTGTTTGCTCAGCTGCTTTCCTTCACCGGTAGCGACCGAGGATTCTACTTTGCTACCAACTTAAAGCACACCGGCGGAACAAAGGCGCAAATGCTTAACTGGACCATCAATGTGGATTTCCTTGACGGAGAGACCTGCTACAATGTCCTCACAAAGCTGCTTGAATCCCTGCACGCCACAATCACTACCTATAATGGCCGCTGGCTTATCGCCCGTGAGACTGATATTGAAACGTTACTGAATAGTTCTGGTGGTTTGGCGGTAATCTCCTATTCCAATGGGACCGTAAGCACTACCACCATCGGGAACGTTGTAAAGACGCTCGGGCAGATGGGTCAAGCTGATATGCACCCTTGGGGAAATCTCTCCACTACCATTGATCCAGCCAGAAAGAGCGTGGTAGTGGCGGCGCCTTGGTATATGCGAGGCTATCTGGAAGACCCGGATATGGAGGAGAACCCTCCGGTCCATTGGGTCCCTGGCGGTTATACGGAAAAGATTGCCAACGATAATGGGTTCTATGTCGGCAATAACCGTAGCAAGGTTGACACGCTTTATCAGGATATTCCAATGGAATACCTGAGTAGTGGTTTGAAGTTTACCGTTAGGGCTTTTGGCAGTAATACAACGGGTAATGGATCCAGCGAGTTGAGGCTATATGCAGAATGGCGTGTTAATGGAAATAACCCAGTAGTCGGAACTGAGCGCGGATGGAAAAATAATAGTTGGGAAGACGTTGCATCCATAGATCTTGGGAAACCCGGGATTTGGCCCAACTGGCAGGATTATAGTGTCACGCTTAAAAAGCTCGGCGCGAATGTCTCCGGTACGCTGAGGCTTGTCATCCAAGCAAAAAATGTCCGCGTGGGTAGTGCAATTCTTGAGCTGGTACATGAATCCGGATATGAGGATACCATCCACATTGATAATGGTGCACGTGGAGAAGCGGATGAGGTAGAAATTCTTGGCTCACGTATTCCGGCCGAAGGACTTGAGAACAAGAACTTCTATCAGGGCTTTTGGAAATACTCCGGAGAAGAGCTAATCACATTTGAGGATAGCAACCATTCTAATGGAGATTTCCTTTCCATTCAGGCTCTGGACCGCGCTGTTTCTGTTGCACTTGCAAGGACCAAGACACAGGGGCTTATCAACATACCTTCTGGAGTCTCTACCATCCCGCTTTTAGTAAAGCAGGACTTGCAGAATTCTTGGATTGAGACATGGGAATGGGATCTAAGAGAGGATGAGGTTACAATCCAAGCATTAAGCACCCCTAATGCAGACATAGAAATAGATTCCGAAGAGGTGGTTCCAATGACAGGGGGAGGAACTTCTTCAGGCGGCTCCTCTTCTGGTGGAAGCGGTGGCGGCTCCTCTTCTGGTGGGAGTGGCACGAATCTTCTAAGCGTATGGAGAACCCTTGCCAATAATGATAACCTGGAAGACTATGACGCTGAAACAAAAATAGCTCCAGAGCATATCAACTTCCCGCTGGAGGTCGTTGAATACGAAACCGGCCGCTACGCCTTTAAGACTAAGGCTACATTTTTGCACAATGGCCAGACCGTTGACATTGACGGCTTGTATTCCGACGGCTTCGTTGCAGCTGGTGGCCAGGGCTCCAGCGGATCTGGCGGCGGCGGATTGGTAGAACGCATCTGGCGCTCCGCTAATCTGGGGGACACCTTCAGTGACTCCGCCAATGATACCTTTGATGCCTATACCATCAACGCTATCCATCTCCGTGTTGCGGCCCTGGAAGCAGCGCCGGCCGGCGGTGTAAGTTCCGTGGCCGGACTCACGGGTGACATATCTGCATCGGCCCTGCTGCACGCGCTGAATCTGGACGCTGCGCTCCGCTTTGCGGGCGTGTCCACCACGGCTATCACGGACGGCGGCACGGAGACTCCTACCATTGAGGGAGAATCCTACACCCCGGCCAAGGGTGACGTGGTGCTCTACGGCGGGAAGGAATACCTCTGGACCGGCTCCGTGTGGGAGCAGCTTGGGGATGAGGCTTCTTGGGCGCTCAAGACTATTACCATCACCGGAACGGGCTACCTCACCGGCGGCGGCAACCTCACGGAGAACCGGACCCTGGACATCTCCGCTACGGCCAAGGGCTACATAGACCACGGTGAAGCGGCATACAATTCCCTCTCCACGGTTAACGATGCGCTGCTGGGCCTCCAAAGTCAGATTGACTCCGTGGCCTCCCGTAGTGTGTATGATGAACTGACGGCGGCGGCTGTCTTTGCGGACAACCTTGCAGCCCCGGTGGCGTACATTGAGGATGCGAATGTAAAGCGTCTCTACCTTGCTGACGGTGTGTACCTGGAGTACGATTCCACTTCCCAGGGCGTGCACGTCGTGGGCGCCGGCCTCTGGACGGAAAGCTACGTGGCCGCTGGCGGTCAGGGCAGCTCCGGAGGAGGCGGCGGTGGCCTCGTGGAAAGAATCTGGAAATTTGAGGATTTTGGAGGAGAGTTCAGTGATGCGGCCAACGATACCTTCAACGCATACTCCATCAATAGCCTCTATACGGTGATAGCCCAGCTGGGGGCCATGGCCTTCAAGGAATCCCTCGCAGTGACGGACATCCCGACACTTCCCCAGAGCAAGATAACGGACCTGGTGGACAACATGACCACCATCTCCAATTCCCTGCTTGGTTTGCAGTCGCAGGTGGATGCGGTGGCCACGCGGAACTGCTTCGACGACCTCACGGCCACGAGCCTTTTTGCAGACGTTGCGGCAGTCTCCGAGCTGTATGCCGGTGCTATTGAGCTGAACGGGAGCGACCTCGCCACGAGCCTTTCCGGAATCACCTCATCCATCACGAGCCTGGGCAACCGGGCATCTACCCTTGAGGGTTACTTTGACGCCAATGGCAACGCGAAGGCTGCGCTCAAGCTCACCACGGTTTCCAAGACGCTTTGGGGCCAGACGTACTGGACCTCGGGCGGCGTGCCGCAAGATGTGACCGGTGCGCCCAACCTCTATGTTGGCGCCACGCAGGTGCAGACCTCCAACGGGACACAGAACCTCACGGGCATCGGCAGCATCACGGCGGCCGGTGCGCTCACGCTCTCCACGACCAAGAAGATTTACTTTGGCGATACAACCCACTACCTGGAGCTGGACTCCGACGGCAACTTCCACTTCTCTCATGGTGTTTACACGGAAAGTTTCATGGCAGCTGGCGGAGACGGCTCCTCGGGTGGTGGCGGCGGCGGCGGCGTAGAGCTGGATACCGTATGGCGGTCCCTCACTACGAATTCCGACTCCTATGCGGATGATAAAATCCACGTGGGCCACATCCCGGATCTGACCATCTCCAAGATAACCGGCCTGAACGGAAACCTCACGACCATTTCCGATGCGCTACACGGTCTCCAGGCCCAGGTGGATGCGGTAGCAAGCCGCAGTGTGTATGACGAGCTTTCAGTGGCCGCATTCTTTGCAGACGTGACCGCTGCTTCGAATATCTATGCCGGCGCCATTGAGCTGGCCGGCGCTGATCTGGCCACAACCCTTTCCGGAAAGCAGGCAACCATCTCCGACCTTTCCACTATTAGGAGCCGGGCAGATGAGGGCCACACGGCCTACGGCTGGGGCAACCACGCCAATGCTGGCTACTTCGCTGCCTCTTCCTTCACGGCGGCCAATATCGTTTCCACCCTGGGCACCACGGCTGTGAACCGGGCCACGGGGGACTCGGCCGGGGAGAATATCGCCACGAACTTTACCACCGTTGGCAAGGCCCTCCATGGACTCCAGGCTCAAATTGATTCCGTGGCCTCCAGGAGCGCTTACGACGAGCTGATGGTAGCAACCCTCTCCGTTGATACGATAGCGGCCCAAAACGGCATTTTTGCCGCCATTTCTGGCGAACTTACGGGCAACGCAACAACAGCCAGCTACCTATACAGCCCTTCCTACGGCGTTGGCGGCGGAACCACCCCGGTGTACTTCTCCGGCGGACGCCCGGCCACGTGCTCCTATTCCTTCGGGAATTCCAGCGGAAATGCCGCCATCAACAACGGCACCATGAACACCAACCTCTTCGCCCAGAAGGCGCAGCTGGACAGCGACGGCTACGACATCGCTTCCAACATGACCACTATTGGCAGCGCGTTGAGGTCTCTGCAAAGCCAGATTGACTCCGTGGCCACGATGATGGGCAAGGATGAGATTGTGACCGGCTACGGCTACTTTGATACCCTGGCGGTGGGCGCTGATTTCCGTGTGGATCATGTCTATGCCAACAACATTGAGGCTATTGGATACGTGGTGGCCGGCGGCTCCGCTTCGTCTTCTGATGCCCGGCTCAAGAAAAACATTCAGGCAATCACCGAAGAAAGGGCCATTTCCCTGCTGATGGAGCTCCGTGGCGTGGAATGGGACTGGAACGAGAAGAAATCCTGCCTTGAAGGCCGGCACGGAAGCGGACTCATCGCCCAGGAGGCGGAAGAGGTGATGCCGTGGATGGTGCTTGACCTGAACGAAGAACTCTCCATCACTTACAACTCCCTCTTTGGCATCTTTGTTCCCGGATTCCAGAGCCATGAAACGAGAATCCAAAAGCTGGAAAGAGAGAGCCATGAGAAGGATGTCAAGATAGCAGAACTGGAAAGAAGGCTGAACGTATTACAAACCAAATAATTCACAAAATTATGATTCGAATCAACAACAATTTCTCTGGTGCCAATTTCTCGTATGACAACGAGAGTAACTGCACCGCCACGGGCGAATGGCGCGTGGAGAACGGCCAACTCGTGTCCGTGAACATCAACGGCCAGTACACCAAGGATGAGAAGGTGTATAACTTCTGGGCCAACCAGGACAACACCGGTAACGTGAACATCTCAGGCGTACCTTCCTCCATCATTTCTGACGTGGCTGATGAGGTAGCCCTTATCCTCGCCGACGTGAATGACATTGTTTTCCCCAAAGAAGCTAAGGAGGAAGAGTAATGGCCTTGAATGTAACCTACCCCGATTCTAACGGGCGCATCGCCCGTGTGGCCGGGTCCAATATCCTGATTCCGCCGGACAACGCTGGCATCGGTGATATTGTCTTCTGCTTGAGCGGGGCTGACCCTCGTAACCCTTCCAATCTCAAAGTGATTGGCCGGGGTACGAATAGCGCCCGGACCGCCACCATTAGCAATAGCACATACTACCGCTATGGTGTTATCTACGGCTTTATCAACGGGCAGGCTATGGTTGTGGCTGACACGGACGATAACTCCGCCCGCCCGGCAGAGCAGAGCAAGAAGTGGTCTACCAATAGCAGCGTGTCTATCGGACCGGCCGTCACCACGGCCCTTCTCCGGAATGGCAACAAGCACGCCTACGCGGCTATGAACATGGCCAGAACCTACGACGTAAACTCCAATTACACCGGAACAACGCTGCACCCTACATCCGCATGGACTCCCGGCGGATTGATGTCTTACTCCACCTTCACCGGATCCAACGGCGCAACCGCACGGGCTATGTACGGAGAGGGTCTTGCCGGATACTACAACTACCTCAATCAGGTAGCGCGTGTGAACGGTGCGCCCGGAACGTGCTTTGGCATCACCTGGGATGATGCGACCTATGGAAAGGTAAAAGTGTTCGATGTAGGCCGCGTCATGACAAAGCTGCTGCACGCAGCCAGCACGAGCGCTTATCCGGCCGCGAACTTCTGCGCCACTTACACAGTCTCTGGAACCGGCGAATCCGCTGGAAACTGGTGGCTTCCGTCCATGTTTGAGCTGGGAGAGTTGATGATTGACGAGCACCTGAACAAGGTAAATGAGGGACTGATACTGGATATTAGCAATAGCGCCATCCGTTGGTCATCTGTCCGTTGCGACGGCGGCGGTGCCTGGTATTACGACGGCTATGGCTTTTCGGGCTACAACGGCTTCTCGTACGAGATAGCGGCGCGTCCGGTCACGCTCTTAAAACTTGTGTAATTTGAAACTTGCGGCGAAGTGGGCGCCAGCCCCAAGCCGCGAATGATTATCCGACCATGAGCTCCATAAGCAAAGCGGGAATCTTCATTGATGTAAAGCAACTCCTTGAGTTCACGGACCAGATGGTCTACACGATGAAGGTTCACAACCGAAAGAAATACGGAGATAAACTTGTCCAGTACAACTTGGACATGGTGGCGTATTTCACCATGGCTTTTCACCGGCGGGACGAGCATATTTCCTTCGATGCCGGAGGCAAGCACTACGACATCAACTTGAAAGGAGAGAAGCGCGTCTATGTGGACGCCCTGGAGGCGGCCTTCGTGAACTATCAGACCGTTATGGAGTTCTGCTTTGCGCGCGGTATGTTTGAACTGATGAATAAGCGGAAACGGCGAAGGAAGAAGAATCAGTTTATGGATCTCATGGGAAAGATAAGTTCTGGAATAGTTAAGTGGAGCGGGAGCTTGTACAAGCAGGTGGTCGTTACTGAAAAGTGTTCGACTCAGGCTTGAAAATTTGAAGAGGTGGGGACGGTATCATTTATACCAGAGCGATAAGCAGTGCCCCGAAGAGAGCGCCAACCGTTGGTCATCTGTCCGTTACGACGGCGGCAATGCCTGGAATTACAACAACAATGGCATTTCGAACAACAACAACTTCTCGAACGAGTTAGCGGCGCGTCCGGTCACGAAATTCAAATACAAAAGCATTCATTGGGAAATGGACTTGGTAAGTCTGGAACAAGCCTACAAGGCGTCAAGGAAACATAACAAGCGCTCGGAAGACATGGTTTCTTTTGAGTTGGACAAGTATGCGAGACTTCGCCGGCTTCGTGACGAGATTAACGCCCGGTCCTATACTCCGCTCCACAACTATTCCTTTATGCACCGCAGAGGGCAGAAGCCGCGTGAGGTATTCGCAGCCGAGCCGGAATTGAAAATCATGATGTCATTTGCGCTTTCCAACATCGCCCCGCTGATTGAGGCCCAGCTTTCCCAGCGTACCTTCAATAACCGCGTTGGGATGGGCTCACAGCTGGCCGTGAACACCATCATTGAGGACATCTACACGGTAAGCAAGGGCTGCACCAGGCCGTGTTGGATCATCAAGGTGGACTATAAGGGATATTTCCCGAACATGAACCAGGATATTGCCTTCCAGAAGGTCCTGGACATCGTGAAAGAAGGATACCACCGCCACGACAAACAAGAGGTGATCTACTGCCTTTCCGTTGCCTGCTTCTATAACCCGGAGCACAGCCGCAGGAAATCACCCATCTGGGACTGGAATGACTATCCTTCATATAAGAGCGTTTATTACCGCCCCGCCGGCATTGGTGGATTTATCGGATACACATTCTGGCAGATGGTGGCCAGCTTGTACCCGGCGGAGATAGACAAATTCGTTGAGGAGAGCATCACGCCTCACTTTGCAAGATACGTGGACGACACGCTGATGGTTACGGACAACAAGGAAATGGCGCTGGCCATGATTCCGGAACTACGGCGCCGGCTGGCGGACATCGGAATCACCCTGCACCCCAAGAAGTTCTATTGCCAAAAGTATGAGCACGGCGTTGAGTTCCTTGGTTACCGGGTTTTCACTGACCGGCTCCATCTCAAAATGCGGACCATCGCCCGCGCCCTGGGAGTTGCGAGAAGCAAGGAGCGTGGCCGCCGGAACTACGTTGATGCGATAAACTCATACCTCGGTATGATTAAATCCACAAGCGACCTCAAGTGGGCAAGAGCTGTGCTTGATGCCGTGGATAAGAAATGGGCTACGAAAGACTACGAAAACTATAAAATCATAAATAACCATGCCACACGATAGCGCGCATATTTACAGAGATACCGTCAATAACATTGGCGTGGACTTCCGGGGAGACGTGGGGGCCTTCTTCGGCGTGAATAGCGGTGACGAGGCTACGCTTTGCAAGCTGGAAGACATCAAGCCGGCCGCAAAGAACAAACCATTTCGCCACAGCAGCAAGCTACCCACCCTTGCGGATATGCAGGACAAATACTTCGGCTTCGACGTGAACCCTTGCGGCCCCAACGGAAACATCGCCAACTTCATTGCCAAGTACCCGACCGAGTGGACCTACCTGAAACCCCGTGGCTACAATGGCGGCGGCGCAGGTGTGCACGAGCATTACCGCGCCAGGGACTTCGACGGATACTATGACGATGTGAACTACTTTGTGTACCCGAATGGCAGCACCTTCCCCAGGAGTTACACCGTTGGACGCGGCGGTTCTGGCGTAGACTTCACGCTCTCCGTGAACATGGGTAACAATCTCAAGACCGGTTCCATCTCCGTTGAGGATTTCAAATTCGGTGGAAGCGGTTCAGAGAACCCTACCTTCGGCAACTGCTACTTCGGCCTTCTCTTTGTCCAGGGAAGCACTTTCCGGAAGATTATCACCGCCAGCGCTACCATCAACTCCGCGGCTACGACCACTATCCACATAGCGGAATCCGGCGGAGAGCTGTCCGGTCTCACAACCAGCCAGACCTATACGGTGTATCCGATTATTTCCAGGTTCAGCAGAACGTCCCTAACAAACTTCTCCAACCAGGATGCAATCATCGCCCTTCCTCTGATCGGCGCCTTCTCCTTCCAAGTAAAGAGCCCTCAGATGGAAGAAAATATCGGCATTACCGCCGCCAGCGCTTACATGGGTCTCCGTGCAAGGCTGTACTACGACTTCGATATTGCCCACTCCCCGGATACCAATACCATCACGGTGCAGTGGTACGTGTACACCGCCAGCGGCCCGGACGACCGTACCGGAACGCTGCTTGACTCCGGCTCTGAATTCTTCTCAGCAAGCACATCCGTTACCGGCCAGAAGAACACCACGAATCCCGGCTGGCTCAGGATCTACTGCGAAAAGCAGAATGTATCCTCCGTCAACGCGGAGACCTTCATTCAGGTGAGCGAAATACCGCCAGAAGATTAACCATTAAAACCATAATACCATGAAAGAGTACAACAAAATCAACTTGCAGAACTGGTGCGTGGGCGCACTTGCTGCACTGACGGGATTGTTCACCATCATCGCCTGCACCTATGTAGGGAAAGCGGGCGCATGGTGCCTTCCCCTGCCGCTGGCCGGCGTTGGCTACGGCATCTATGTCTTTGTGAAGAAGTACATCAAGCCCCTTCCCACGCCGGAAGAGACGCTGAAGAAAGAAGCAGAGGAGGAGCAGGCATGAAGAAGTTAGAAATCCTTTCCATGCGGAATGGTGGCATAATGACCATCACCGCCAACAACCTGGACGCAGCCCATGCCTACAAGGTGCTCAAGTTCAAGCGCGCCGTGAAGGCCGCGCTGGACGGCATCATGGAATCCGAAACGGCTATCCTAACGGAGGTTGGCATAAAGGATGCGGAAGCCTTCGATAAAGAGCGCGAAGAGCTCAAGAAATCCGGGGAGAACCCCGAGCGCCTGGAAGAGCTGGACAAGCAGATGGAGCGCCTGGTGGAACTGCGCAAGGTGCTCTACGAAGAGGACGTGACGCTGGAAGGCGTGAAGACCATTCCTTACGACCAGTGGCACGCACTCCAGGCGGAGAACAAGGCCCTTCCCCATCGGCCGCTGAACGTGTTTGAGGAGCTGCTGGAAGGGATCCTCTGGGCGGCCCCTGAAGAAGAATAAACCCTTAAACGAATAAAGCTATGGACTGGACTCAAATTTTAGTCGCTATTTGCGGCATGGTGTCCTTAGCGGACCTGCTTCGCGTGATTTTCTTCCGCAAGGAGGATAAGCACGACAAGCAGGCTGAGACAAAGGACAAGGAGATTGAAACTCTCCGCAAGACCAACGACATTCTCGAGAGTCAGGTTGAAAGGAGCCATGAAACCACCATGAAGCTCACCGACGAGAACAACAAGCTCCATGATGAGAAGTCCGAACTCCTGGCCACTCAGGCTTGCCTCTTCGACGATATGTGTATTCACAAGGGCTGTCGGCTCCGTAAACCTCACCCGGGCCAGGGCATGAAGTGGTACAATGAGTATCGCCAAGACCCCGCGCTGGGTGCCGACTACCTATCCATCGACACCCTTATGAAGCAGGATAGGGCCTCGAGGAGCTCGTTGGAAAAGCATAAGGAGGAGTAGGCCATGGTAACGCTTATGACAGACCGGGCATGGAAAAAGCCTACATACGCTATCGGCCGCTTTTTTGTGAACGGAGAGCGGATGTGCGAGAGCCTGGAAGACACGGACCGCGGCCTCTTTGCTGCCCAGGCATACGGATCTATTATCCTTGCCAAGATTCCCGGAAAGACAGCCATCCCCACCGGCGAATACACCGTGAAACTCACCTTCTCGCCCAAGTTCTCCAAAAAGGCATGGGGCAAGAAGTACAACGGACTTGTTCCCGAGATTCTGGACGTGAAAGGATTTTCCGGTGTGAGGATCCACCCCGGAACCACGGCCGCAGATACTGAAGGCTGTATCCTGATTGGTGACAACAAGGCCGTTGGCAAGCTCACCAATTCCCAGAAGCGCTACTATGAGCTCATGGACAAGTATTTGATTCCGGCCTACAACTCCGGCGAAGAAATCAAAATCATCATCAAGTAATGGGAAACAATCCTTACAACATAGGCGGAGACAACCAAGATAACTCCGGAATGGTTTGGGACGTAGTGTCTGCTATCATCATTTGCCTGGTGCTTGCCTTGGTGATCTGCTTGGCAACGGGGTGCAGCACCGTGAAATACGTAGACCGAGAAGTGGAGAAGGTCGTGTATAAGGACACCGTTTCATGGCGGGACTCCATCATTGCCGTGCCAATTCCACTTGGAAGAGACCAAGCCATTGTGAGCATCAAGGACACCTCCAAGCTGGAAACGCAAGTGGCCATGAGCATCGCCTACGTGAGTAAGGACGGCCAGATCCATCACACCCTGGAGAATAAGCCAGTGAGCGTTGAGGCTATTGTCAAGATTCCATCGCGGACCATCTGGACCACCGTCACGTCAGAAAAGGAGCACACGGTCATTAAGACCGAGTGGAGGGATAAGCCCTTATCGTGGTGGAAATCCTTCCAAATCCGGGCGTTTTGGTGGCTTCTTGGGGCGGTTGTGGTCCTGCTTCTCTACGTGTTCCGTAAACCAATCCTTGCTTTGATTCGTACAATTATGGTTTAACAACCAATTACATCAACTTCAAAATCCTAATGCATTATGGCAAAAGTTATCAGTTTGGCCATTGGCCAGTACAATGGCACATTCACGGTCACCGGCGACATCGCGGCGACCGGCTACTACACCATTGTCCAGGGCGCAGTGCTTCAGTCCTTCTCCGGCGAAGTAACGAGCCTTGGCAGCTTCGCGGCGGTCGTTGAGAGCGGCACCATGAAGTACAAGTTGGAGCCCGCGGCGGCGGATAAGGCAAAAGACCTCATGGATGCCGTTTCCGCCATCGAAGAGCTCCTGAACGCCCGCTTCGCCACCGAGGTTCCCGTCATCAGCGGAAACACCCTCTTTGGCGAATCCACGGAGGTTTCCATCTCCATTCCTACCGATTGCAAGGTGTACTACACCACCGACGGCTCTACGCCCACCGCGGAGGGCACGGAGTACACCGAGCCGTTTGAGCTGGAAGACACAGCTACCGTCAAGGCTATTGCCGTGAAGGATGGTGTTGAAAGCGAAGTGGCTTCCGAGACCTTCACCAAGCTGGCCGCCCCCGTCATCAGCGGCGAGACCCCTTTTGGGGAGTCTACCGAGGTGACCATCACCGGTCCGGACGGTGCAAGCATCTACTACACCACCGACGGCTCCACGCCAACCAGCGCCAGCTCCGCTTACAGCGAGGCCATCACCCTCACCGCTACCACCACCGTGAAAGCCATTGCCGTGAAGGATGGCGTATCCAGCGAGGTGGCAAGCGAAACCTTCACGAAGAGTTAAAAACAACAACGGTAATCATAGGGCCTTTACCTTGGGGAGCTGTTGAGGCTCCCCTTTTGCGTATCACGCCAATTTGCTTTCCTTATTCGCAATTAAATTG
>Ga0310786_10005738_pt1 | contig 16735 bp, 15 predicted proteins | sample AusTroGonzalo_MG_FD_203881 | JGI IMG/M metagenome (GOLD analysis project Ga0310786, IMG submission 203881) | Bovine rumen microbial communities from tropical cattle in Woodstock, Queensland, Australia - Gonzalo_03 (v2) (version 2) | ecosystem: Host-associated > Mammals > Digestive system >... | reverse complement strand
GGCATCTGCTTTATCAGCACTCTTGCTGTTCTTTTGAGATACCGTATTCTTGGCGGATTCGATTCTCGCCTCTTGATCGTTCAGATTGAGTAGCTTTGACTTTTCCCGGATCAGTTCCTGAATTGCTGCCGTCTCAACGCGATACCCGTTTGCGGTTTCATATATCTTGTCCCGAAGCTGCGGATATTGCTTTATCAGCTTCACAGCCTCGTCCTTGCTGAGCTCAACGCCCTCATTCATTTTCCCGAGAAGCGTGGATAGCTCGCTCATTGCAGATATCGGGTCTTCAACCGCTTCCGCCACAGTATGGAAGGCTGCGATCTGATTGTCGATCATCCTGATCTGCTCTTCGGTGGCGCCGGCAACGGCGATCCGCATGCCGTATTCGTCACGAAGTGCCGTGGCCTGCTTTTCAACCTCTGCTGTGTTCAGAGAGAGTTTTCCGTTCTGGATCTCGATCAGCTTGTTTTCTTCCCCGAATATCTCATTGATATTCAAAAGTGTCTCGGTGGAAATAACACCATTCTTCTCGAATTCGTTCCATGCAGATCTCAGCACACTGATCTTTTTCGTATATTCCGCGATTGCTGCAGATATTGCATCGACAGCCGCGACATCCGCGTCTACAATCTCACTCGGAACAGAAAGGAATTCGGAGAACCGCTCGTCTTTGCCAAGTAATTCATCCAGAACCTCACCAATTTCGTAAACACTCCCGACGAATTTGCCGGATTTTGCAATCGATTGGATCATGCTGTCCCGGAGCGCGTCGAACTCTTCGGCGGTTTGCGGCAGTTCATTACCAATTACTTTTTGAATGTATTCGGTATTAATAAGGTTATCATTGAGTTCCTTTGAAACCGTGGTATAATTATTTACCGCAGTTGTCATGCGAGAATATACTTCATATACATCCGAGTATATAGAGGAATTCTCAAGACCGACAGTGTTCAAATAGTCGAGCACCTTACCAAGGCGCTCCTGTGCGTCCAACACGCCCTCTACAGTTTCTAAGTTGTCGCTACCGATAAGCTCGTAGTTTCTATTGAGCTTATTGCCAAACTCTGCAATACCACTGATTAGGCCAAGCCTCTGCATATTCGAGATAGCCTCTGCTTCTCTATCAGTAAGGGCCCCACGCTTGCCACTTCCGGTAATATTGATAAGGTTTGCAGTATCGGGATTTGTTATCGTGCCACTGGCCGATTCTATTAGATCTCTTTCTGCCTGATTAAACTCGTCCTGTATGTCTCGTCTATCCTTCAAAAGATCAGCGACAGCCTTATTCTTTATCATGGCGTCGGTGAGCTCTTTATACTCGCCAGTAACACGGTCTACTGCCTGTTCTTCAAGACCAAGAGCTTTGAGTAGTTCTTCTCTGGTGCTAAGCCACTCATCAGACTTTTTATCGTTATCTTTCTCCTCTTTCGTAAGGGTGTCATATTTCCTGATAAGATCGGCAACCTTACTGCTGTGTTCCTTTGCTGCCTTTGAGGATTCGACCGTCTTTTGCCTGACCTCTTCTTGTGCCCTCTTTTCCTTTTCGTAAAGACCGATGGCAATAGTCAGGACCGCCGTAATGCCTGCAATTCCGATTGTAACTGGATTGATCGCAGATGTTACCATTGTGATCAGCCCCTGCGTGAATCCGTGGCCGAGTGTCGTGGCAGATGAAATCGCGGGAGACAAAGCCTTGAATGTGTTGACAAGACCGGAAAGAGCGCCGGACACTCCGCCCATGGAATTGGCGACGCTTAGTATTTTCGCGCCCGTAAGTACCGTGATTACAGATTTTAACCCGCCGAGTTTCTCAATCAGTTTGATTAACTTTGTAAGGAATTCCAGAATACCGGTACCCATATCGATAACGGTCTTTAAAGCCTCGCTGTCGATCACCGTCTGTGCAAGATCCTGAAACGCGGTCTTCAGCCGGACAATATGTCCTTCAATAGACTGCTGGTATTTGTCAAGCTCATTCATCGCAGACCCGGCAGAGTTTGCAGCCGTTTCCATTGCCTGCTCGGCAATTTCAAAATTCTCAAGGATAGCAGCAATGGCGTTTGCGTTTCTTTTGCCGCCTAACTTTGCCTGCAGAGCTGCCTGTTCTTTATCTTCGATATTATCCCATACTTCCGAGATTTCTTTAAGAATTTGATAGGTTGACTTAAAGGTGTTTTCATCTGCCATAATATCGACAGCTTTTCCAGCACCTCTTGTTATCTGCATAATCAAATCCCTGAGCTCCGCGGTACTCTCGGCAATTCCATCCGTTTCTTCACCCGCTTGTTCAAGCTCAGTCTTTGCCGCGCGAATGTACATTGATACGGTCTTGAGCGTCGTACCAACAGACGCGGGGTTTTGAATAATTGTATTAGCAGCTGTAGCCAGACCAATCGTCTCTTCGAGCGTATTATTTGCTGTATGCATCGCAGAGGCAGAGCGAGTCAAGGCCTCGCCGATACCACCGGATGAAATGGCAAATCGGTTGCCCACCTCGTTGAATTTATCAACAATCGACATCGAATCTTCTGCCTCAATGCCGAACGCTTTCATTGTGGAAATAATGCTTTGAGCCGCATCATCGATCGTGTTGATATCGTCGCCGACAGACTTGTATACAATAGCGGCGTCCGCAGCCCGTTCCGCCAGATCGATCGAAAGACCGAGCCGCGCGAAATCAGCCGTCGCCGTCACCGTGTCGGAGATCGTCGCGCTGAGGTTCTTCGCACGCACAGCGGCATCATCGAGGAACTTAACATAACGCGCGTCCGTCTCATCTGTGACCTTCTTCAGCTCCGTCATCGCGGTGTCGATGTCTCGAACCGCCTCGACCATCTCCCTGATGTAGCGCATCACCGTACCGATGGATGCTGTCGCCGTAAGGGTTGAAAGGTGCGTCTTGATCGCCCTCCCGATCTTCCCAAACGCCGTCATGTGATCGTCGCCGTTCTGCCGGATGACCCTACGGTTTTCTTCGAGTTTGTTTGTATAATCGGCAAAAGCTGCGGCAGCTTCCCTTGGAGTTATTGCCCCGGCCTCAAGTTGACGATTTAACTCCTCAAGAGCACCGATCTGAACCTGAATATCTTTGTAAGCTGTTTTGGATGTCGCATTCCCAGATGAGTTTGCTTGGCTGTAATCACGCAGCAGCTTCGTGGCGTTGCTTATCTCCTGATTGATCCGTCTGCGAAGCTCCAGTGAGTCCTGAGATGTCTTTTCCGTCTGCCTTTCGGCCGCTATCGTATCCCTCGCCGCAGTCGCCTCTCTCTGAAACGCCTTGGATAATTCGTCAAGCCCGATTCTGTATTCTCTCTGCGTCAACTCGCCGTTTTGCCATGCAGCATGCAGAGAGTCCAAACGCTCCGCATATTCACGGATTCGTCCTGCGTTTTCCGCCGGGATATCCGCCAGCGTTTTGTTTGATCCGTCAAGCGCCCTTGACATGGACAAACTTAGATCTTTATAGGTTTCTTCGAGTTTTCTTGCTCCTTCTTGCTCTCGAAGAATAGCTTCTTCCTGCCTGCGTGCATTCTCTGCTTCCGCCTCCGCCCTTCTGCGTTCGTTTGCGGTCGCAGCATCGCGTGCACGTGCCATGCCCTCTTCAAGAGACTGTTGTTCTTCTCTTGCCGCAGTTACATGCTTGATAGCCTGTGCAAGTTCTTCTTCATCCTTGGCATCTTCATTTGCATCCCAAGCCTCAAAAGACTGCTTTCCGAGCCTATCATATTCATCCTCAAGTGCTTGAAGCTCTTTTCTATGCTTTTCCGCAGCGATATTATCTTTATCGATCTGCTCCGTGTATGCCTCTATTGTCTTAATGTGTTCAGACCATGCGGAGTCAACGTCTGCAATACCCCTTGCTTCTTCATCGGCGTCCCAACGCTCAAAAGACTGCTTCCCAAGTCTATCGCGCTCTTCTTCAAGTGCCTGAATATGCTGCCTTTGTCTCTCAATGGCGTTGTTCTCTTGATCAATCTCTTCGATTCGCTTTTCGTGCGCCTTGTTCCATTCATCCCAAACGGCCAGGTCTTCATCGGATAGCCCATATGGATTCGATGCCGTTTTATCATAACTGACCTTAACCCTGTCGCGCTCTTTGATGAGCTCAAGGGACCGTACGGCCTCTCCAGCCTCATCTTCAACTTCCTGTAAGCGGTAAATAAGTTTGCTCTGGATTGTGTTCCCAAGCTCATCAACTGCTTTTGCAGTAATCTCAAAACCGTCTGCGGTGTCATCTGCGAATTTTATGGTGTCCGCCGTAACTTCGGTGATGGTTCCGCTCACAGCAATAAGATCGGACGCAATCTTTTTCGCCTCGGCCGCACTAACACCAAGGCGCACAAGCGAACTTTCCGACGCCCTCGCACCATCAGTCCCAAGTTGCGATCTGATATTGCTTACTATATCGTTCTGTGTCAGACCGGTTACCCCTCCAACAGGAGCGGTCTTTCCAATATTCGAAAGCTCAGATATTGTTTTCGTCACATCCGGCGGAATGATATTGATGTCGCTGAAATTAAACGTCGTTGCGATCTTTTCTCTCAGCCCGTCAAACTCTGCGCCGAGCTGTTCGCACATCTCTCTGACCTTTTGGACAAGTACATTCTCTCCGCTCAGATCCACATTATCAAACGTGAAAATCTTGTCGATTTCCGTCTTTACCGCATTGCACGGCTCTCGGAGAGTCTCAATAGCCTCCTTGACCTTTTCGAGATGCTCAAACAATCCGGACTGTCCGCCAGCAGGCGTGTCGTCAATAGACTGAATCGACGTTGTGGCCTCTTCGGCTTTCTTTCTCGCATCCTCAATACCGGCGGTGTTAATGTCGCCGAATACCTGCTTACTTCTGGACTGGATGCTCGACAACGTAGTCAGCATGGACGAGTAAATGTTTACGTATGCCTTGACCTGATCGAGATCCATAAACGAAACGCTGTCCGACATCGCCTTGTAGTTGAAGTTGTTCAGTGTTGCCCGTAGTTGTTTATCGCTCTCAATAACTGCGCTTGCGTCAAACGCCGCTCTCGCACCGGATCCGGTATTGCTCGACATGATTTGATTATATACCGCCTGCGCCTGTTCAAACTCGCGAAGAAGAACCTGTAAATACTCGCGGTATGCATTTAACCGTTCCTCGCTCTGTTTGATCGCCCCGTCATTGACAAGGTTCAAATTGATTGCGCCATCCTGCCCGCCTTTCCGGTTGATCTCATCAACCGACGCACTCAAGCCGTCGATCACGCTGGTAAGCTCTTCGATGCGTTCAATTACTCTGCTGAGTGATTTTACAGAGCTGTCTCCTCCGCTCGGTATCGCATCAAAAATCTGCTTGAGCTGAAGATTTTGATTCCCGATGCCCACAAGCACATGCTTGAAGTTTTCACTGATTGCAGAGAGCGTCTTCGAAATATCAGACAGATTCGGCGTATCGAACTTGATTACGCCGTTATTCCCAATGCTCTTGTGAAGGTCCGAGAAGGCGTCCTTGATAGCTTTCAGGGAACTCTCGTCGGCCTCGAATTTGATTCCAAAAGGAGTTTTATTGATATTGGAGACAAGTTGTGTAAGCTGTCTCTCTATTTCACGACCTGAGGCTCCGGATAAACTCTCCCCGCCTTCTACGTCAAATAGTAAATGTATATCAGCCATGATTTCACCTTCCTTCCCCGTGAAATAATAAAAGGAAGGATTGTCTCATATCAATCCGTTCCTATATATAAAACGCCGCCTATACGGCTGTGTTCTTCATTTTATTCTTCGCCAATAGAGTAACCGGACTCATATTCATCGTCCAGCGTGGCCGTAACACGATATATATGCCCGAATTTTCTGTTGAAATTTCTGACGGCATCCTGCATAAACAGCAACCCCTTTCGGCTCACCCTGCTTCCGACGATCCCAAGATCCTCGTGTCCCGCCCAAAGACCGAGCACCTGCTTGTCCGCATTATAACCGTTGTTGAACAGTGCGACAATATTATCGATCCCATCACCGGTTCTCTTTCCTGTTGGAGAACCGTTTTTCACGATTTCAAGCGACGGTCTGTATAGTTTATAGCGCTCCCCATCGGCAAACGTAAGGCTTGTATAGTAATGACCGTTGCGCACCTTTACCGGCTCGCTCATACCCATAGGATCAACATCAACATGGTCCATAACAGAATCTGGGAGTCCTGCCGTCTGTGCGCTGTGAATCAACTCCGATTTCATCAATCTGGTAGCAGACCTCATATCCATGATCGTCGTAATATAATCCCCGCTGGCTGTTCTTCCGTCACTGCTCAGCCGAATCTCTTCGACCTTATCTTCTATCCTCTTTTTGCCATCTGCTGATTTTGCGTAATCATTAACCTTCTTCTTGATGGACTCCATGTTGATTTGTGCCATGGTTATTCTACCGTGTCCGGAGGAGCGTCTGTTTCGGGAGCGTTATCCTTCCTCGTCGACTCAATATATGCCTTGGCGATCTTGCCCTCGTCCAGCTCGCCTATCTCCGAAATTCCTTTCATTATGAGTTTCATGTCATCTGCGCTGATAGCTCCGAATATCTCTCCGAACTTTGTGTCAAAGTCGTCGATAATCGCAAGCACTGTTGCGTAAATTTCATTCAGCTTCTGCGTCATGCCTTCGATATGCGCTGACGCGCGATACCGGACCCCCCTCTCGATTGACGCCCTGATCACATCAAACTGCGCCGGATCAATCAGATCTACGATACGGCTGATGATGTCGGTGTTATATACAAGCAAATACTGTATCTTCAGATCGGACGGCATGGAGAGGTTTGTATACTTCTCAATGATGTTGATGCGGATCGCGAAATCTTCCGCGTCCGGCATGTAGTCTCCGTCATCCGTAAAGCAGCTATTGATGCACTCCTGAACAAACACGCGCATGTCCTTCATGTCTAAATTCGGCCGGACCTTGATCTCAAGGTCCTCCCATATCAGACTCTTTTGGTCCGAAGCATCCTTCAGGATTCTCTTCGCCTCTGCCAATGAAACTTTTACTTCATTATTTTTTGCCATGATATTCTCCTTTAATTCAATTTATTTGATCTGTATATACCGGCTGCATTCGCCGTCCCTAATCTCTTCCTGTATTCTCCCCTCTTTCGCCTTTCTGAGAATACTGCAATTTCGTGTGTATCGTCTACACCCGACGCACCTCGCCTCAAACTCTGCGAGATGAGCGCTGTCCTCAAATATTCCGATATAGTCGACCGGATGAATCACGACCTCGATTCTCGGATTTGCGCTGTCGTAGTAGATTCCCATAACGCGTTCGCAGACGATGTTGTCGTCCGCCCAGACCGTGCCTGCGTCCGTGATGGCGTCAAGCATCACCTTGAAATAGTTGTTGCAGTCAAGATCGATCTGCGGAAAGTAGAATACCGTGTCTGCGTAAAAATGATGTGTTGCTTCCGGGCCGTCCGTCCACCCCTGACGCTCACACTCCGCACGGACATATTCCGTGAAATTCTTTTGGTACCTCACCGCCTCCGGTGTCTTATAGGACATCGCCATCGGTTTTCCGTTCTTGATGATCGCCCGGTATGCGAGATAATGATTGACGGACGGAGGAATTGGAGATGTCAGTTTCAGTTCTTTCACATTTCCTCCTGAGAAAAAAGAAAGGCTGTGCTCCGAAGGAAACACAGCCTTAGCTCATTCAGTTTTGGGGTCATCCGTCTTGACGGCGTTGTTTTCCCTCTCGCGCGCTGCCATAACCTCGGCGAGGTACTGGCTTCCGTGCTCTTTGCAGCAGGCAACATCCTGCCACCGGAAAATTCCGTCATAACGGAATGTGCGGCAGGCTTCATATTCCTTGCCGCACACCCTGCACTTTTTAATTGCCTTCGGCATTTATTCCTTAGGTGGAAGAGGCGTCTGCCGCATTGGCAGCGAACACGGTCCATTCCCAGAAGTTGCCGCCAACGCCGCATTTGCCGGCGAGGGCGTCCGCCTGGAAGGAGTGGATCGCCTGGTTGTCGCCCATGTCGAGAGAGAACTCCGCAGACATATCGGCCTTCGGAATGTGGATCTGGAGATGATACTGGTTCGCGCACTTGTCCTCCGCGATCGCATCGACGAAGATTTCAACCTTCACGTCGGCGATGTCGTCGTCAACGACAAGGTGATCCGCAGCGATCAGACGGTTGTAGATCACGAAGATGCCGGTATTCTCGGCGACATCGGTGTGGAAGGTGATCTCCTTGCTCGTGGTGTTATAGGCGAACTTACCAGTGGAAGCGGTCGAATCCTGCACAAGCTCTGCGCCGAGTGTGCCGTCCGTGTTCTTGATGTAGAGATGCTTGATCTCGGCGCCAGCGGTTCCGACAGCCTTGTAGGTGGTGGTCGCCTTATGAGAAGCGTTTACGGAAAGCTCTTCGGTCCAGTTCACCGTGGTGTTTTCTGAATTAAGTTCACCGCCGGTCTGAGCGGCAAGCAGGCCCGTGGAAACAAGGCCGTTGGAAGCGGAGATCGAGAAGGTCTTATTCCGCTTGAGGGTAGAGAGTTTTCTGCCGGCCTTACCCGTGATATCGGTGGACTCCTGAGACTGAGAAATGGTAGCGTTCTGGAGTTCGTCGAGGGTAAACATGTAATCGCCGTCAGAAGCCTTGAATACAGTGATTGTCTCAAGGCTGGTAATAGCAAGGTCATTAACAGTCATACTATAATCCTCCTTGTTTTCGCCGTATCCCGATTAACAGTGTATAGGTGTCTGCCCTCCGACTGTAAAGGCGGCGAATGTTTTATGATGTTAATTGCGCGATATGAAGCTCAGGTCTTCTTCCTTGAGCTGCTTCGCGTCTATAGTGCCGGCATATATGCCGTGCATCCGATTGTCCCAATCGGTCTTTCTTAGAATCTGGTGAACACTTTGATTGAATTGATAGATCGAGAGGTCTTTGACCGTCTCGTAGTTATATTTGAATTCGCTTGTATTTACCATGGCAATAATCAGAGATTGAAGCTCCGATCTTGTATTCCGGGATCTTCTGCGGGCCATCTTCTTTCTGGCCCGTTCAATCAGATATTTCTTCGCATCCTCGTTTCCCGGTTGCTTTCTTGTCTTTTCGAGGTGGTGAATGATTCTCAGACTGTTTGCGATACTCGTGAAAATCCCGCGATCGATCACGACTCCGGTCCCCGGATCTCTGAGAATGATGGTGCCGTTCTTTTCATTGATTTCGGCGTTGAATCCGGACAGGTCGAGATCCCCGAAGATCAGACTGGTGTCTTCCGATTTTAAACCGGAAAACAGCAGTAAAAACAATTCATAGTCGTCGATCTCCGAGAAGTCGATCCCGATGTCGTCCAGCTGTACCATCATGTCGTATGGGACGGACGTCAAAACGGACACGAGGCGGTAGTAATCGCTCTCGTGTTTCAAAATCGTGCCGACGTCCGGTATCATCACCCGGATGTTGTCATTGATGCGGATTTCACTTTCGTAAAGCAGGTCGAGAGAGGGCATCAGCCAGTCCTTCTGTTTTCCGGCACGCTCCGTTTCGGATTATATAGATGGTTGTAGTCCTTCGTCTTGAAGATCATGCATTTCCCTTGATAGTCCGTCATCGGCGCAAATCGTTTCAGCCCGTAGAGCGTAAGCTCGCCCTGCCCGTAGGAACGACTGCCGTTGATTGTCCGTGCGATTTCGCAAACGAGCGCGTCCGTCCGAACACCACCTTCCGGAAGGCGCAGCAGACTGCGGTGCGTAAACACCCAGACATAAAGCGTTGGATAAAGAAACGTCGTGCCCTCTGACATGGACACATCCACGTCGGAGCAGATAAACGTCATGCCCTCCTGCACCGTCTCCGGTACATATTCATAAGGGAAGACCTGTTTGTACATCAGGTCGTCCGCAGCAGGAATCGATGTGGCGTCGTCGCTGAGCAGCCGACGGATGTTTTCGTGCGTCAGCAGATCTCTCATGAGATGATTTTTATATGGGAACAGAAATTCAAGCTGATCCATCAGAGCCACACCTTCTCCCCTTCAGGCGTCACCGGATTTTCGACGGGCGGCACGATCGGGAAGTGCTTGTAGTAGTCCGCGATCCCGATGTATATATTGTCGTCCGCCGTCGTCTGCACTTCCTGCATGACGAATTTGTAGACGCCCCTGTTGTTGTATGTCCACCCCATTTTCAGGGGTTTTGTAAGCTGATAAGCAAGCATGAACCCGGTTTCCGGATCGTCGATCAGGAACCGGTTCTCGCGCCCGAGCTTTGCCGTGCTGACATTCCGTGCGATCGTAACGGCAATACGCGAGTCGCCGCGCGTCACTACGAAGTTTCTATCCTCATATTCCCCCGTAAGGTATTTCGTGCCGTCTTCGACAATACACCACTGCTCGTGAATCATATCCAAATCGTCGACCCACTTCAGCAGATGGTTGCACTGCACCATTCTCGCTCTCGTGTATAACGTCGTATTCGCGTCCCGCTCCGTCACGAGCCACCGGTTGTCCATCCATTCCACAAGCCCGCCGTGTACGATATCTTCTCCCGGGAGGGAATAGATCATTTTCTCATTCAGGTTGTCGGAATTGATAATGGCAACATTCTGCTCGACCCCGTCGATCGGAACATGTTCGTTGTACGACAGATTGTCCGGGAGCTTCCTTCGCAGATAGGAAACCTCCCTGTTCAGAGAAGCGGAGCGGGCCGTGCGGCCGCGCGCCGCGCTTCTCATTTCATATGTATCCCATACACCCATCACTCATCCACCTCCGTATATACATCAGCGTAATGTTCGCCCACTTTCTTGCAGACGGATATCGCGCGGAATACCTCTCGCCGCACGGTGGGGAGAGGCAGGTCCGGATTATCGTGGATATATCGGATCGTGGAGAGCAGGGAAATGTAAGACCCGTCCTCGCTCAACCGCGGGAACAGGCTCTTGCACCCCATCAGCTCCATCGTCAGACTGTCAAGGTACACAGGCAGTGTGTTTTCTTCCCGCTCTCTGATCGGGAGAATCTTGAACACTCGATTCACCAGAGAGGAGAAGTACCCGGCAATATGCTTTTCATCAACGGGTACGCCGTAAATCGTGTCGATCATATGTGCAGTACCGTGAGATCGCCGTGATTGTAACTATATTCCCGAATCTTCTGAATGAAGTCGGCATGAGCCTGCCTACGTGCGTTCCCGACACGCAGTTGAAGTTCGGCAGGCGAATATGTTGTGAAGTCTCTCGTGTTCAATACGTTCTGCAAGAGATCCTGATTGAACTGGAACGGCTTCATCCATTCTGCAACCATCCCGTCGGAGACGATATCCACGAGCTCGTCGAGGTCTGCCTCATCAACAAATACCTCATAGGCGCGCAGCTCATCGTTTGCCGTCGAAAACAAATCATACTTGCAGTTCCGTTTGAACTCTGACACAGCCCGTTTCAAGAACCCGTCGACAATTTCCGTTCTGTTCTTTTCGGGCAGCGACAGGAAGTCATATTCTGTGATTTTGGCAAGAAACGCTTCAATAAAAGTATCGTAGGAAACCATCATAGCCTCCTTACTTCTCGATCAGTTCAACGCCGAGTGCGTTCTCAAGCGCAGTAATAGTGCGCAGGGAATCAATCTCCCCACTCTTGATCATTTCTTTCGCGCGATATGTGATGGCCTCCCGTTGTCCGTGACTCATCTGCGCGATTTCTGATGCGATCTTGTCTGGCGCGGCCTTCAGGAGGTGATCAAGCTCATGTCGGTCCGCGGAGTGCTTATAGTAGGCCTCAACGCCAAGGTACTGAATTACCCAGTCGTCGAGCAAAAACCAGTTTTCGGTAAAGAAAGCCTTCTGGCTCGATTTTGCGCCTTTGAGTTCTCGCAGTTCCATCTCCTGTTCATCCCCGTATTCCGGCCAGTTAAACCGTTCCCCTGTCCGGCTGCTGATGTAAACAAGAGCTCCGTGGAATCCGTTCCGAACCGTTACGTACTGCGCCTCATCGACCTTTTCCTCGCGCCGCGGCTTAGCCGCAGGCCCTTCCAGAGGTGTCGGCTTTTCTTCCTCAACAGGTTCAGAAGCCGATCCGGCCCGCTCTTCAATAACCGGATCGGTGGCCGTCTTCTGTTCTGCAGTGTTATTTTCTTTGGAGGTCTTTTTTGTGGAATTCGAAGCCATTGTTATATCCTTTCATTCCTTGTTTATGATCAGCCGGAAATCTTGTAGCGGCCGATACCGGTGTTGCCGGCGAGCACGAGGCCGAGACCCCATCTGTCGCCGTAGACGTATTCCTGAGTCAGGTCCGCGTTGTCGAACGGATCTCTCATGATCATGATCGGATCGCCCTCATAGACGAACTTGAGAGGCTTCTGATCGGTAGCGACAACAGTGAAGATGTTGTCTTCGAGAACGAAGTTGGTCGTGCCGATCTTGTGACGCTGAGGAGTCACGACGACCGGAGTGCCGTAGAATTTGCCGTAGTAGCCGAGGTTGTAGAGGTCGCTCTGGCTGTCGATGCCCTGAACGGAGGGAGCGAGATTTCTCGCGGCCTTCTTGGTGCAGAGGATCGTGGCGGGCTTGCCGCCGGCAGCGGCTTCAACGTGCGCAACGAGGTCGAGCAGGGTGTCTTCGTCGTAGGAACCGGCAGAGGTGTAGCCCGGGAAGTAGGTAGCGCCGCCAAGGTCGTTGGCGGTAGCCGCAGTCCAAAGACTGTAGATGTCGTTCAGGATCTGCTGACCGAAGGACTTCTGAACGCGGCTGATCATCTCATTGAAGTCAACGCGGCCCGCGAGAACGCGGTTCAGTTCCTCATAGATCCGGACGATCTTGAGCGTGGTGTTGATGGGAGTTTCGGTGACACCGCCGAGTCTCTGGCGGCGGATGCCCTGCGTGCCCTCCGCAGCTTCCGCTACATAGAAGAGGGTGTTGTCGCCCACTTCGAAGAGGTTCTGGTCACCCAGTCTCATGTTGCGGAAATCAACGAGGGTGTTGAAATATTCGTCGCCGGTCAGGCCTTCCGGGATCGTAACGGCAAGCGTCTCTTCGATAAACGCGAAAAGCTCTTCGCCCTTGCCGTTCCGGAGGGACTTGTAGTCAACGGTGGTCTTACCGTTGTTCATCTCGATCAGAGCTTCGCGGATGGTCTTCTGGGAATCTTCGACGGAATACTTTTCCACATTCCCGGAATGTCCGTCAACAGCGAGCTTGACAAGTTCATTCATGTTTTCCATTGTGTTGTCCTCCTTCTTTCGTTATGTCACGTCAGGCGGTCTCGCCGACGGTGACGCAGTAATAGGTGTAAGGGCCGACCGTCTCGATGCCGGTGATCACGCCAACCTGCGTAGAGTTGGAAGTGAGGGACGCAGCGACGTTCAGCTTGGTGCCGGCCTTGAGCTCGACGATATTGCCGATGGCAGGGGTGGCCGCGCCGTCAAGGGCGCCCTTGGTCACGGAGAACTGGTCGCCGTTGTGGAGACGATAGCCGCGTGCGGGCTTGCCGTCCGCTTCATTGCGGAAGTCGTCAAGAGCCTTGAGTCTCTCGTCATAGAGGAGCTCGGGGGTAGCAATGAGAACGACCTCATTGAGGGGAGTGTTCGCGGCGACAGCTGCGCCGACTCTGATTTCGCGCTCATAAGAGTTATCAGCGTTCTGGATGGGAAGACCAACCAGCAGCACGTTGCCATTTTCAATCGCGGTCGGGGTTGCGCCGTCGGCGCCCATGTACCGGATGGAAACAAGCTGGCTGCGGTCGTCAGTGCCGGACATGTTGTCAGTCCGGACAACAGCATAATTCTTGCTCATATTGGATTACCTCCATAAAAATAAAATAGCCCGCCTGTGCGGGAACGCGCCGTGCGCGTCAGCGGTTATCACCGCGATATCTGGCGACAAGGCCGCCGTAAGGTTCGCTTTCGTTGTCATTCAGTGTTTTATCGACAACAAGCCGCGGGGGCTTCTTTTCCAGACTGAAATTTGCAGTCTGCATGGATCTGCCCCGCAGGGCATAGCACTTGTCTTCAAGTTCTGCATAGGAATATTCGGACGCGCGCTCCATCAGATTGGCGAACGCGTCTGTCCCGGCGATATCCGAGAACATCGTTGTAAGATTTTCCTTCATCGCCTCGGCCTCGCGTTTTTCGACGTCCGCTTTGAACTGACGAAGGGATTCAAGTTCGGTTTCCATGGACGCCTTCGCTTCGGAGGCAGCCCGGTATTCTTCGGACTTGGCGTTCAGCTTGCCGGACATGAGTTCAAACAGCCCGGCTGCGGCAGAATCCTGTTCGCCGCCTTCAAACTCGGCGAACTCTCTCTTCATGCGCTTCTTCGAATCTGGGTCGATCACGACACGGTCTCCGTCCATCGTATAGGCGAAACCGTAGACCTTCCAGTCCGTAGAGCCTTCACAGTAAACCATGCCGACTTCGGGGTCATAATCGATGAACCAGTAAAGCGGCATCGACCATCCGTCGTTCTCAATCTGTCCGAGCCCGTCAACGGCCTCGATCAGCCATTCTCTGAGGTTGCCCTGCAGTTCGAACTGCTCGGTGCCCGGATCGTTTTCCTGTGTATTCTCCGGATCCGGATCTGCAGCGGGCTCCTCGGTCTCCGGTTCATCTTCGCCCTGTTCGGGTTCCGTATGTTCCGGCTCCGTCTGGTCTTCCTCGCCGGTTTCATCCGAAGTCGCGCAAAGGCTGGTAAGCCGCGCACGAAGATCTTCAAAACTCAGATCTTCAATGGAAAAATCAAGATCTTCGACAGACTTGCCGAATTCTTCAAGCAGCTTCATTTTATCTTCCAATACCTCGTCTCCTCCTTTCGTAGTGTTATCTTGTGTGGGTTTATTGTCATCTTCGGACGAATCGCCCGAAGGGGTGACCATAGAATAAGTATCCTTTAAGTCCTGCATCATCTCGGACAGTTCCCGTTTAAACGTCTCCTTTTCGTCGGCGGAGAAAGTCTCCATCGTGAGGGAGGCGCCTTCAAAGCAGGGCTCAACGCCGATCAGCGTAAACGCAGTGAACTCAAAATCGCGGATACGATAGATACCGTCTTCCATTCCGCCGTCGCGAACACGGATCTCCATGCTCTGCGAAACGATACCGTCGCGCTTGATCTTTTCATAGGCTTCCTGCCGCTTCCAGATCAAAGCCTCAGTGAAGAGGTACTCGTGCTTTTCTCCGCTTTCGTCTTCGCGTTCCGCGAACCAATACCTCGCGCTCTCCGGAATTACGCCGACCGGAACAGTCTTGTTGACCATCCGGAGTTCTCCGTCCTTGCGTACAAGTTCCACGTCATGCCCTCCGATCGAATCGGACTCGCGGTCGTAGTTGCAGACCACGGGGCAGTTGTACATGGAAGGGATGCAGCGTATAAGGTCTTCCTTTTCAAAGAAAGATCCGTTCCGGTTTTTCCCCGGATAGCATATCTGCAATACCCCGGAGTCGAACGAAGAATTTTTGGAACAGATGTCACTGAGAGACGATGCGAATGTCATATGAAGTACGTTATCAACAAACTCAATCATCGCATCCTCCTGTTGAAAAGACGCCGAAAGCGGCGTCAGAATGAAAGCGTGTCGGAAAAGACGAATGCGTAATTTTCGTCAGGAAACGGCACGCAACTTTTGCTTTCAAATATGAAGACCCTGTTTTTCAGATCTTCCTTGATCATGTTGTATCCGCGCCTCAAAAGGCTGTCTCTGGCCTCGATGCAGAACACGTACAGAAATTTCTTCATTACCAGTCATCTCCGTCCTCCCGGCTCTGTTCGCCGGAATCCGTCAGATCTCCGATTTCCTTCTGAGGAGCGCCGCCCTCGTCCGTCGCCCCATTGGATTCAAGCGAATCCGGCGACATCTGCGCGGAATTCTGCAGAGGCTTGAACATCTTCTGCAGCTCCATCACAGTTCCCTCAAGGAAGCTCATGCTGTCAAGCTCCGCCTGACCGAGCCCCTGCGAGGCCGCGTACATGGAAATCGTGGGAAGCCCGTAGGACGCCGCCTTCAGGTACGATTCCCCGAGCTCCTTCCTGTTGTAGGGAGAACAGTCAAGGAAATTCGCGCGGAAGCGCTTTCCGTACGGCTGCGCCTGTAAATATCGATTGATCGCGTCTTCAATGCTCTTCACGATCCCGAACGTGATCGACTGGTCCGCCTTGATGGACAAAAGCAGCGCGTTCGCCGATGTCGTCGCGCTGAACAGCTGCGATGAAACACCGGCTGCCGTGAACAGATTCTGTTCCGCCTTCGCGACGGTGTCGTCGTCTTCCGAGTTCGCGCGCTCAAAGCTGATCTTTCCGACCGGCATCGGGGACAGAACGGCGCCTACCTGATCCGGAAGGACCGCGTCCATGTTGTGGAAGAATTCATACGCCTTGTCCCGGTCGATCCCCCATCTGCCTTCGTCATCGATTGGAATGGTCATCGTCACCATCGCGTAGTTCTCAAGCTCCGTCTTGCTCAACTTCAGATCCTTGTACCTTTCAATGTCGAAGATGTCGCTGAGGATCCCGACAAACGGAGGCAGGGCATAGTCCAGAATGTCCGCGTTGCACTTAATGGCAAACGACGTTGGAGAATCGAGCTCGATCCACCTCCGTATTCCGACGCCTCTCACCCCGTCACCGGACCGGAAGCTGCTCCGGTAGAGATCGTATTTGATTTTGAACTCTTCCGGATAAGTGTTGAGGAGACTTAATCTTGTGTCAAAATAAGAAAAGTCAAATGTAACATTCGGAACATTTCCTTCTGTGCTTGAGATCGCGCAATATTCGCTCGGGAGCTG
>Ga0310786_10005737_pt1 | contig 16735 bp, 23 predicted proteins | sample AusTroGonzalo_MG_FD_203881 | JGI IMG/M metagenome (GOLD analysis project Ga0310786, IMG submission 203881) | Bovine rumen microbial communities from tropical cattle in Woodstock, Queensland, Australia - Gonzalo_03 (v2) (version 2) | ecosystem: Host-associated > Mammals > Digestive system >... | reverse complement strand
AAAAAGTTATAAGACGCTAATTTAAAGATTAATTTATAATATGGTTTAATTAAGTAAAAAGATATTATTTTGATATTAATAATACAAATATTAAAGTAAAATTAAATTAGGAAGGTAATTATGAAGAAAGAGTTAGTGTCACTGCAAATTTTGAACGATTTTTTAAGCAAAACAATGCTAAGCGATAATGAAATTGATGTATTAAAACGATATATTAAAGGAGATACTATAGTAAAAATAGCAAATGATACATCACAAGGTACCGCAACAGTATCTAGAATAATAGCAAATTTAAAAACACAATATAATAAATATAAAGAATTAGAACTTGCTAAGTTAATAATATTTCAAAAAAGATAATAATATGGTAATTAAAGCCATATTTTTTTTGTTATTCTTTACTTGAAAGGAGAGTTGAAGTATTTAGTTTAATACACTATTACTATATACAAACCTTTCATTTTTTTATTTAGGAGGTCATTATGTATAACAACCCTTATTTACAATACAATAGTCAATCTGCTTTAGATAGAATTAATAATCAAATGGCAGAACTAGAAAAGATGCGAGAGCAATTACAAAAACCAGTACAACAACCAACTAATTTAACACAGAACTTCCAAATAGCACCTACTAATAGAGAAATAATGAGATATGCTACATCTATTGAAGAAGTGCAAAGAGATATGGTAATAAATGATACACCATATTTTAGTAAAGATATGTCTGTTGTGTGGTTAAAAAATGCTAAAGGTGAAATAAAAACGTATGAATTAACAGAAATAATACCAAAAGATAATAAAGATATACAAATTGAATATTTACAAGCACAAATAGAAGAATTAAGAAAAGAGATGAAAAAGTATGAACCCTATGATGTTATTAATGAACCAATTACAGACGCAATTAAAAGCGAAGAACCCGCAGATGTTTCAACAATTTCAAAGTCTAGTAAAAAGCAAAAACGACCCGAATAAGATATTAACTGATATGACTAAAAAATACACACCAGAGCAGATGCAACAATTCAAACAATTTGTAAATGGCTTTGGTATAACTGATGAACAATTAAGTAAATATGGTATTAATACAAAATAGTATTGATATAAAAAAGAAAGAGAGGTGAATTATGAATAACGGAATACAACCTACTGTTGAATTAGCAACCAATAATGGCAACGGCTTTTACCCATATCCAGTATATCCAATGATGGGTGGTGGTTATGGAAATGGCAACGGCTTCTTTGGGGGAGATGGAATTTGGGTAATTATATTACTAGCGTTGTTATTTGGCTGGGGCAATAACGGAAATGGTAATGGCTTCTTTGGTGGTAATACTTTTGATAATGGTTATGCTTGGTTAAGTAATGGACAAAAAGAAATTATGACTAACACAAACAATGGCTTTGATACATTACATTTAAGTAACCAATTAGAAGGTACTAGAGATGGTATTTATTCATTATCTAACCAGTTATGTAATAGTACAGCAGATATAACAAGTGCAATTAATAGTGGCTTTTATGGGGCAGAAATAAGTGCTAATAATCGTGCAGTAAATCAAATGCAAGATACTTTTGCTTTAAGTAGACAATTTGCAGATTGCTGTTGTGAAAACAGGCTTGGCTTAGCCAACTTGACATCTACTGTAATTAGTGAAAACTGTGCAGATAGAGAAGCGTTAAGTAATGGAATAAGAGATATCATTTCAAGCCAAACTGCATCAACACAACGTATTTTAGACCAATTATGTAATGATAAGATAGATGCTAAGAATGAAAAGATAGCAGATTTACAAAGAGAAATACTTATGAAAGATTTACAAGCAAGTCAAATAGCACAAAACTCATTTATAGCACAAGGCTTTGCTAATGAAGTAGACCAATTATACAATAGACTTTCTAATTGCCCAGTACCTAGTACACCAGTTTATGGCAGAACACCAATATTCACTTGCAACAATAATGAATGTGGATGCAATGGTGGATATGCAACAAATATTATTTAATAGCATAAAGTCAATATGACAAACTCAATTATGAGAACTTGCTAAAAAGAGATAGGCATAGTTCTGTCTCTTTTAATTAAGAAAGGAGAGATATTATGATACAAACAATCCAAATCACGCCAGAAATATTAACAAGTAATACAGATAATATAAACTTTGACACAATAGATTTAAGAACTAATAGTGCTAATTGTTGTGGATGGCTTCAACATATGCCAGGTGGTAGTGATTTTACCATTATAGGCGGTGGAACATTTTTAGTAAGTTTTAATGCTAACGTAACAAGCGATACTGCTGGTTTAGTAGCACTAGCACTAAAAACTGCAACAGGAACAGATATTGAAGGAACTGAAATGGATGCAGAAGTAACGACACCAGGGAACTATATCAATGTTTCATTTACCAAAGTATTAAGAGTATGCCCTAGAGTAAATACAACAATAGCAGTAGGTTCGCTTCCTGCAACGATAACTGGAACGACTACTCTTACTAATACAGAAACAGAAATACCAGTTGTTAAAGATGCTAACTTATTTATAAGAAAGTTAAGTTAATGAATACGATAGATAATTTATCATTGATATTACAAGTGTTAAGTTTGCAAATATTATTTAAAGACTATAACAATGTAGATTTAATGCAAGAATTACACTATCAAGATGAGAAATACCTAAAAACAATAATTAAGCAAAACGAAGAAATTATACAATTGCTTAAAGAAAGGAGTGATACCTAGTGCAAGAAAAAATAGTTGAAAAAGCAGAGCAAAGTATCAAAAAGATACTAGATGAAGGTATAACAACTAACAATTTAGACCATTTATATAAATTAGTAGATATATACAAAGATGCAAAGGAGGTAGAGTGTATGAACTATGGAGAATATGGTAGAAGACCTGGATATGATGCTTATGGTAGAGGGAGTTATGGAGAATATGGAAATTATGGTGAATATGGTAGACGTGGCAGAGATATGAGATATCGTGGCGATGAGTATTTAGATAGAATGGCAGGAGAATATGGTAGATATCAAGAAAGTCATGGAAGATATGGTGCTGGTAGTCAAGAAACGGATAGGTCATACCACTATATGGTAAAAGCACTTGAAGATTTTATTAAAGTGTTAGAAGAAGAAGCAGAAACTCCACAACAACAACAACAACTTAGAGAAGCATTACAGAACAGTATGAGATAATGTATAAATTTTATAATGCTAATGCCGTAAATAGATATACCGATGACTGTGTTATTAGGGCAATTTCTTGTGCGACAAATAAGTCGTGGGATGAAGTATATGATTATTTAAGTGACTTAGCACAATATGAAGGTACATTGTTAGACAAAAGAGATTTTGTTAGAAATTATTTAGATAGAACTTATAGAAGATTATATAGCTTAAAAGGAAGCGTAGGAGAAATATCCGGTATGTTTCCTAATAATACGCTTTTGATAACTATGCAGGGGCATATAGTATGTTCTAAAAATGGTATTATATATGACACGTTTGATTGCAGAAATAGAGAAATTGAAGATGTTTGGCTTGTCAAATAATAAATACTATTTCTATTTTTATTCAAGAAGAAAGACATTTTGTCTTTTTTCTTTTTATATGTTATAATAGAATTAGGTGTTAGTATGAAAGTAGCCATTGATAAAAAAAGTTTGAGTGTAGTTGATAACAAAAATGAATATATTTATTTGTTTGATAACGAGCCACTAGAAGAACTATTAAAATTGAATTTGCATTGCATACAATATAAAAAATGTGATTACGTTGATGTAAATCTAACAGAATATGACGTGCCTTGCATAAGAAAAGCAAATTGTAATGATGATTGGCAAACCATAGAAAAAAAAGACTATAAACTAGGAATAATAATACCTAACTATAATTATGAACACACAATAGAGAAATGTCTAACAAGTATATTAAGTCAAACATATGAAAACTATGAAATAATATTTGTTGATGATTGTTCAACTGATAATTCAGTAGAAATAGCAAAAAAATACTTAAAATCGCCACATAAAATAGTACAGCTAAAACAAAAAAGATTAAATGGCGGGGCAAGAAACGAAGCATATTTATATCTAAGTGATGATGTTGATTATGTTTATTATGTTGATAGTGATGATTGGTTACAAGATATATACGCGTTTGAAAAGATAAATAATAAATTACAGTTAAATGTAGATGTTTTATTTGTAGGAATGTCTTGTTGTAAGAATGGTAAAATATCAACTTGTTTTATACCACAATACAAAGACAAATACGAAGCAATAGAAGGGTGGAGTGGTAGTTGCGGTAAGGTAATAAAAAAAGAACTAGCAACAATGCAAGAGTGTTTATATAATGAAGGGACATTAAAAGAAGATAGAAACCAACATTGTAAAATTTGTATTTATATGAATACGTTTAGTTTATTACAAGAGCCGTTTTATGTATGGAATAGAGATAACAACAAATCTGTAACAACAGTTAGGGATGAGATACTATGGGGAACATCTACTATAAGGCATTATGCAGATACTAAACAGTTATATTTAAGCGTTAAAGGTCAAGATGAAAAAATAGATAGATATTTATTAAAAAGACTACGAATGTGTAAAGAAGAAGTTGAAAAGAATGGAGACAAGCAATGGTAATTAGGAGGGTAGTATGAAATACATAATTATGTGTGGTGGAGAATACAAACATTGGGAAACACCGAGGCAATTAAGTTTAATATGTGGCGAAGAATTAGTAGCAAGAACGATACGTTTATTAAGAGAAAACGGAATAGAAGATATAGCGATAAGTTCTAACAACCCTATATTTAAAAAATTTGGTGTGCCAGTATTAAAACACGATAATTTATATATAACAAAGAATTGGACGGTAGAACAAGGCGATTGGTACAATGCTTTTTACCCAACGAACGAACCAACTTGTTATTTATTTGGTGACGTATGTTTTAGTGAAGAAGCAATTAAAACTATTATAGAGGCAGAAACGGATGATATAGAATTTTTTGGTTCAAAGCCACCGTTTGCTAAAAATTATATAAAGACACATGAAGAACCGTTTGCATTAAAAGTTGTAAATACACAACATTTAAAAGATGCAATAAATAAAACAAGAGAGTTAGATAAGCAAGGGAAATTTTGGCGACAACCTATTATGTGGGAACTATGGACAGTAATTAAAGATGTACCATTGCAAACAAAATTAGATGAATACCCAGCAGAGTATGTTGTTATCAATGATTATACTTGTGATATAGATTGGAAAGAAGATGCAAGAAAATTAAATTGTATATTAGGAGGTACAAATATGGTAAGATGTAAAGTTATAAGTGATTTTAGTTTAAAAAGATTTGATGAATTAAAAAATATTGTAAGAAAGAACAAAGAGCAAAAAGGTTTTTTATTTAGAGATGATATGTTTGAGTGTGATGAAGAACTAGCAGATTACTTAACAGGTAATAATGCACATAAAAGAGCGTTTGTTAAAGTTATTGAAGTAATACCAAAAATAGAATTTCACGAAGAAAAGAAAATACCAAGAGTAGAACTAAAATTAGAAGATGTTAAAGAAGCTGTTAAAGATACTAAAAAAATAACTACTAAAAAGAAAAAGAATAAAAAATAATTGATTTATTTTAAGAAATATTATATAATATATATGTAAAAGGAGGAAATATAATGGCAAAAAATTACAAAGACTTTGATGACAGCGATGGAGTATGGAGAACAGTAGGTGGGCGTAGAATATTTATTAAAAACGGTCAAGATTTAGCAAGTGCTATGAAAGAAAGTGGCAAATTTAAAAGTGTTAAAGATAGAGAACACCAAAAAAAGAAAATTGAAAATGAAATTGAAAGACATTCTTACAGCGATAAAGAAAAAAAAGAAAAAGAAGAAGAATATGATGCTTATGACAAAATATCTCAAGAAGAAGCAACAAAAGAAAAATTTAGTGCTTTAGACAGATGGGCAGAGCAAGAAAAGAAGCAAAAAGAAGTAAGTGATAAATTAAATGAAAAAAATAGGCAACACGCACAAGATGATATCAAAGAATATTTAAATGGCAACAATAAAGATTGGGAAGAAGACGGAGACTTTATCAGAGACTTAGCAAATGAATATAACTTAGAATTAGATGATGCGAAAGCAATGTTTAATGTAATGAAAGTAGATAAAGATGCAAAATCTAAATATAGAGCACTAGAAAGTTTGGAACAAGACGTAGAATATGATAAAGCACACGGCATAGATACTGAAAGCAAAGATTACTTAGATAGTATATATGATAAAGCACATGAAAAACTAGATAAAGAATATAAAAATAGATATACTAAAGATAAAGTAATGTCTAGAGCTGAATATGAAAAAGAACTTGATAATGACCCTAACAAAGATGAATATGTTGATGCTAGTTATGAAAGTTATCTTAATGCAATGGAAGACGCAGGACACGATGTAAGTAAATTTAAAAAATTAAATGAACTTAATAGTAAATCATCTAATACTTTAGAAGAAGTAAAAGAAAGAATGACTATTGAAGACAAATTAAATGGAACAAATACTAACAATCAAGAACTATACAATAAGTATATGAAAGATGCTAATAATTATGATAAAATGAAAGCAGAGTATGACAAGCAAGAAGAAGCATATAAAAAAGAACATGATAAGTTATCAGATGAATGGCATAAATATAAGTATGGAACACCTGAATATGAAAATGCTTATAAAAAATTAACAGAGCATTCAAATCAACATTATAATAAGACAAAAGATATGCGTGATAAGTTATTTAAGCAAAAAGAAATAAAAGCATTAGAAGAGCAAGGAGAAAAAGTAGTATTTGATAGCAAAAGCAATTTATTATTTCATCCTAGTTATTATGACAAAAATGCAACAAGAAAAGTTGATTTTGGAATAGATGTAAATAGCCCGACAGCAATTAAAGATAAACAAATACTTGATAGTGTAACAGGACAATTAAGTGATGGAATTTGGGAAAACAGCCCAGGTCAAGATAAGTATTGGTCAAATATGAATTATGAACAACATAATAATAGAATAACATTTGCAACTAGTGAACGTGGTAAGTATGATGAGTATAGTCGTAGATATATTGCAAATCCATTTTCAAGCAAATCAGACCAAGAAGTAAAAGATTATGTTGCTAATAAAATTAAACAAATTGCAAAAATAGAAATGAAAGATGACCCTAGTGCAGGAACTTGGGATAGAAATAATACTGCTGTACTTAATTATTTAAGTAGAGAAGACAATATAACTGTTGCTGATGCTTATAACTTATACGATAGGTTAAAAGGAAGAACACCAAAAGTACAAAGTTCAATTAATGATGATATAAGAAGAAAAGCATATCAAAAATATCTTAAAGAACACCCAAATAGTAAAATGACATATAATAATTTTATAAAATAAAAGTGCTTAGTTGCACTTTTTTTTATTGTATGATATAATGTAACTAGGTTAGAAGCCTATATCAATTCACACGTCTTCGTGGGACGAAAAACTAACGATAGGAGGAGATATAAATGCGTGAATTTTTAAAAGGATTAGAATTAGACCAAGAAACTATTGATACCATAATGGCTGAATATGGTAAAAATGTAACTGTATTTAAAGAAAAACTTGATGAATATAAAGAGCAAGTTTCTAACTATGAAAATCAAGTAAAGGAGTTAAATAGTCAAATTGAAGATAATTCAAAGTCTTTAGAAAATTTGCAGACAATAACGAACGAAAATAAAGACCTAAAAACTCAGTTGCAAATGAGTGACAGTAATGTCAAAAAGGAATTTATGAAATTTGTTACAAGCGAAATTAGTTCAAGAGTAAACGATGATACTGATTTTGCTACTGCACTTAACGACTACAAAAAAGAAAACCCACAATACTTTGGCGACACAGTAGTTAAAAAAGTGCAAACGTCACCCAGTTTAAATGCTGGTGGCACATTACCACAAAGTACGAATGAAATTATGAATGACATACTACGTGGTGCATTAAACGAATAAAAGAAGGAGAGATTATTTAAAATGGCAGGAATTACAAGAACAGATGTAGATGCTCTAATTGAAACTCAAGTTGCTAACGAGATATTTGAAGGTACAATTAGACAATCAAAAGCATTAAGTATGTTTAAAAGATTACCTAATGCAACATCAGACAAAACAAAATTAAGAGTATTAGATAGTTTACCAGTTGCATATTTCGTAGACGAAACATCTAATAATGGTAGAAAAAACATTACAAAATTAGCATGGGACAAGAAGTATATCAATATTGCTGAATTAGCAGTAATAGTTCCAATTAAAGAAAACTTATTAAATGATAGTTCAATTGATATTTGGGCTACAGTTAGACCAAGAGTAGAAGAAGCGTTTGCAAAAAAAATTGACAATGCTATGTTCTTTGGTGTAGACAAACCAACTGATTGGAGAGCAGGACTTGTTCCTAGTATTTCAACAGTAGGTGCAGAAGTAACTGAAACATCAAATGGTTTATACAGTGATATAAACGATGCAATGGTTAAAGTAGAAGAAAGCGGATATAACGTAAATGGTATTTTAGGAGGAACAGGACTAAAAGGAAAGTTCCGTATGATGTTAGACACTACTGGTCAACCATTAAATACAACAGAAATTGGCTCTATTCGTAGAGAATTTATGGACAACGGAGTTTGGGATAAAACTAAATCAACATTAGTAGTTGGAGACTTTTCTCAAGCTGTATACGCTATAAGACAAGATATTACTTACAAAGTATTAACTGAAGCAGTTATTCAAGACCCTAGTGATGGTTCAATTCTTTACAACTTAGCACAAGACGATATGGTAGCCCTTCGTGTTGTTATGAGACTAGGTTGGGAAATTCCTAACCCTGTAAACGCTGAAAATGAAACTGAAACAAGATTTCCGTTTGCAAGTCTTAAGCCTGAAGGAACAACACCAAGTCTATAGTATATAAAAGGAGGTTATTATGGAATTTAAAGAACAATACCTAACTTATGCAGAATATAGGTCTTTAGGTGGTACTTTAGACATAACTCCTTTTAATTTATTAGAATTTGAAGCAAGAAGAAAAATTGACATAGAAACACAGTCAAGATTAAAAGGTGCAAATAGTCAAGATGTACCACAAGAAGTTAAGTTATGTGTATTCAACTTAATAAATGCAATAGACCATTATACTGAAAGTATAGAAAGTGCAACACAAAATGGAAATATTGCAAGTGAAAGTACAGATGGCTATTCTGTATCGTATGTAAAGTCTTCGTCTATAAAAGATATAATTAATTCTAAAAGCGTAGAATTAGATGATATAATAAGAACATATTTATTAAATGTTATCTATAATAAAGAACATCTTATGTACTTAGGAACAACGTCAGGAGAAAGTGAATGCTTGTCAACGGTGGAGTAACAATATATCATAAAGGCTTAGACGAAGAAACAACGTTTGAAACATGGACAAGATATAATTATAGTAATGCGTGGTTTTTTGGTGGAAAAGGGGCTGGTATAAATAAAGGTTACCAAGACGCTAATGACGTAGAGGTGCGAATACCGTATAGCCAAAATGAAGGGCCGGATATAAAAGATTTTGCAATTGGTGACATTATTGTTAAAGGTATACTTACTACCGATATAGAAACACAAAGAGACTTAAAAGATTATCAAACGTACAACATAACAAGTATAAACAATAACATATTTGGCAATAACCCACATATTCACATTGGAGGCAAATAACGTGCCTATATTCATGAAACCAACAAGTATAATAATTGCAGACTTAGGGCTTCAAGATAGTGGACCTGTTCATGCAACGTTCACAAATAGTTGTAGAAACCATATGGATAAGTATGTGCCATACAGTGGAGATACAGGGCGAATTCATTTAAGAGAAAATGTTGCAATGACAAAAAGCACAATTACATATAAAATGCCATATGCTCATGCACAGTATGTAGGTTATACAAAAGGACCTGTAAACAATTATACGACACCTGGCACAGGACCATATTGGGACAAACTAATGTGGAGTGCTGAAAAAAATGAAGTAATAGAAGAAGTACGCAATTATTTCAAAAGACGTGGAGGTAGATAATGGACTATGTTAATAAAAGAATAACTCAATTAAGAAGTTATTTAAAAGAAGTTATTGACGAATTAATGGCAGATACAAAATATCAAATTAATGCAAATATGTTAAGCAATGATGCAATTAACTATTCGTTAGATAAAATACCAACTGCTAGTACAGTAGAAAAATGGGTATTAGGAATAGAAATACACCGAGACGTATTCTCATTTAGAGGTAGGTTTGCGTACTCACAAGATGCAAAAGTAAATCTAGCAAATATAGGTTTCTTTGAAGATTTTGAAGAAATAATAAATTCTAATAATAAAAAGGGCATTTTGCCTGAAATTGATGGAATAGAAAGTATAGAATGTTTAAATGCTGGCACTGTAACAAGCGTAACAAGTGATACGGCAGAATTTGATATTCAAATACAAATAAAATATAGAACTAATCATAATAAAGATATAGTAAGTTTATAAAGGAGGTTATAAAATGGCTGTTAAAATACCTGATATAACAAAAATGGATAGAGATGAGTTTTTAACATACTTAGACATAACACCAAATGCACAGACACATGATTTTAAAGTTCTTGGTATTGGTGTAACAGACTATGGTGTATCATACAACCCACAAGTAGACCAAGAAAAGTGGATTATAGAAAAAAATGCTAGAAACATACATCGTTCTAACCAAAAACAAGGCAGTGTATCACAAACTATTTATAAGGGAGACCCTTGTTTTGATTTTGTTAAAGATGCAAGAGACACAACAAATTACAAGACTAATATATTAGATATAGATGTATTTGATGGCACTGCTAATACATATCCAGCAACATTAAGTGAAGGTTTAATAACAATTACACAGTTTATGAACGAAGATGCAGTTATTGAATATGATTTATATTATAATGGTGATAGCGTTAAAGGAACTGTAACGTTTGACAGTGACGGAGTACCAACGTTTGTAGAAAATGCTAGTTTATAAGAATAAATAAAGGGCGAGGCAACAAGATTTGCCCGTCCTTATTTTTTTAGAAAGGAGAAATAATAACTATGACAGAAAAGGAACAATATATAACATTAGGAAAGTCAAATATTTTAAGATTAAGAATAAAAACTAACGAAGGTGTTGATACCGGCGAGTATTTAGAGTTTAATCTTGAAGATATTGAGTTGCCTTTAAAGTATCAGGAGTTATTAAATAGAGATAAAAAAAATAGAGAATGGTTAAAAAAGCAAATGATAATAATAGATAAAAGGGAAGATGTTAAAGGAAACCAATTGTTAAGTAAAAACGAAAAAGACAAGATAAAAGCGGTACAAAGTTTTTTAAAAGAAGAAGTAGATATTTATAATATGTTTTTAGGTGAAAACGGCGTACAAAAATTACTTAATGGTAGTGAATTAACGTGGACATCTTTAATTGAAATAAACGATATCATAGAAAAGCAAATAGCACCATATCTTGATATAAGTATGAAGAACATAACAGAAAAGATAAAAGAAAAATATGGTCAAGCAGAAAATAAAGAAGTGTTGAAATAATGTATCCTGAATATGTAGAAGTAAAAGGAAAGAAATATAAAATAAATACTGACTTTAGAGTTGCTATTGAATGTAACAGAATTGCTGAGGATGATAGTATAGGCGATTTTGAACGCGTTTTAGCGGTGTTATACACACTTTTTGGCGAAGATGGTATAAATATACCTGACCACTATGAAGAGTTGCTTAAAATGGCTAAAAAGTACCTTTTATGCGGTAAAGAAGTTGAAGAAGAAAGTAATGAAAAGCCCGATATGGACTTTATTGAAGATTATTCTTATATAACGACATCGTTTTTAAGTGATTATCATATAGACTTAGACAGTTGTAAAATGCACTGGTGGAAGTTTATGGACTTAATGAACGGGTTATCTAATAGTGAGTTAGGAGATTGTTGTATATTAAATAGAATAAGGAATTTACGCAATTTTGATACAAAAAGTATAAAAGATAAAAAAGAACGACAAAAAATAGAAAAAGCAAAACAACAAATAGCACTAAAAAAGAAGCCAAAAAAGCCTACTGCTCAGCAACAACAAAGAGCAAAAGAACTGTTTGACAAATTAGGAATAGGAAGGAAGTGATGTTATGGAACCACAAGGTTGGATTGTACTTGGAACAAAAATAGACAATAAGCAATTAACTAGAGACTTAAAAAAGCAACGCCAAATGTTAGAAAAGCACGAAGAAGAAGCAAAAAATTTGATGGAATTAAAAGCCCAGTATGAAGCAAATGTAAAACCACTTGAAGAAGAGCGCGAACAAATAGAAAAAACAAAAAAAGAATATGAAGCACTAAAAGAAAAAATAAAAGAAGTAGAATCCGAAAGAGAAAAGATTAAGCAACTGCCAACTGAAAGTCAAAGAATAGAAGCATATAAAGAAAACACTCCAAGATATTTTGAACTTTTAAAACAAAGAAGTGCAATGTACGGAGACGTAATGAGAAGTGCTTTTCGTGAAGAAGATATTACTAAAGAAATTGAAGAGCAATACAAGTTAATAGACGGTGTAAATACTCAACTAAAAACTAATTTAGAAACTCAACATCAAATAGCCGGTACTATTGATGAAATTAATACAAAAGCAAAACTAAACGAAATAAATTCAGGTATAAGTGAGATAAGTAAAGGATTAACAAAGACAATTAAAAAAGTTGGTAGGTGGGCTTTAGCAATATTTGGTATTCGTGGGGCTTATATGGCAGTAAGAAACGCAATTAACGTAATAAGTCAAGGCGATGAAAAATTAAAAGCAGATATAACTTATATGAAAAATGTATTTGCTTATGCGTTAGAGCCGGTAGTAAGAAAGATAGTAGAATTAGCAAAACAATTGTTATATTATGTTGGTTATATCATAAAAATGTGGACAGGATATGATATATTTGCGATTGCTAACAAAAACATGAAAAAAGCAACAGGAAGTGCAAAAGAACTAAAAAAACAACTTGCCGGTTTTGATGAAATGAACGTATTAAGTGATAACAGTGGTGGTGGAAGTGGTGTTACATCTAATATGAGTTTGGCAGATTTTGAAGCACCTAAGTGGCTAAAATTAATAGGTAAGTATGGTAAGATATTATTACCTATATTGACGGGCATTTTTGGTAAATTATTCAATATTAGAAAATTAGGAATTTTGCTAGCACTATACGGTATATATGAAACAATAAAAAATATTATTGATTTTGCACACGACCCTAACTTTACTAGTTTTGTAGGTATACTAGAAGGAATTGCAACTACTGTTATAGGTATAGGTGTTGCAATAGGCTCATGGCCTGCTGTAATTGCTGGTGTAATTGCTTATGTCATTATACAGTTAGTTAAACATTTTGATGAAATAAAAGGGAAGTTTACAGATTTAAGAATTTGGTTAAAAGAACATGTATTAGGCTGGCTAGAAGAACATTTTGGTAAATTTGGGCTAGTTATATATTCAGGAATACTTAGAATTGTAACCGATATTGAAACTTTATTTGACGGAATTTTTGGTGGCATAAAGCAAATAATAGAAGGTATTGTAAAAATATTTAAAGGTGACTTAATTGGTGGCTTAACGGATATACTAAAAGGGTTATATTCAATCATAATAGCACCGTTTAAAGCATGGTATAATGAAATTGTAGGTTTTATTCGTAGTTTGTTAGAATTATTTGGCATACTTAAAGAAAAACAAAAATCTGTTGGCGGTGGAGGTGCCGGTTCGTTTAGTGGTGGAGGCTCTGGAGGTGGGCGTGCTAAAGGTGGAATATTCTACCCTAGCAAGTTGCCAAAATTAGCCGTAGGTGGAATAATAAATCAACCTGGGCGAGGAGTACCATATCACGGGGCAATAATCGGTGAACGTGGTGCCGAAGCAGTTGTACCATTAACTGATAGTCAACAAATGGCATTACTTGGTGAAGTAATAGGTAGATATGTTAATATAAATGCAACTGTACCTGTTTATGTAGGTAACAGATTAGTTGCAAGAGAACTAAAAAGGATAAATGCAGAAGATGATTTTGCGTATAATAGGTAGGTGATAAAAATTGTTTATTGATAAAGATAGTATTCAAGTTAAAATAAGTGGTATGGCTAATTATTTATCATTAGGGCAGTATTTAGTACAAGCACAATATGGCTATAACAAATTATGGTCAAGCGATAGTGGTAGAAACTTAGCAGGCACACAGAGTGGTACATTGGTAGGAATATTTCCTAAAATAATAGTACAATTTAGAGCATTAAATAAAGATGAATTAGAACTAATTGCACCTATACTAGATGCGTCAAGACAAAGTGTTAAGTATTATGACCCTAAAAATAAAGCAATTACGACAATGGATACATATACCGGTGATTATCAATTTGTAAATAAAGATATTGTAAGTAATATTGTACCAAACGAAGGTTTTAACTGCTCATTTATAGCAGTAAGAAAGAGGGTATAATATGAAGACACATACAAACGAATTTAAGAATAAAATAAAAGAGTTTGGTAGAGAATTAGATAGCAAGATAACATATACAGTAGGTGGTGTAACAACAGAGTTAGGTAACGAAGAACTTAACTCTGTAACACCACACTATGAAGGTTCTATATTAAAATCTGTAATGAAGCAACTAGACATAGACAGTAATGTTGAAATACCAGTAGGGACGGCATTAAATTACAAGTTTGGTATTAAAACAAGAAATGCCGTTGTATTAGATTATAGAGACAATTATGATTACGTTGATTATGGCAATTACATCGTCAAAGATGTAGAAAAACAAGAAGATACAAGAAGTTATAAAATCACTTGCTATGACAAGATGCTAAACTCAATGAAAAGTTATGAAAAGCCAAAACAATTAACAACAGATGCAACGTTTTTAGCAGATAAAGAATATTATGAAAAAGTAAATGGTGATTATAACTTATACACAGGAAGCACAAGTGGAAACCCAAGTACACTGGGCTTATATGAAATAGTTGCTATATCATACCCAATTACAATAAGAGATTACATCATACTACTATGTAACCATTTAGATATAACGTTTAAGAACGCAACTGATACGTTTGCTAACTATAATAAAACAATACCTAACGAACTATATTTAGACGAGAACGGCAACACATTAAATTACACATTTAGAGATGTATTTGATGAATTAGCAGAAGTAACGGCAAGCACAATTTGTATAGATGAAAATGACAAACTAGAGATAAGATACATTACAGATGCACGTGGTGGTGTAAACTTACTAAACAATGTAGCAGTAGGGAAAACACAAAATGATGTAACATTCACAATAAACGCTGATAAATCTGTAACAATTAAATCAACAACAGGAGCAACAGCAAATACGTTCTTACGACTAGAAGAAAACTTTACATTACCAGTAGGTAGATATTATTTAAAAGGTGGCTATGCTTCTTCTTCAACGTATTTAGCAATTCAAGTAAGGCATAGCGACAACACATATACTTCTACTAGTGTTGGCTCTATTGGATATCATTCGTTTGATATTGTTGAAGGAGATTACATTCCTTTCGTACAAATAAGAGTAGGTAGTGGTTGGACAGGAGAATATACATTCTACCCAGCAATAGTATTAGATAGTAGCACACCATACGAAGAATATATAGATACAATAGATGAAGAATATTTAAAAGATGTAAATGTCAATTTTGGTGAAAAGTTTGGGCCAGTAAATACAATAGTATTAAGTAGAGGTGGAGATGGAGACAAGATAACATTATCACAGCCATCTAACTTAGCAGATGAAGATAAAATAGCAATACAAATAACAGACAATCAAATAATGAATGGCAACGATAGAGATACATTTATGAGCGATATATTAAATAAATTATATGGACTAGAGTATTATATAAATGACTATTCAAGCACAGGAATTTGCTATTTAGATTTGTGTGACAGATACAAAATTAAAATAGGTGGTGTCTCTTATAATTGCATAATGTTTAATGATGAAGTAAATATTACACAAGGGTTACAAGAACAAGTTTATACTAATATGCAAGAACAAAACGAACAAGAATACAAGTATATGAGTAGCACAGACAGAGGCATAACACAAGCAAATATAATAGCTAAAAAGAATGAGGGCGAAATATTAGAAATAACACAAGGAATAATCGGTGGTGAAAATGGGCTAGAGCAAAGACTTAGCACGGTAGAAGTAAAACAAACAACTGATGAAAGAACAATAAGCATAATATCAACAAACATAGATGATGAAACAGGAGAAGTAAATGCAGTAACAACTAGAGAAAAGAAATTTACTTTTAATGATGAAGGGTTAAATATATCGTCTAGTGATAATACATTTAAGTCCACAATAGATGAAGAAGGGCTATTTTTCTATAATGGAGAAACGAAGATAGCAGAATATACAAAAGATGGTTCTAAACAAAAAGATTTACAATTATTTGGTGTATATTACTATGGTATGGATGACGAAGATGATACGCCAATGTTTGTAGCACAATTATATACTGATAATAATGGAGAAAGTGCGTTTGGGCATTTTTATAACCGAGGTGATTAATTATGGCAGTAATACAAACAA
>Ga0310786_10005736_pt1 | contig 16738 bp, 8 predicted proteins | sample AusTroGonzalo_MG_FD_203881 | JGI IMG/M metagenome (GOLD analysis project Ga0310786, IMG submission 203881) | Bovine rumen microbial communities from tropical cattle in Woodstock, Queensland, Australia - Gonzalo_03 (v2) (version 2) | ecosystem: Host-associated > Mammals > Digestive system >... | reverse complement strand
GCTCCTGGAGCTTCTCGCGGTCGTAGTCGGAGGTGGTCTCCTCGATCTGCTTCTTGATGAGCGCGACGCGGGCGGAAATGTCGGAGCTCTTGCCCTGACCCTTGACGATCGTCGTGTTGTCCTTGTCAACAGTGACCTTCTTGGCCTTGCCGAGCATATCGAGAGTGACGTTCTCGAGCTTGATGCCGAGATCCTCGGAGATGAGCTTGCCGCCGGTGAGGATCGCGATGTCCTCGAGGATCGCCTTGCGGCGGTCGCCGAAGCCCGGAGCCTTGACGGCGCAAACCTGGAAGGAGCCGCGCAGCTTGTTCACGACGAGCGTCGCGAGAGCCTCGCCCTCGACGTCTTCCGCGATGATCATCAGCGGCTTGCCCGTCTTGGCGACGTTCTGGAGGAGCGGCAGCATGTCCTGGAGATTCGAGATCTTCTTCTCGAAGAGGAGGATGTAGGGGTTCTCGAGAACGCACTCCATCTCTTCGGGATCCGTGACGAAATACGGCGAGAGATAGCCCTTGTCGAACTGCATGCCCTCGACGACGTCAAGCGTCGTCTCAAGCGTCTTCGCCTCTTCGACCGTGATCGTGCCGTTCTGTCCAACCTTGTCCATCGCCTCGGAGATGATCTTGCCGATCTCCTCTTCGCCGTTTGCGGAGAGCGTGGCGACCTGTGCGATCTCTTCGGGGCTCTTGACCTTCTTCGCGAGCTTGGCGATCGCGTCCACGACAGCGCCAGTGGCCGCGTCGATGCCGCGCTTCAGAGCCATTGCGTTCGCGCCGGCCGTGAGGTTCTTGAGACCCTCGCGATACACGGCCTCGGCGAGCAGCGTCGCCGTGGTCGTGCCGTCGCCCGCGACGTCGTTCGTCTTCGAAGCGACTTCCTTGACCATCTGCGCGCCCATGTTCTCGAATGGATCGGGGAGCTCGATCTCCTTGGCCACCGTCACGCCGTCCTTCGTGATCTGCGGAGAACCGAACTTCTTGTCAAGAATCACGTTGCGGCCAGACGGGCCGAGGGTGGACGTCACCGCCGCGGAGAGCTTCTCCACGCCGGACAGGATTTTCTGACGCGCCTCCGCGTCAAACTTGATCTGCTTTGCCATAATAGAATAACCTTTCTTATTGTAGGGGCTCGGGGAAGACGGGTCTTCCCCGTCCGTTGTTTACTTCTCGATAAGACCCAGAAGATCCTCTTCGCGGACGAGCTGGAGCTTCTTGTCTCCCAGCTTCACTTCGGTGCCGCCGTACTTCGGCAGCAACACCTCGTCGCCGACCTTCACGTCAAACGCGAGTTCCTTGTGATCCTTATCATACTTCTTGCCAATCGCAAGCACCTTGCCCTTGATCGGCTTTTCCTTCGCGGCGTCGGGAATGTAGATCCCTCCCACCATCTGTTCCTTCTCTTCGACCGGCTCGACAAGAACACGGTCACCCAATGGACGTATCTTCATTTGTTTGTTTCTCCTTTTAAGAAATCCTGCGGCGGACGCCCGCCTAACTTGATTCTAAGTAATGCAAAAGACGTGCCAAGCGCAAAACTTACAATTCTGCCGCTTCCACGGATTTTTGGCGCATATTCTGTCTGAATGTGTGCCAACGGCCTGTGCCGTGTCACAATATGGCACACTTACGAGGCGGAAAGTTGCTCGATCAACGCCGGTATGATTTCGAAGAGGTCGCCTACGATGCCGTAGTCGGCCACGCCGAAAATCGGAGCATTCGGATCCGAGTTCACCGCAACGATCGTATCTGCGCCGCGGATTCCCTCAAGATGCTGTATCGCGCCGGAGATTCCGAAGCAGAGGTACAACCTTGGAGCGACGGTCTTGCCGGTCTGCCCCACCTGACGGGAAACCGGACACCATCCGGCATCGACGGCGGCGCGCGAGCACGCCACCTCTCCGCCTAGAAGTTCGGCGAGCTTGAAGAGCATCTTGAAGTTCTCCGCCTTCTTGAGGCCGCGTCCACCGGAAACGAGTATGTCATGGGCAGCGATGTCGATGGAGTCAGGATCTTTCACGATCTCGACGAGCTTTGTCTTGGCCGCTATGAGCTTGAGGGATTCCATCACTACTTCGCCGCGCCGCGACGCGTCGGGCGGTGCCTTCTTGAAGACCTTGGGGCGCACCGTGGCCATCTGCGGACGGTGGTTCGGCGTCATGATCGTGGCCATGATGTTTCCGCCGAAAGCGGGACGCGTCTGGTGAAGGAGCATCTGCATCGCGCCGGTGTCCTTGTTCTGCGTCTCCTCGACCTTCAACATTGTGCAGTCTGCCGTAAGGCCGGTGCGGACCTTCACGGCCACGCGCGCGAAGAACGCGCGCCCTACGGCCGTTGCGCCGGCGAGGACGACTTCGGGCTTGTGCTTCACGATTAGCTGGCTCACGGCATCGACGTAGACGTTGGCCTCGTAGTCCGCCAAGGCGGGATCGTCCACAACATAGACCACGTCGGCACCGGCGGCGACGAGCGAATCTTTCGCCTCGGCAGGCAGAGCGGATCCGATCAGCACCGCGCAAAGCCGCGCTCCGTCGCCGCGCTGCGCCTTTAGTTCAAGTCCCTTTGCAAGAAGCTCGTATGCGACTTCCGCCACCTTGCCGCCTGTCTGCTCGGCGAACACCCAGATATCCTTGTAGGAGGCAATGTCCGCAGTGCCGTTCACCTCGCGCTTCACTTCCGATATTGCCTTGAACGGACACGCCTTTATGCATGCCGAACAAGCGCGGCACGCAGACGGATCGACCTCGGCGATCTTCCCGATCTTGTTCGCGCCGGGAGCGTCGATCATCTTGAGCGCGCCGAAGCCGCAGCCCTTGACGCATTTGCCGCAGCCCTTGCAGAGTTTGGGATCTATGTAGATAGGTGCATCCGCCATGTCACTTTACCAGTCCTTTCGCGGAGAGGAAATCAACGATGCCGCGCGCTCCGCGCGTCGCGTCGTCACGTGCGTCAACCTTCTCCCCGCCGCCCTTCACAGGCGGGGGGAATATCGTCACCACCTTCGTCGGGGAACCTCCAAGGCCAATCTTCGACGCATCGGCGGCAAGGACCTTCTCGTCAAGTATCGCGATATCCGCGGCGGCGGCCTTGATCGCCCCGGCCAACGGCGCGAAGCGCGGCGGCGCCGCCTCCTTCAAGACCGTCATCACGGCCGGGAACGCGCCTTCGACGATGTGCTCGCCGTCATCCATGGCCGAAACCACGCGCCATCCCGCAGGCGCGCCGTCGGCGCCGGCGGAAACCTCCAGCGACTTCACATACGTCACAAGCGGCACGTCGAGGAATTCCGAAACTCCCGGCCCCACCTGCGCAGTGTCGCCGTCTATGGCCTGCTTCCCGAACAGGACAAGGTCCGGCGCAGCACCGTCGCATATCTTCTTTATCGCAAGCGCAATCGTGTACGACGTGGCCAAAGTGTCCGCGCCGCCGAACGCACGCGACGAGACCAGATACGCGGCGTCGGCTCCGCGCGCCAGGGCGTCGCGCAGCACGACGGTCGCCTGCGGCGGCCCCATGGAAATGACGGAAACCTTGGCCCCGAAACGGTCTTTCATTTCCAGAGCCTGCTCCAGCGCGTATTCGTCGAAAGGGTTGACGATCGATTCCACGCCCTCGCGCATGAGCGTGTTCGTCTTCGGGTTTATCCGGACGTTCGTCGTGTCCGGCACCTGCTTTACGCATACAACAACGTGCATTGATGTTCCTTCTTTCTGTTGCCGAATCCTAGTATATCAAATCTACCTGCCATGGACAACAGAACAACACAAAGACTTCAGTCAAGCGGACGAATGCGGATATTGCGGAAATACGGCTTAGACTTGCCGTGCATGCCCTGGAATCCGATCTTGCCCTTCGTGGGGAGCTCGGCCCACGGACGGCTCAGCCACGGCGGAATCTTCGTGCCGTCGGGGTTCGTCTTCGCGTCGGTCCACCTGGAGAGGTCGGCGTCAAGGACCTTCTCTCCGTTGCAGACGATCTGGATGTTCTTGCCGCGCGCGAAAACGGTCATGCGGTTCCACTGGCCTGCCGGGCGCACATTGGACTTCGTCGGCGCGCAGTGTCCGTAGAGCGACGCGTTCTTCATGTAGGCAGGATCCTTCGCCCACTTTTCGGCGTAGTCGTCAAGCAACTGTATCTCGACCGTGTTCGGAATCCAGTTCTTGGTGTCGGTGCCGTAGATCAACACGCCGGAGTTGGCGCCCGGCTCGAGCTTGTACTCGAAGTCGAGGGCGAAGTTCCCGTACTCGCCCTTCGTCCAGAGCGCGCTGTCCTTGTTCGCGGTGATCTCGCCGCGGCGGCCGGCCGGTTGCCACACGCCGGGTTCCACGTCGAACTGCTCCTCGACCTTCTTTCCGCGCTCGTAAAGCGATTTCCACGGAGCCGTGCGTGAATTGGGGTGGCCGGACACGATGTCCATCTTCTCCGCCCACTCCCACACGCGTCCCTTCCAGGTGTCGGCCGGAGTTCCGGGCATGGGCTCGTTCATGAAGCAGTGGGGTTCGAGGGCCATCACGTGCAGCTCGGCGGGGATGCCCATCGTGCGCAGCTTGTGGTAGACGCGCACCGAGACCATCGGCGACCAGCCGTCGGCATCGCCATGCACCAGACACATTGGCGGAGTCTTTGCGTCAAAGGCGAACTCCGGGACGAGCGGCGCGGAGAGGTCGTCGCATGCCTTCACATTGGCATCTTCGGCGTTCGGCACGAGACCGTATGCGGGATATACGGGCACGGCCCAGTTCACATGGCACGGCAGCTTGTCGATGTCATCAACGGGATCGTACGATGGCGTCAGCGAAGACGTGGCGACCATGAGCGCGAGATGCCCGCCGGCGCTGCATCCGGTGAAGCCGATGTTCTCGGGGTCGAGGCCTCGCTTCATCGCCTCGGCGCGGACGAGGCGGACCGTGCGCTGCGCGTCCTGCCACGCCGTGACGTGCTTGGGAATCCCGATGGGCCGCGGCGTGCGATAGCGCATCGTGACGACCGTCACGCCTTTCTTGAGGAAGTAGTCGCGGATTGGAGACACCTCGAAGCCCCCTATGCCGCAGCCCATGTAGCTGCCGCCGGAGACCGATATAAGAATCGCGGTGGACGCGAGCTTCTCTGGATTATGCCACACCAGATATGGCGCGTATTTCTGATTTTCCTGCACAGACGGCATCTTGCCGTCGGGCCAGATGTTGACGGGCTTTTCGGAGCCGGCCAGGAGCGAGCAGCATGCAATTGCCGCACAAGCGAAGATTGTTGCGTGTTTCATGCCACCCATTATATCAAATCATAGGCACGGCTGGCATATCAAATCGCTGATTGGGGGATGAGCCCAGGATCTTCAAGGTTTAGCCGCAAAATCCGAGACGGGCCGAGACGGCCAGCGCGGCGGCGATGATCTTGGCGCCGACAACCGAGAATTTCTTCGGCGGGCAGTTCTGCGCCGGCCCCGTTATCCAGATCGCCGCCACCGGATACCCGTTGCGGTCGCGAATAGCAGTCCCCACGCAGTACAGTCCCTCGTACATCTCGCCGCGATCAATGGAATACCCCTTCTCCCTGACATCCGCGAGTTCCTTCATGTACGCCTTGGCCGTGGTGATCGTGTTCTTCGTGTAGCGCGTGAATTTGATGCGCGCGACGAGCGCCTTGCATTCCTCCTCAGGCAAGTAGGCGAGCAACGCCTTGCCGGGAGCGGACGTGTGCAGTTCGGAGCGGTGGCCGGGATCCAGCGAGTAGCGGAAGAGGTTCTTGCCGGGCGCGTTCTCTATCGCCACCACCTCCGTCTCGTGCAGGACGCCCAGCACGACGGTATCGTGGAACTCGTCGCGAATCGCGCGCATATAGGGAAGGGCCAAGCCAATCACGTCCGCGTCGAAGAGCGCCCGCTGCCCAATCATCAGCATCTTCATCGAATGGCGGAACGCCTTCGTGTCCGGATCGCGCCACAGATAACCGGCCGCTTCCAGGAGAAGCGTGATGCGCGACGCGCTGGCGGCGGGCAGCCCCACCGCCTCCGCTATCTCCTTCTGCGTCTTGCCCTGCGGGTACTGGGAGAGGTATTCCAGCACCTCCAGCCCGCGCGCCAACGCCGGCACATCGCCGAGCTTGGCTGATTTCTCATTCTTCCTTCCCATGGATTCTCCTTTGCGGACGATTATACCACACCTGCCGCCCCGCCACAATCCCCAGCCGAATTCACGCCGGGAAAAGACTACCAACTATCAACTACCAACTACCACCTCATCAACACCTTCAGCGCCTCAGTTTGCCAGCAGCACGATGGTAGTTGCTTTGTTACGCATTGTTCTTCCTTAATTTTCGATGATTCATGTAAGAGATAGACTTCTCAATAGCTGTCGTTTTCCTCGCGAAGGATCAGATGTCCCGCGAATGTCGGCACGCGCACACGTACCGCTGCAAGCCGCCATCCGTCATGATCCGAGATTCTTACGCCAATTCGCCTCGTCCGAATCTTGCGGAACTTGACCGTACTGACATTGCCGCCGCTGGCGCTTGGCAGAACAAGATCCCTGGCAACGACATTGCCGTCATCCCCGACGACATCCACCCGTTTCGGAAGACGTGCGTCGTCCGCATTGACGGAAACGAAGTCAAGTGCCGCCACATCGTACAAGCGGCCAAGGTCAAACAATATCTCGGACGCTCCAGAGAGGCATCCATGCACGGGAAGAACACGTTTTAGACCTGCCTCCTGGCGCACAAGAGTTCCGTCGCCGAAGTCGGGACGCCCGTATTCATGCAATTGCACGGCTCCGAGGCGGATGATTTCAAGCGCACGTTCGCGCCTCTCTGCGGAGATTCCCGCAAGGCAAGGACTAAGCTCCGGTCTGGTAAAGTTTACGCCAGTACCCAGACGCCGGGTCTCGTCAACGCGCTTCCAGAAACTGTGCCCGATAATCGACGTCCTGTCCCCGGTTACGTCAACAAGCTCGTGTACTTGATCGAACGTGAGCGGCGAACGTCCGTAGGGACGTTCAGGGAACGCCGTCTCGTACGTCGGGTAGTACGGCGTGTTGAGGTCAATCCACTCGATTATCTTTCCGCGTTCCGCCTTTGTCAGCTTAACGCCATGATGCCCGGCGTCCAGCATGTCCACGAGCCTGCTCCGGTGCGAGCCCCAGGCGTACGCGGGCAACACGTCCGGCGGCCCGTCGTCAACGGGCTTTAGCAGTTCCTTGGGCTGCCCGGGCTCGTCGGGATACCACCGCAGCGCGATTTTCGCGCGCAGGGACATGTACGACGTGTTGAACACGATTCCAAGATCGGGCGCGAGGTTCACGGCCTTCTCGCCCGGCTTGCCGTAGTCGTGGCATTTCACGCAGTTGCGGTTCCAGATCGGCTGCACGTCGCGCACATACGAGAACGGGCGCGACACCTCGCCCTCCGGCAGGCTCGGCACGTGCGGCGCATGATGCCGCGCGGCCGTCTCTTTAGGCGGCGGCGTGGCCTCCAGCCGATCTTCGTGGCACCCTACGCAGCTCGCGCGCTCGCCCGGCTGGAGCGTAGTGCCGTTGCGCATAGACTGAACCATCTTCCCGTCCGCGTCGAGCGCCTGGAAGAATACGAACAATCCCGCCTCCACCTCGAAGAGCGCAGAACCGTCCGCCTCCACAGGCACGATTCCCAGGACGCGTTTCGTGTTCGTGCAGTTGTAGTTCACCGCCGGACGGTGTGTCGTGTCCGTGTTCCAGAAATGATCCGAACGATCACGCTTCGGCGGTGCCTCCACGATGCGCAGGGCCTTGATCGTCCCGCGGGGCACGTTCTCCATGCCCGTGCCGTGATAGACATCCGCGAGGTAGAACACGCCTGTCTTCTTCGTGTAGTCAACGGCATCGACGAGTACGGGCGGTTTTGCTCTCGGCGCAAGCGGCATCGGATCGAAGCATCCAAACCTTGCCTCTTTGTGAATCAGCGTCTCGGTTCCATTCGAGAGGGAACAGAGGTAGATTCCTGTTCGCTCGCCCTTCTGCGCCTCTATAAGCGTTCGAGCGCAGAGTACGCTGTCTCCGTCTAGCGGGAAAGGATCTTCGTATTTGACGGGCAGTGACCGGAAAGAGTCGATGATTTTTTCGCAGGGATTTACCATCTCCCGCCCCTTGCCGAGATTGGCCGTCATGCAGATGCGGTTAGTGATGTCTCTCGGGAAGGAATGCATGACCGGAGCCATTCCGTCCAGCCCCTTGCGCCGGTCGAGCGCCACGAGCGCACCCCACGGGCGGTCGTGGCACGCACCGAAGATACACACCACTCGCTCTGGGTTTCCGCCCGGCAGAGCTCGCGCATCGAATATCGCCCCCGGCGCCCAGGCGTTTTCGCCGTAGAAGAGCGCCTGGGAGCGTCCGTCGGGAAACATCGTCCAGAGGCCGAACGAACATCCGAAATGGCGGTCCACGTAGTTCCACCGGTCGTAGATGATCCGACCGTCGGGAAGCACGGACGGTCTCGACTCGTAGAGGTTGTTGCGTCCGAGCTGGCGCAGGTTAGAGCCGTCCGCGTCGATTCGGAAGAGGTTCCCCTGCAGATGCCAGTTGCATCCGCAGTACTTCATGTCCCTCGTCGATGAGAACACGATGCGCCCGTCGGGCAGATAGCATGGATCGATGTCCGCACCGGCGCCGTCCGTGAGCTGCTTCAAGCCGGAGCCGTCCGCGTCCATCTCCCAGATGGAAAAGTTCTCCGGCGGCGTCCGCCGCATGGAGAAGAGCAGCTTGCGCGCGTCCCATGACACTTCAAGGTCGCGGATCACGCCTTGTGGGCAGTCCAGCAGGGTAGTGACGTTCGTTCCGTCGAGGCGGCGGATTGCCGCGCCGGGGCGCACGTTGTGGCAGGAAACGTCGCCGGCCGCGAAGTCGGTTCCCGTGTTGTGGTGGTCTTGCGCATACTGCCACCGCGCAACGTACACGATCGGCGGCAGGGCCGCCTGCGACATGGCAGCCATGCCGAATGCGATTAGCGCACATTTTGTCTTTCCGCCTGTGGACATGTCATTTCCTTATTTGGAACTACGATTCCGCCCGTGAAACCGATTTCACATTCGGAATCTCAATTCACGAATGGAATTATACAGCAATCCGTCCCGCCCGTCAACCGGAAAATTTTGGCGAAAAAACGGCGACGCGTGACCCTACCAGGCGGACGGCGCGGGGCGCCGTCCCTACCGCTGCGCGGGAAATCTGTATGCCTCGCCTTTTTACAGGCAAGACTCGACGATTATACACCATTATGGTGGTGGAAAAAGGGGGAGTTATGATTTCCCTCTTAACTTCAATGCTCAAAGGCGTAGAGAAGCGAACCGATGAACCAGGTGGATCGGTCGTAGGGATTGCCGTAGAGGTCACGGAGCGGCGTGCGGACGTTGAGAGCGTCGGCCTCGTCCGCAGTGAGGTCCGTGTAGAGGCGAACGCGCGGGAGCGCGTCCCTCCCATGGAACGTATAGACGCAACCGGACGCCCCGGAATCAGCCTTGCCGGCGAACGCGCGCCCTTCCAGCGCGCGAGTGAAGAAGGCGTAGGCGGCTAGCGCCGGGATGGGATAGCCATCCGCCCCCACGAGAACCGTGTAGCTGGGCGGAGAGACGAGTCCCTGATAGCCGTGCGTAGTGTAAAGGAAGATACGCGCGTCGCCGGCGGCGAGCATCGAAAGCGTGTAGCGGCACGTCGCATCGGCACGCCACGCCATCTCCACCGGAGTCTCGGCCTTCCACGGGATGATCCGGTCGTAAAGTCCGCTCATGTGTCCGCTGTCTGGATTGCTGCCAGTGCTCGTGCCCTGCCCTTCGCTCATGTATATCTTCTTTCCGTCCAGTCCGGGATGGGCGGCGAGGATCGGACGAAACGCAAGGGACGCGTAGTCGATGTCGCCGCGGCGCGCGCGCAGGTTGGGCGTGTAAACGTGATAGTCCACCACGTCGCACGTCTCCCATCCGCCGCCTTCTGCCACACCTTCGCTCCACGTGGCGCCGCCTTTGGACGCATAGGTGTTGAAGCCGCTCACCACGATCTTCGGATCGACGGCCTTCACTGCCTTGTACGTCAGTGCCTGAAACGCACCGAAGTCCTGCGCCGCATGATCCTTGTCGTAGTATTTGATGTCTGCGGCAGACTTCCACCAGCTTCCCCACGGCTCGTTCCACACGAAATACTCGTCAATCACACCTCGGTACCGGCGAGCGACGGTGGTGACGTAGTTGAGCCAGTCATTGGTGTCCACGGGGCGCAGATACTTCTCGAAGTACCCCATGTTCTTGCATCCCAGGTCGCCGTAATGCGTCGCCCACGCGGGGGCGGTGCCGAGCTGCGCGAAGATCTTGATGTGTCCCGCGCGGAAACGCGCAATGTCCGCGTCGTGGAAGGTCCATTTCCCCTTCTCCTCCTCCAGCGCCCACCAACCAGTGCAGAACGTGGCGGCGTCGTGGAAGCGCGTCCAGTTGATGCCGCACGCCTTCATCGCGGCGATCGTGCCCGGACGCGGCTCCATGTGTACGCCGAACGGCGAGTCCGGCATGTCGCGTCCCCAACCAAGCGGACGCGCAATGCGCGTGAACACAAACTCATCCGGCGCGGATACGCACACGTCTCCGGACACGATCTCCGCCGTCACGCGGAACTGGCCAGTCCGCCCGGCCACGGCCTTCGACGGATCGAACTCGCCTTTCTCATACGCGCTCCCCTTCAACGGGATGTCCGCGAGGGGCGCAGTGTGGCCGTAAATATCTGCAAACGACAACTTCAACACAGCCCCGGCGGGCGCGTCGGCCACGGCCCATGCAATGCGCGGCGACTCGTCCGTGAACCAAATATGCGTAATTCCGGCGATTTCGCCGCCGACGGGGGCGAGGGCGCAGGACGCCACGAACGGACGCGGCGGCGTCTCTGTTCCAATCCCCACACGCAGGTCGTCGATGAACAGCTCGCCGCTTCCATTGAACCTTACGGCGAAGGCATGTGCGAGGTCGTTCGGACGGAACGGGAAGACTACCGTGCGCCACGCCACATCAGGCTTCAGAGTTTCGGTCTTGATCACCCATTTTTTGTCGGTGACGATCTGCGCGCTCCAGGCGCCGGTGCCCCGGCAACGCAGAGACACGACATGCGGCGCATACGGGTCGCTCGTCTGGAATGGCTCGCCCCACACGGTCAACTGCTTGTCGCTCTCCGACGAGAGACGCAGCACGGGCGTGGAGGCGCCAGGGTCAGGCACGGTCGTAACCGTAGCCGAAGTTGTGTCGCAGGCATCGTTCCATCCGTTTGGCAGGCCCAACAGGAACCTACGACTCACGAACACGCGCTGCGTGGACGGCGGACGCGAGATGCTGCGCACGACGTCGGAGCGGTCGATCTTCTCCAGCACGATCCGCTGCAGATCCGTTTCGCCGTCCACAGGAAACAGGTATAGCCCAACGTTCTTCTCGGCCTTCTTGTCAATGCTGAGGAGATAGGTCTGCTCAGCCCAGTCCGACGCCTTGAAATGATGCTGCGAGAACGACGTATAAGGCGCGGGATTGAGCCGCAATTTTATTCCGAGAGCATCTCCGCGCACACGCCCTTTCACCGTCAGGCGGAAGAATCCCGGCAATGTGATCTTCGGACAACGTACCGAGAACTGTACTATCCCCTTGGTGACATCGGAAGTGAAACGAAGGAACTTCACACCACCCTCTTCCTGAAGTGAAGTCGTGCAGCGCCCCTCGCTCCAGGACGAAAAGCCGTCGCCGACGCCATCGGGAAGGACGCCCTGAAAGAATCCGACTCGTGAACCCGCCACGTGTTTCGACGCCGTGGAGAAGTCGACGTCCAGCAACGTCTCGGCCGCCTGCACCGCACACGCGCAAAGGAACGCTATTGCGGGAACCATCGTCTTGAATTTCATGTTTCCAGCCTCTCAGCGTTTGGGAGGAATGTTGTAGCCGCCACGGCGTACCCAGCAGCTGCGGCATTCGCATGCGTCGTCGCGCCCGCAGGTGCCCTGCACGTCCTGTGCGGGATGCGGCTTGAGGGCGGCACGGCAGAGCGCAAGAAACCGCGGCGCATCTGCCGGTCCCACGAGGTCCAGCACGCGGCTCTTCGCCTCGTCGCCGCGGTTCACCAAGGCGTCGAACGGCTGCGACGCCACCGCGTCCCCGAGGCGCTCCTTCACAGCCGCGCGCAACGCCTTCTCCCCGACAGGGTCGACCTCGCGTGAATCAGGCCCGTTCCAGCCGTAACCGCTCGACAACGCGTATGCCGGCACGTTGAAGTCCATCCAGAGAATGAGCGTGCGCCACTCCTCTGGCGTGAACGTCGCGCCGCCGTGTCCCGCGCGGAGACGTTTCGTGAGCGGGCTTGCTCCGGCGAAGTAGTCATACGGCTTCGAGTAGTGCGTCTCGGCGTACGACTTCGCGAAGCTCACCAGCTTGCGCGCCACGAGGTTCGTCTGGCCGGCGATGCCGATCAGCGAGAACGGCGCCTTGTCCGAGAGGCCGTGGCAGGAGATGCACTTCCGGTCGAAAATCGGCTGGACGGACCGCGCATAGCTGAACGCGCCCGTGTAGCCGAGGTCGACCTCCGGCACGGGATCGTGCACCGCGCGGTTCTTCGGAACATACGTGGGCGCACGGCTCGCGTTCTTGGCCTCGTGGCAGCCCGCGCACCCCTGGATCTCGCCCTTATGCGAATAGATGAACGAACGCATTGTGAGAATCGCCTTGCCCTCCGCATCGAGCGCCTGCAGCTGGATGGGCATCCCCGACGGGATGCGGAACGCGCACGAGCCATCCGCCTCCACGGGCACCGTGCCTAGCGACTCCTTGTAGAGATCGAGGTCTGGTCCCGGCCTCGTCGTGCGGCGGCGGCAGATCGGCAGGTTCACAAGACGGTTGATGCGCAGCGCCTTCACGCTGCCGGGCGGCAGCTTCACGCGCGAGTCGTACACGTTCTCCACATAGCAGACGCCGCTTGTGGGCGCCGTATCGGCGGGCGGTAGCACGCTCGCGAGGGTCGGCGGCTTCTCGCGCTTGATGAGCGGAATCGGGTTGAACGTGCTGATCTCGGGGTCCTTGTAGATTAGTTCGCGCCCGCCGAGCGTGTCGACGAGCCAGATGCCGTACGCAGCCTGCGTGGGCCAGCTCGCGCCGCACGAGCCGGGATGCCTCCGGGGATGACCCTTCGGGAACGACATGGGTTCGTCCGAGTAGGCGCAGAAGAATAGCGTGTCGTTCACCGGCATCGGCGAGCAGAACGTGCCGCCGAGTTTCCAGCCTTCGCCTTCGGGGAATGGACTCTCTGGCGTGAGGCGCGTGACGGGTTCGAGGCCGTCCTCGCCCTTCCGCGCGTCGAGCAGAAATAGCGAACCGCTCGTGATGCTGTGGTGCGCGCTCGCCGTGGCCACGAGAAGCGGCGAGCCGGGGATGGACTTCACCTCGGTACCCACGCACACCTTCTCGGAGTAGTTGCCGTATAGATGCGCCACTCCCGTGCCGTCAGGGCGCACCGTCCAGAGCGACTGGTGCCAAATGGCGTTGCGGTTCACGTAGTCCCAGCGCGTGTACGCTATGCGACCATCGGCGAGCACGGACGGCTCCCACTCGTTTGCCTCGCCGAAGGAAAGTTGGCGGATGTTGCGCCCGCCCGTGTCCGCGCGGTAGAGGAGGAAGCTCGGCGTGTATCGTCCCCAGTGGCAGCGGCCGAAGTTCTGTCCGCGCGTGGAGGTGAACACGAACCCGCCGTCAGGCAGGTAGCAGGGGTCAGCGTCCTCGATCATCACAGTCTGCCGCCCATCGACCGTCTCCATCGGGTCGTCCGGCGTGCCAGTGAGCTGGCGTACCCAGCTGCCGTCCGCCGCGCATTCGTAGATGAAGTAGCGGCGGTGCACCACGGAGTGCTCGCCGCCGTTCTGCGGCAGGCAGGGGTTCGTGGGGTCAGCCTGCGCCATCCACGGCGTGAAGCGCCCGTCGGGATGGACCTTCAGCGCCTTCGCATCCGCCGGCGGCTTCGCCGTGTGGTCGCAGAACGCGAAGATTATGCGGTCTGCGTCCCAGTGGAGGTCGGGATTGAGCACCGTGCCGGTCGGCAGCTTGTCCTTCAGTAGCACGGTCTTGCGCGGCACGCCCTTCCAGTTCTCGAGCACGACGAGGCCGGGGCCCGGACGCGAGAAGCGGCCGAGGTACTGGTCGACCATGTGTAGGTCCCACGTGTAGGGGAGCCCGCGCTGCACGGCGAGCAGCTTGTCGAACTGGAGGTCGGGGTGGAGGAAGAGGATGCGGCGGCGGAGCCGGCGGATCTCGCGGATGATGCCCGCGCGGTAGCCGGGAAGCGTCTCGCCCGCGAGCCACTTCGCGTCGAGCTCCAGCTCGTCCGCGTAGGGTTTCAAGGTTTTCGCGGGCACGGACTTCGCCACGTAGGCGAGCGTGCGGCGCGCCAGGTCGATGGCGGCGTCCCCGTCGTCGGACGGATTGACCGAACACGAGAAGGTCTGGGCGTCTGGCGGATAGTATGTGTGCGTGGCACCCTGCACCCACTTGATCTGCTTGGGGCAGGAAAGGTTGTTGTAGAACGCCGCCACGCCGGAAGGCGGGCAGATGTAGTCGCCGAGCCCCGCCCACGTCACGTTCACGCGGCAGGTCATCGGAATCCGGCGCGCCATGTTCGCCGCGTCGTAGTAGCCAAGCGCCTTGACCCACGGGATGTGCCAGTCACCGCACGCGCGTCCGGCAGCAGGTCCGCCGATGTTGCAGTTCCAAGGAATGTACGGACGGCACTCCGTCACGCCTGGGACGAGCGCCGCGGCCCAGATGGACTGCAAGCCGCCCTGACTGCCGCCTTCGACGACGAGCGTCTTGCCGTCCCACTCCGGACGGCTCTTCACGTATTCGAGCCCGCGCATCACGCGGTAGGTCATGCCGCAGAAGTAGGCTTGCTCGGGATCGCTGTTCTGCGCGGGGTCGAATGCGTAGTCGTGTCCGTTCGAACCGCACGCCGCACGGAGGTTTTTGTAGTAGGCTTCCTCGCGGTTGAACTCGTAGCCGTGGGCGGAAAGCAGGAGGACAACGCTGTTCGCGCTGAGCGACGCGGGCTTCGGCGTATTGCGTGCGTCCGGCAGCCAACTGGCGTTGTAGCCGTGGAAGTGCACGCGCGCCGGGTACTTGCCGGGTTTCGCGGGAATCGAGAGGAAGCCCGTGGAAGGACGCGGGCCCGCGCAGGGGATCGACACTTCGTACAATTTCACGTCATCGCGCCCGCTCGGTACCTCGCGGCACGTCGCGCCGTCCTTCGGCACTTGCGCCAGCGTTGCCTTGTGCCGCGCCCAGAACGCGTCGAAGTCATCCGGCTCCGGGTTGTCGGGGCGAATCTTGTCCACATCCACGCCTGCGCCGCCGTCAAAGCGCGCGATTGTCTTGCCGGAGGCGTCGATAAGTTCCGCCACAAGTCGCACGAAGCCGGGGCGGCAGAGCGAGGTCTTCACAATGACGGGCACATCGGCCTTCGCCTCGCCTTGCTGCACCTTGCCGTCGTCGCCCGTGCGCTTCCAGCGGATGGTCGTGCCGTTGCCGCGTGGTGTAAGGGTGAAGACCATAGCCTCGTTCGGACGATAGGAGAGCGGATCTTTGTCGGTTGCGCCCGTCAGTTGAGGCTTGGGAGAAGCGGCTGCGCGCGGGGCTGCGAACGCCGCAAGGATCAAGTCGGCAAGGCGCCTCATTCCGAGATCGCCAGGATGGTTCGCGACGCCGCTATGCGAGAATAGACCGATCGCCTTGTTTTCGTCCACACTTCCCAGATGCCCCGCGTCGACATACGTCGCTCCAACTTCGGCGGCCGCCTTCGCAGTGCAGTCGGCCTTCGCCGCGTTTCGCCAGAACGGGGAGCGCATGACGACCTTTGCGCCTCCCTCCACGAATGGACGCGCGAGGTCCGCCAGGCACCTGCGGTAGGCGGGTGCGCTTGCCGCGTCAATGTCGCGGACGTTCTCGCCGATGGCGATCACAACATAGTCGGGCGACCACTTCGCGTCGACAGCGATCTCCGCGACTTTCGCGATGTTGTTCGTGAAGTTCCGCTCCAGCGAAGCAAGGTTCCTTATGCGCAGATCGCCCTTCTTCCCGAGACGGGCCTCGAGCCCTGCGGCGACGAGGTGGGCGAAGTCCTTCTCCCGTGCACTTGCCGCCATGCCCCAATCGTTCGTCCAGCCGATGTCGGGCTTCGGGCCGTGCAGTGCTATGGAGTTGCCGTAGACAAGCACCTTGAACGCGCCGCCGCATTGACTTTCTGCGGTTCGCAGCGCTGTTCCGGGATTCATCATCCCTGACTTCATCTTCGCCGCGTCGTCCGCAAATGCGGCACAGACAAGAGCCGCAAAGATCGTTCCGCACAGCATTTTCATCGTTAGCTTCCTTCCGCTATCGGGACACAGATGCCTTTTTATCCGTTTCATCATTTTCGCTTTCAAAGGTTTTGAGTTTCGCTATCTTGAAAACATCGGAATTTTATCATGTATCGTCCCTGAAATCAAGGTATCTTGCGACAACCTGAAAAATGCGGGTGCGATTGCGAATAGTTGAACCCTCTTGCTGAGATTGGCGGCAGTGGGGGCCCGGTCCAGACATGCTCGCCCGAGCCGTAGTTCGTGTTTCCGAGGATCATGCCGAAGCGACGCCCCGGAACGCCGACGGCGGCCTGAGCGCGCGGCGGAGCGCAGAGGCGCGTGGATGCGGTGGGCCGTTTACGAGCACTCGCCGCAAGGCGAGTGAGCGG
>Ga0310786_10005735_pt1 | contig 16739 bp, 10 predicted proteins | sample AusTroGonzalo_MG_FD_203881 | JGI IMG/M metagenome (GOLD analysis project Ga0310786, IMG submission 203881) | Bovine rumen microbial communities from tropical cattle in Woodstock, Queensland, Australia - Gonzalo_03 (v2) (version 2) | ecosystem: Host-associated > Mammals > Digestive system >... | reverse complement strand
GATGCCATCGAGAAGCAGATACGCCTGCGTTACCGCCTGATACCTTATCTATATAGCACGGCCTGGCAGGTGACCTCGAACAACGACAGCTATATGCGTCCGCTGTTTGCCGACTTCGCCAGCGACAAGAAGGTGTGGAACATGACCGACGAGTTCATGTTCGGTCGCAGCATCCTGGCTTGTCCCATCGTCAACCCGCAGTACACGGAAGAGAAGATTATCCGCACGAACGAGATGACAGGATGGGACCGTCAGGAAGTGAGAAGTGACGGAACAAAGAGTGATAAGTTGGACTTCACGCAGACGAAGACGGCCACTAAGTATCTGCCGAAGGGTACCACCTGGTACGACTTCTGGACGGGCAAAGCCTATAAGGGCGGACAGAACGTGACGCTGCAGACCTCGTTCGACCGCGTACCGATGTTCGTACGTGCCGGCAGTATCCTGCCCCTCGGCCCCGAGATGCAGTACGTGGGAGAGAAATCGTGGGACAATCTTGAGGTGCGCATCTATCCCGGTGCCAACGGCAGCTTCACGCTGTATGAGGACGAGGGCGACTCCTATCACTACGAGAAGGGTGTCTATAGCACCATCCCCTTCAGCTGGAACGACAAGAGCCGTACCCTGACCATCGGCAACCGTCAGGGCAGTTACCCCGGTATGCTGCAGCAACGTCAGTTCACCGTCGTCACTCCTGACGGTACCAGCACCACCATCAGTTACGACGGCAAGGAACAGATGGTCAAACTATAATGCCGAGCGTGTGCCACACCTGCATCCATGAATGCTATTGAAGCCCTGACACAACAACGGCTGCTGCTTCAGCTGGAATATCAGACGGAAAAGGAAGCTTTCCGCCGACAGACCGAGGAAATGGGGCTGTTGCGGAAGGTGAAACGGGGTGATGCTTGGTGGACGGTGCGTGTGGAGCGCAGTTTCTACAACTCTCTGAATCAGCTGTGCGTAGAGGTAATACGCACAGCTGATCAGGAGATTGAGCATAACTTTGAGTTTGGGCGGCCAGTGGTATTCTTTTCAGGTCAGACAAGCCCAAATAACAAGATAAGCATAAAGTATTGGAACTTCACAGGAAGCGTCAGCTATGTCGACGGCGACCGTATGGTGGTTAGTATACCCGACTCGGCACCACTTGTTGATTTGCAGAGTACGGAGAGCGTTGGCGTGCAATTGTCGTTCGACGAAACCTCTTATAAGATGATGTTCGACGCCTTGGACCGCGTTATGCGTTCCAAGGGGCGCTTAGGTTACTTGCGCGATCTGTTCTACTCGCGCCAGAAGGCAGAGACCTTCAGTTTTGCACCTTTGCATTTCCCCTACCTGAACAAAACGCAGGAGGATGCCGTCAACCATGTACTGTGGGCGAAGGACGTTGCCATTGTCCACGGACCGCCGGGCACGGGTAAGACGACAACACTTGTTGAGGCTATCTATGAGACACTACGCCGCGAGAACCAGGTGCTGGTTTGTGCGCAGTCGAACATGGCCGTTGACTGGATTAGCGAAAAGCTCGTCGACCGAGGCATTCCCGTATTAAGGATAGGTAATCCCACGCGTGTGAACGACAAAATGCTGTCGTTTACCTATGAGCGTCGCTTCGAGGCTCATCCTGACTACGAACTGCTGTGGGCAATAAGAAAGGCCATCCGTGACCTGCGCTCCCATCGGAAACGGGGTGACGAGAAATATCACCAGAAGATGGAGCGGTTAAAAGACCGTGCTACGGAACTTGAGATTCGCATCAACGCCCAGCTTTTTGGCGAGGCTCGTGTCATTGCCTGCACGTTGGTAGGCTCCGCCCACCGGTTATTGGACGGTCAGAAGTTCGGCACCTTATTTATAGATGAGGCTGCACAGGCCTTGGAAGCTGCCTGCTGGATTCCTATCCGCCGCTGTTCGCGGGTTATCTTAGCCGGCGACCATTGTCAGTTACCCCCAACAGTAAAGAGCATTGCCGCCTTGAAGGCGGGGTTGGGAAAGACGCTGATGGAGCGTATTGTAGAGAACAAGCCCGAGGTCGTCACGCTGCTCCGTATGCAGTATCGCATGAACGAGGAGATCATGCGCTTCTCCTCTGACTGGTTCTATGGAAACCAGGTGGAAAGTGCGCCTGAGGTGAAATATCGCTCAATACTTGACCTCGACGTGCCGATGGAGTGGGTAGACACGAGTGAATTGGATGTCAGGGAACAATTTGTCGGCGAGTCATTTGGGCGCATCAATAAAGCTGAGGCGGAGTTGACGCTACTGACCCTACAGCAGTACTTCGAACGTATTGGCAAGACGCGTGTACTCAACGAGCGGTTAGATGTTGGAGTGATCTCTCCCTATCGGGCTCAGGTACAGTACCTGCGTTCACAATTGAAAAAGAAGGAATACTTCAAACCTTTCCGCCACCTTATTACCGTCAATACCGTTGATGGCTTCCAGGGGCAGGAGCGCGACATCATCGTCATTTCGCTCGTTCGTTCTAATGACGAGGGACAGATAGGTTTTCTCCGTGACCTGCGACGCATGAATGTGGCCATCACCCGTGCCCGTATGAAGCTGATTATCCTTGGTGACGTTCATACGATGACGCGTCATCCTTTCTACCGCAAGCTCTTTGAGTATATTAAAGCCTTGAACACCCCAGAATGATACCTGTCAAGGGAATGTCATGGTCAGGGATACTCCAACGGTCTTGGAATCTGGAGTGAATGTGGGCAAGGCGGTGACAGTAGCTTCGCACTTATCCCAGCCGAACACATTCCGTTCCAACGGCAGTAACCAATAAGCAGCACGAGCTGACAGTACCCCAATAGCGGCACCAGCCAAAACATCATGGGTGTAGTGATGGTCGCCAGTGACGCGAAGAGCACCTATGCCCGTTGCTAAGGCATAGGCTCCGATGCCCCAACCCCATCCGTATTCCGACCTGACCAGTTCGGCACCCGCAAAGGCACGGGCCGTATGGCCTGAGGGAAACGAACGGTTGTCGCTGCCATCAGGACGACGTTCGTGAACGGTTAATTTCAAACCACCGGCAACCGCCGTCATCGTAGTGAAAGCAGTGGCTGTCAATGCAACCCGTTCGCGAAACGGATGCTGTGCCTTGATGCCAATGAAGTCTAATCCCACAGCGGCAGCGAAAGGAGCATACTGCATGGTGTTGTCGATGACTTGAGCCTGTGTGCGGATGGCCGTTAATAGCAGCAATATAATCATTTTGGCTTTCACGGCTACAAAATTACAAAATAAATATCACTTCGGAAGCTATAATTGTGAAATTATTCGTATCTTTGCGGTCAAAACAAACAATAACGCGAAAACCAATGAACAGAAAACTACTGACGACGGTGTTTTTGGCACTACTTACGATAACTCAAGTAGCCGCAGCAGATGACAACAGACAGATATTTCTTTTCTCACCCGGACAAGGTGATGGACTGCGCATTGCGGTACAGGATGACAGTATATGGCGCGATGTCGGTCGGCTGTGCTCCAGTGACTATGGTACATGGGGTGTCGAAAAGCGGATGTTCCATCCTTCCGTCTGCCGTGCCCAGGACGGTACGTGGCGCTTAGTGTTTCAGGTGAACGATCACTCGCCGCAGTTTGCTGCCGCCTATAGTAAAGACCTGGTGAATTGGCGACCGCAGGACTACCCCATCATGTCGACTAAGCAGTGTCTGGACCCTGTGGTGTTTCCTAATCCCGACGGAACCTTTGACATCTATTACAAATCACCTCAAGGCAAGCGTTGGACATCGGCTACGCCTAACTTCCGCGACTTCACGCCCGACAAGGCCAGCCAGATAAGCGATGATGCGTGGATACGTGACACAGCCACTATCGGAGGTAAGTTGCGCGAAGGAAATAGCTTTGAAATTTCCCCGAAGGAATGGGCAGAAATTGAGCTTCACTTTAAACAATCGGGTGATGACTGGCGCCACTCGAACGAGTGTATGCACGATGACGCCAAGAATTCCAATTTGCCGACATCGCCTGTCAAGGCTACGCTGACCGTTGACGTGAACAAGACGAAAGCCATCAGCGACAAGCTCATCGGCATCTTCTTCGAGGACATCAGCTATGCTGCCGACGGCGGCCTCTACGCCGAAATGGTACAGAACCGCGACTTTGAGTATACCCCGAAGGACCATCGGGGCTGGGAAGCCACCACCGCCTGGCAGTCGTCAAGACCGATAGAGATAGCCACCGAGAATCCGCTGAGCAAGAACAATCCCCACTACGTGCTGCTATGGCCAAAGGACACGCTATGGAACAAGGGCTGGGACGGCATGGTCGTGGAGAAAGGCAAGAAGTACGACTTCTCGATGTATGTGCTGGCTGGCGGCCAGAGGCAGGACTTTGCTATTGAGCTGATAGGACAGGATGGCAAGGTACTGGCCAGCAGCAAGCTAAAGACGAAAGGTGTCAGATGGCAGCAATATGCAACGGTGCTGACGGCCAAGGCCAGCGATACGAAAGCACGGCTGGCCATCGTGCCCCTGAAAGCTGCTCATGTGGGTGTCGATATGATCTCGCTCTTCCCGCAGGAAACCTTTATGAACCGTAAGAACGGTCTCCGCAAGGACTTGGCGCAGGTGATTGCCGACCTGAAGCCGAAGTTCATCCGCTTCCCCGGCGGTTGTATGAGCCACGGTCAAGGCCTTGAAAACATCTACCATTGGAACGAGACCGTAGGCCCGCTACAGGACCGCAAGCCCGACTTCAACATCTGGCACTACCACCAGACGCGCGGACTGGGCTTCTTTGAGTACTTCCAGTTCTGCGAGGACATCGGCGCCGAACCGCTGCCGGTACTGGCTGCGGGCGTACCCTGCCAGAACTCGGCCAATAACGCCCAGGGCATTGGCGGACAGCAGGGCGGCATCCCGATGGACGACATGCCGGCCTACATTCAGGAACTGCTCGACCTCATTGACTGGGCCAACGGCGACCCCGCCACGTCGAAGTGGGCCAAGATGAGGGCCGATGCCGGACACCCCGCCCCCTTCAACCTTAAATATATAGGAATAGGCAACGAGGACATCATCTCAACCGTGTTCGAAGAGCGGTACGAGATGATAGCCCGTGCCATCCGTGCGAAGTATCCCGACATCAAGATTTGCGGTACCGCAGGTCCGTTCCATGCGCCTTCTGCCGACTATCAGGAAGGTTGGAACTTCGCCCGCCGTAATCCTGACCTGCAGTATATGCTCGACGAGCACTACTATGAGTCGACAGGCTGGTTCATGCACCACCGCGACTACTATGACAGCTACGACCGTAATGGTGCCAAAGTGTACCTCGGCGAGTGGGCTGCCTCCACCAACGTGAAGCGCCCCAACGTAGAAACGGCATTGGCCGAAGCCCTCTACCTGACGGACATCGAGCGCAACGGCGACATCGTCGAGATGACCAGCTACGCCCCGATGCTCTCGAAGGACGGCCACTCAAACTGGAACCCCGACATGATCTACTTCTCGAACACGGACGTCAGGCCCACGCCGGCCTACCACGTACAACGCCTCTTCTCCGTCTACGGCGGCGACACGTATGTTAATTCACAATTCATAATTAACAATTCACAATCCACAATTGACAATTCACAATTGAAACATCGCCTCGGCGCCAGCGTCGTCCGCAACAGCAAGACGGGCAAGACCTACGTCAAATTAGTCAACGCCCTACCCGCCCCGTTGCAGCTGACCGTCAACGGCCTCGACATCCCCGCCACGGCCCGTACCGAAGGTTTCGAGGGCAAGCCCGAAGACCAGAAGCCGGACATCAAGACCGGCGAGGCCGGCGCCGCCATCGTGCTGCCCCCCTACTCCTTCCGCGTTATCGAACTATAAAAACTATACACTAACAATGAGAAAAATCAAAACCCTCCTGACCGCCTGTTGGCTATGCTGCGGCGCCGTCACAGCACAAGTCACCATCGACATCGACGCCAACCAGCGCGGCCCCCGAATCAGCCCTACCCACTACGGCATCTTCTTCGAGGACATCAACCACGCCGCCGACGGCGGCCTCTACGCCGAGCTCATCCGCAACCGCTCCTTCGAGGACGGTCCGCGCTACGGTGCTCCTGCCGACATGCAGGGGTGGAATCCCTACGGCTACAACGGCTCGACCATCGACGCCCGCCTCGTGCAACCCTCCAAGAAAGTAAAGCTGCTGAACGACGCCCAACAAAACGCCCTCGAACTGACCATCAACGCCACGTCGGCCAACGCCGTGCGCCTTGAGAACGAAGGCTTCTGGGGCATCAACGTTGTGCAGGGCCGTACCTACAAGCTCAGCCTCTGGCTCAAGGGCAACTACAAGGGCAACATCAAGGCCCGCCTCTTCAACAGCAAGAACCTCTATGCCGAAGCAACCGTGACGGCTGGCGGCGTCAAGCTGAAGGAGTGGACGAAATATACCGCCGAGCTGACCGCCGACGGCAACGACCCGCAGGCCAAGTTCGCCCTGGTGTTCGACGGCAAGGGCACCCTCATGCTCGACGTGGTGAGCCTCTTCCCGCCAACATGGAAGAACCGCGAGAACGGTCTGCGCCCCGACCTGGCACAGATGCTCTACGAGATGCGCCCGAAGTTCATGCGCTTCCCCGGCGGCTGCTTCGTCGAGGGACAGATTTCGCCTGAGAACGCCTTCCGCTGGGAGCGCACCATCGGCCCCATCGAGGAGCGGCCCGGCCACTGGAACGTAAACTGGGGCTACCGCACCACCGACGGCATCGGCTTCCATGAGTACCTGCAGATGGCCGAAGACCTCGGGGCCAAGCCGCTCTACGTGGTGAACGTGGGCTTGTGGCACGGCGGACTGACGCCCATCGACTCGCTACAGCCGTGGATTGACGAGACGCTCGCCGCCCTGGAGTATGCCAACGGCGACGTGACCACGAAGTACGGCGCCCTGCGCGCCAAGAACGGCCACCCCGCCCCCTTCAACTTAGAGTACCTGGAGATAGGCAACGAGAACAACCAGCCCGACCCGCGCCAGCAGAGCGACCACTACTACGACCGCTTCCGGCTGTTCAAGGAGCAGATACTGAAGAAGTACCCGAAGATGCACCTCATCGGCAACGTGGCCGCCTGGGGTACCGACACGCCGACATGGGACAGCAAGGAGAGCGTCGAACTGCTCGACGAGCACTACTACCGCAACCCGGCGTGGTTTGCCGACAACTTCCATAAGTACGACAGCTACGACCGCCGTGGTCCGAAAATCTACGTCGGCGAGTATGCCGTCACCAGCGGTTTCGGCAACCTCGGCAACATGAACGCCGCCCTGGGCGAGGCCGTCTATATGATGGGAATGGAGAACAATAGCGACGTCGTGCCCCTGAACTCCTACGCCCCCATCTTCGTCAACGAGAACGATGCCAAATGGCGCCCCGACATGATACGCTTTTCGTCGAGCCGCGTCATGGGCACACCTTCTTATTATGTACAGATGCTGATGCCACGCAACATCGGTACGCAGGTGGTGAAGCTGAGCCAGACCAACCCCTACAGCAGCATCGCCAAGCCCATCACGCCACAACAGAGCCATGTGGGCTTCGGCACCTGGGGGACAAAGGCGTCATATACCCACCCCGAGGGCGTTCCCAAGACGGGCAAGCCCATGTTCGTCTCGGGCCAATGGCAGTTAGGCGATGACGATGTGCTGCGCCAGACGAGCCTCGACGAGCAATGTGTGGCCGTCTGCCGCACGCCCTTCGAGTCAGACCACTACACCTGCAAGTTCCGTGCCCGCAAGGACGAGGGTGCCGAGGGTTTCCTCATCGTCTTCAACTACGTAGACGAGCATAACTACTGCTGGCTGAACTTCGGCGGATGGGGCAACACGCAGCATGCCATCGAGCAAATCGGCAACGGCGGCAAGATACAGACCGTCACCCGCCGGGGACGTGTAGAGGCAGGACGCTGGTACGACGTGACACTAACCGTCAGCGGCGACTCCGTGAAGGCGTGGCTCGACCAAGACCTCATCTTCGACACGGTCCTGAAACGCAACACCTCGCTCGGCGTCTTCTCGTCGGCCACCATCGACGAACGGTCGGGCGAACTCATCGTCAAGGTGGTCAACTCGCAGGAGGAGGGCACCACCGCCCGCCTCAACATCAGCAACTTCGACGTGAAGAGCGCCAAGGTCATCCGCCTGCGTGCCAACAGCGGCGAGGACGAGAACACCCTGCAACAGCCCACCAATATTTATCCCACGGAGCACGAACTGTCGCCGGAGTGCCAGACCGTCGACGTGGAACTGCCCGCCTATTCACTCAACATCATCAGAATCAAACAATAAACTATGAGAAAACTACTATTATCCCTATGTCTGGTTGCCGCTGCCACCATGCAGGCACGCCAATGGACACCCAGCCAAGTGAAGGATGTCATCCGTAAGGTGAACACCTACTGGCAACAGAACAACAAACCTGAAGTGCGCTCGTTCTGGGACAATGCCGCCTACCACACCGGCAACATTGAGGTTTACAAGCTATTGCAAGACCAGCAGATGCTCGACTACAGCATCCGCTGGGCCGAGCACAACGAGTGGAAGGGCGCCAAGGAGGCCGACCCCGCCAAGTGGAAGTACAAGAACTACGGCGAGGGGCAGGACTACGTGCTCTTCGGTGACTGGCAAATCTGCTTCCAGACGTACATCGACCTGTACAATTTAGAGGAGAGAGGAGAGAGGAGAGAGGAGAGAGTGGCTCGCGCCAAGGAGGTCATGGGCTACGAGGCCGACTCACGTGCCAACGACTACTGGTGGTGGGCCGACGCCCTCTATATGGTGATGCCCGTGATGACGAAGATGTACAAGCTGACAGGCGACCCGAAGTACCTGGACAAGCTCTACCAGAACATCCTCTACTCCGACAGCATCATGCTCGACACGGAGACGGGCATCTACTTCCGCGACGGCAAGTACGTCTATCCCAAGCACAAGTCGGCCAACGGCAAGAAGGACTTCTGGGCACGCGGCGACGGCTGGGTGCTGGCCGGACTGGCCAAGGTGCTCCAGGACATGCCCGACATCTATGTCCGACAACCCTTCTTCGTCGATAAGTACACCAGACTGGCCCGCGCCGTAGCCGCCTGTCAGCAGAAAGAGGGCTACTGGACACGTTCGATGTATGACCCCGACCATGCGCCAGGCCCTGAGACCTCGGGCACAGCCTTCTTTACCTACGGATTATTGTGGGGTGTGAACAACGGCTATCTGTCGAAGAAGGAGTTTGCCCCTGTTATTGCACGTGCATGGAAATACTTGACAGAAACGGCCTTGCAGCCCACGGGTAAGGTCGGTTATGTACAACCCATAGGTGAACGCGCCATTCCTGGACAGACCGTCGATCAGAACTCAGAGGCTAACTTTGGTGTTGGTGCCTTCCTGTTGGCTGCCTGTGAATACGTAAGATATTTGGGGAAATGATTATTCTGCTGCGACAACTTGCACCACGCCGTTATCCACACAGAACTTGACATCGCGGCCGGCAAAGGGCATGCCGTAAAGGCGCTGTGGGTCATTGTGAAATTGGGGACGGGGGTCTTGGGAAAGCACCTGACGTAGGGCCCGAAGATTGTCGGCAGTGAACAGACTGGCAACATGGTCAGGAATCTCTACTTGAAGGGGCATCCACTCATGCTTGTCGACAAAACCAGAACGGGCTGACGGATGGGCGTCGGCGTAGGCCACATAAGGCTTCACATCGTAAATGGGCGTACCATCCATGAGATCGGCTCCCCAAACATGAATGACAGGGCCTTCGTCAGGAGTAAGTTCCACCTTGCCAATACGTACACACGACAGCCCTAAATGATTGGGACGAAAAGGCGAACGTGAGGCAAAAACGCCTACCCGCTCGTTGCCGCCCAGTCGTGGAGGACGGACGGTTAATGGTGTGCTTGAGCTTGCCTGATTATCTTGCGAAGAGGGGGCGGTGACTTGTGTAGGGTGGTTAGCTGAAAACTCCCAAATGAGCCATAAATAGTCGAAATCTTCGAGTCCGCGGACAGCCTCTGGTCGACGATATGCGGAGGTGAAGACAACTCTCCCAGGTAGTTCCTCGGCCAATCCACTCTGGCGCGGAATTCCGAACTTGGAAGTCAACGGCGAATGGAAATAAGCTATCGGTTCAATAATCATGGTACAAAAGTATATAAAAATTTGGAGAATACAAAACAAATTTGTATTTTTGCACCACAAATCAACATACTATTAACCGCTGATGTTATGAAGAAATTGCTGATTGCCGTCATGCTGACTGTCGGATTCATTCCTGCACAGGCGAGCAACGATTATAAGGACTTACCTATCTATCAGGCTTTGCGCGACTCCATGCGCGTTGCCTTCAACGATGCTGACAGTGCACGGTTCTTTCCTGCCTTGTCAAGATTAGAAGACTTTCTGCTGCAACAGAACGACTTGCACGGCTATTATACCCAGCGGTGCAACGAAATTGTGTTCCAGATGAACCGTCAGCGCATCATAGAGGCTTTTAAACTGGCCCGCCAGCTGTCACAGGAACTGCGGGAGAAGAAACTGGACAATGAGATGTATATGGCCTATAATATGCTGGGGCACATATATCGATATTGTGGCAACAAGGAGGCAGCCAAGCGCAACTTTAACAGGGTGATTGAAATGATGGAGAAGGCTGGCTATTATGAAAGTATGCCTCCCATCTATATGAATATTGTCAACGTGGAACTGGACGATGATCCGGAGGAGGCTCAACGTATGCTGGACAGGGCTCGCGAGATCTCTCTCAAGTATGCTCCTGATCGCGTGTTCGATATTGAGACCCGCAAGACGCTTAGTTACTTCAATGGTGGCGATATCCCGAAATTCTTAGAGGGCTACAAAAAATATCGCGAAGGGGTGAGTGAGGGCAAGAGCAGCGTTCACGGCCGTAGCATGGACATCTACTACGAGGCCTGCATGGGTAATACCGATAAGGCTGTTGAGATGGCCTACAGAGATTTGGGTGACGAGAGTTATGAGACCATTACCAAAATCTACGAAATGGCAGGGCGCTGGAAAGATGCTTTAGAATCATTGCGTAAAGAGACAAAGGCCAACGACTCTATCAACAACGTGATTCTGTTGAATTCGATGGAGGGTTTCCGTTCTGAACTGAGACTCTATGACGTGGAACGCAAGACGGCAAAAGCGCGTACTGTCACCATGGGAATTATCATTGCCCTGTTGCTGCTTCTCATTTCTGCTTTGTGCTACATCATGTTCAGTCGCCGCCGCCACATGCACCAGTTGAAGAAAGCCTATGCCCATGCCTTGGAAGCCGATAAATTGAAGACCGCTTTCATTCAAAATATGAGTCACGAAGTGCGGACGCCACTGAATGTTATCTCGGGATTTGCACAGGTTTTGGCCAATCCTGATCTGAGTAGCGACGTTGAAAAACGTAAGGATATGGCACAGCTGATGTTGAAGAACACACGCCTTATCACCAACCAGATAGATGCCATGCTGGAACTTTCGATGAATGAGGCATCGGGGATGGCACAGAAGGACGATACCGTACAGGTCAACCGCCTAATGAGAGATTTGCTGCAGGAGAATGAGCCCAATGTTGCCACAGGTACGATCCAGAAACTGAACAGCCAGCTGGATGATAGCTTTAGCATACGAACTAACCAGAATATGTTAAAACGTATGGTGAACGCTTTGCTTGACAATGCTGCAAAATACACATCCAAGGGGCAGATTGTACTCAAGGTGTCGGCTGACACCACGATGCTGACATTGGTTGTCGAGGATACTGGCAGTGGTATTCCTGCTTCTGAAGCGGAGCACATCTTTGAGCGGTTCTTCAAGATTGACTCCTTCAAATCCGGATTAGGTCTTGGATTGCCACTCTGCCGTATGATTGCCACCCGTCTGGGAGGAACTATCAGTCTGGACTCCTCATACAAGGAAGGAGCACGTTTCGTGGTTACACTACCGATAGAAGAAGTAAAATAAGAACCTTTATTTGAAGATTAGGCTTCGTCGGCCCAGATAGTTTACCTTCTGTTGCTTTTTCAGGAATTGGATGAGCACATCGGTTGTTTGCACATTCTGTTCGTGAGCTGCTCCTTTAGGTACCACACTCGTTGCAGGCACATAGCTGTTGGTCACCACACGGTAACGCCGCTTCATGTTCAGTTTCTTGCCGTCAAGAGTCAGCAGTCGTACGCTCTTGATCTTATTAGGATTGTCTTTCTCTGTTGTCAGCTCACAACGCATACCGCCTACAAAGGGGAATCGAAGAACTTGTGAATTGCTGTAGGTGAGCATCATGCGCAGCAGTTCCTCGCCAGTCAGCTCCAACACCACAGCATTGTTGTCGAAAGGATCCATCTCCAGCACGTCAAGCAAGGTAATATCACCTGCCGGGTGGCTGTCGATACGTACACCGCCAGGGTTCTCTACGGCAATGTCTGCATTGAAAGCATCAATCAAGGCATCACACATCAGACAGCCTAGTTCCTCACGTGTCTCAAAAGGTGCCTCAGCATGACCAACGATTTGTTTGAACCTCGGATTACTGCTGAAGTACTGAACCACCGACTCCACCAGACGGCTCTTGCGAGGGAACTTCTTTACATCAATGTATTCTGCTTTCTTGTCAACAACCCGTCCGCTGTCAACAGTTAGTGTGATATAGGTGACGCGTCCGAAATTGTTTTTGTTCTGCGTAATCATTACGTTGTTCACACGCTCGTTTCCCTTCAGCTGTGTATGAGTATGACCACCGATAATGAGATCAAACCACCCAAACTGTTTGGCCATCTCGATATCATCTTCATAACCTAAGTGTGACAACAGGATGGTAACATCACACTGGCGACTAAGCCACTCATACTGAGCAATGGTCTCCTTCGGTTGTGTGAAGTGGATACCATGCAGATTGTCGGGATGGGTACTGGGTATTCCCATCTGGCTCAGTTGCACGGCACCGACAACACCAACCTTCAATCCCTCGACGTCGAAGACCTGACAAGGTACGGTGTGGATACCAATGGAATCGTCAGGAACAATGTTTGCACAGATATAGCGGAAATTGCTCAATCCTATCAACCGCTTCAACGAGTGGCCGTCAAACTCATGATTACCTAACGCAGAAGCATTGAAGCCCACTAGATTCATCAGCGTGACCATAGGGTAGGAGGGTATGGCGTATTTGTCATTCAATGGATTACCCGTGCGGTTGTCTCCTGCAGAGAAAACCAGGAGCGAAGGGTCGACGGTACGCAGACTGTCAATCAGTCCCGCCAATTGCGGGAAAACATCGATAGTGGCATGCATATCGTTTACTGACAAGATATGAACCTCACGCTTCTGCGCTTCCGCGAAGCTAAAGTATATAGAACATACAACAAATAGTAATATACGTTTCATCTTAATCTTCAATCTTCAATTTTGTTTCTCCAAGTCCCATGGCTTGTGCCTTCAGCGTACCGCGACCACGTACCACAACCATACAGCGTCCGAAAAACGCCTTGCGCTGAGGAGCTGTGAAACGTTCCATCGACGTCTGGCAACCATTGTCGGCGGCTACCACCTGGGCACCGTCAGAAGCTGTGAAGTATAATTGATTCTCAGCCCATGGGCAGAGATTGCCTTGAGCGTCGACAATGTCAGCGTATACAAAACACAGGTCCTTGCCCTGATAGTCCATGCTTAGGCGGATGGCAGCAGGCTGACCTGCCGTGCGGATGGTCTGTTCACAGACAGTTTTGCCGCCCTTGCGACTGACGGCTTTTACCTCACCAGGCTCAAACTGTATGCGCCACATGACGTGGTAGGTATGCTCGTCCTTGCGATGGACACCCTGACTCTTCCCGTTAATAAAGAGTTCCACTTCGTCGGCATTGTTATAGTATGCCCACATATCGATGGTCTGGCCGGGCAGCCAGTTCCAGTGGGGGAACAGGTGGAGCATGGGCTGCTTCGTCCATTCGCTCTGGTACATATAGTAACTGTCCTTGGGGAAGCCCGCCAAGTCGATGATGCCAAAATAGCTGCTACGGGCAGGGAAACCATAGGGCGTAGGCTCACCGATGTAGTCGAAGCCCGTCCAGATAAACTGTCCGCCGACATAGGGTGTGTGCTTCACCACGTCCCACGTCTCCTCGTGGGTCGAACTCCACGAGGCATGCATATTGTCGTAGGCCGAGCACATGAACGAGGGGTCGGTATAGGGGAGCCACCACTCCTTTGGGGCCTTGTAGATAGAGTCAGAGGGCATCATGTAATAGCCGCGCGTCTGCAGGGCCGACACACTCTCTGAGAAGATGAAAGGCTTGCCAGGGAAGTTCTGCGGCACGTCCTTCACCCACTGGTGATGGTAGTTGAAACCGATGATGTCGATGGCACCGCTCTTGAACAGGTGGTTGCCAGGCGACGGCTCGTTACAGCCCGCCGTGATGGGGCGTGTTGTATCGTAGCGCTTCACGATTTCAGCCAGATGCTGCGTCAGCAGGCTCTGCACGGAGAGTTCACCGTCCTTGGCCAGCGTCGAGGCATCGTGCCCGGCGTTGAGTATCAGGTTGGCCTGCTCCAGGGTCAGCGTATCAGCCTCAGCACTTGACCACTGCTCCAGCACCTCGTTGCCGATAGACCACATCAGGATGCAGGGGTGGTTGCGGTCGCGCAGCACCAAGTCTGTCAGGTCGCGTTCGTGCCATTCATCGAAGAAGCGGGCATAGTCGTTCTGCGTCTTCCGGCGCCGCCACATGTCGAACGACTCATCCATCACAATCAGTCCCATCGTGTCGCACATCGCCAGCAGTTCAGGAGCCGGAGGATTATGGCTGGAACGAATAGCGTTGACGCCCATCGCCTTCAGCTTCACCAGCTTACGGTGCAGGGCATCTTCGCTGAGTGCGGCACCTAAGCAGCCGAAGTCGTGGTGCTCGCAGACGCCGTTCAGTTTGAAGTTCTTGCCGTTCAGCCAGAAGCCTGTCTTGGCATCGAAGTGGAAGTCGCGGAAACCCGTTACAGTCTCCACCTCATCCACCACTTTGCCGCCGCTGATGAGTTGCGTACGTACCTTATATATATAGGGGTCTTCGCACGACCACTTTCGAGGTTTCCTGATAGAGGTAGGCCGTCCGTTTGCATCGAGCCACGTGTTTTTTACCATCACCTTCTGTCCCGTCGGGTTCTCGTAGTCCACCTCCACCCGTCCGTCGTGAACATAGACGCCCCAGTGTTTCACATGGATGGCGTTCGTCCGGGTCAGCCATACATGGCGGTAGATGCCGCAGCCTGAGTACCAGCGCGAGTTAGGCTGGTCGGAGTTGTCCACCCGTACCGCCACCACGTTCTCGCCTTCATGTACGTAAGGCGTAATGTCGTACTCGAAACTGGAGTAGCCGTAAGGCCGACTGCCCACCTTTTGCCCGTTCACGTAGACCGTCGAGTTCATATACACGCCGTCGAACTCCAGGAAGAACTTTTCACTTTTCACTTCATCACTTTTCACTTCGAAGTGTTTCCTGTACCATCCCACCCCGCCGGGCAACGCACCACCGCCCGCACCGCTGGGGTTGCCAGCATGGAAGTCGCCCTCGATGGCCCAGTCATGGGGCACGTTAAGGCGCCGCCAGAATCCATCATTATAATTCGCTTCCGACATCTGAACAGAATCTGCCAGAATAAACCGCCAGTCCTTGTCAAAGCACTTTCGTTCTCTTGCCTGTGCCTGCAGCCCCGTGAGCAACGACACAATTATGATCAATATTATTCTCATCATCATCATTTTCAGGCGTTTGAGTTGCAAAGATACGGTTTTTTCCCCAATCAGGCAAATAAACCGACAACAAAAATTATGGACAGTCCAATTAAACCTTTTATACAAAACGTCGTCAAATGACTGTTATCTAACTTAATCTATTCACAACTTAACAAAAAAGACAATGAAAAAAGTATTGATGATGCTTGCCTTGATGGCAATGCCTTTTGCCATGCAAGCACAAACAAAGTTCCACGATGTTGAGGCTAACGAGGCCAAAGGTCCCGTCAAGTCAATGGTTGTCAACGTAATGGGCCGCGCCCAGACTATCACCTTCACCAAGGAGGGAAAGATGACACGCGAGGGCATGACCGATGCTGTTTACGATGCCGACGGATTCCTGCAGTCAGCTAAGATGTCATTCCAGGGTCAGGCAATCTCTATCAGCTACAAGTGGGAAAACGGTCGTATCGTCAGTCAGACGATGGATGTCATGGGTAACCAGATGACTACCAAGCGTACCTATAACGAGCAGGGTGCTCCCGCTTCTGAGTCCATCAATATGGGTGGTCAGGAGATGAGCACTCCCTATACTGACTACAAGTACGACGATCATGGCAACTGGATTAGCCGCAAGACCTCTATGATGGGTCAGGAGATGGAGCAGACACGCACCATCGAGTACTATGAATAGTCGACTTATTGCATCAATTAATAATCACCGCTCTCCCCTGCGATATGGGAAGAGCGGTGATTTCGTTTCGTTAAAGCATAATGTATGTGGCGGTCTTGTAGTGGTTATGTGCTCAAAGTAGACCACTAAAAATTCTTGTTTTTCCCTATAGGCAGATGTTGCAGCAGGAGGTAGAAAACGAGGCCGAAGACGATGCCGGCGAAGACGTCGATGGCGTAGTGGGCGCGGATGTAGACGGTGGAGAGGCACATCAGCAGGAAGAACGTGAGGACGACGTAGAAG
>Ga0310786_10005734_pt1 | contig 16742 bp, 16 predicted proteins | sample AusTroGonzalo_MG_FD_203881 | JGI IMG/M metagenome (GOLD analysis project Ga0310786, IMG submission 203881) | Bovine rumen microbial communities from tropical cattle in Woodstock, Queensland, Australia - Gonzalo_03 (v2) (version 2) | ecosystem: Host-associated > Mammals > Digestive system >... | reverse complement strand
TGACCCAAGGCGACTACGGCACAAAGAAGGTGTATAACGAAGACCCGTTGGAAGTGGCGAAGATGTTTGAGGCGCATGGTATCAGACGCTTGCACACAGTTGATTTGGATGGTGCGCGTTCTGCACACATTGTCAACTACAAGACCATAGAGCGTATAGCTGACCACACGAGTTTGGTGATTGACTTTGGTGGTGGCATCAAGAGTGACGAGGACATTGACATCGCCTTTGCCAGTGGTGCTACGATGGTGACCATCGGCAGTGTGGCGGTGAAGAACCCCACCTTATTTGAAACTTGGCTCGAAAAGTACAACGACAATAAGATTATCTTAGGTGCTGACGTGAAGAACGGACGCATCAGCATCAACGGTTGGAAGGAAGAAGGAGAAGACGAACTGTTGCCATTCCTGCATCGCTATGTGGCGAAGGGTGTTGATAATGTGCTTTGTACGGACATTAGCAAGGATGGTATGTTGGAGGGACCTGCTATACAGTTGTATAAAGAGGTGATGAAAGAGTTCCCTCAGTTGTATCTCATCGCCAGTGGTGGTGTGAGCTGCATTGAAGACATTGACCAGCTGAACTCAGTAGGAATCCCGGCCGTGGTGTTTGGCAAAGCAATTTACGAGGGAAAGATTAAGATGGAGGAATTGGAAAAGTATGTTGGCTAAAAGAATTATACCCTGCCTTGATATCAAGGACGGGCAGACAGTAAAAGGCACGAACTTCGTGAACCTGCGTCAAGCTGGCGACCCTATTGAACTGGGTAAGCTGTATAGCGAGCAGGGGGCAGACGAATTGGTGTATCTCGACATCACAGCATCTCACGAAGGACGCAAGACCTTCACAGAGTTGGTGAAAAAGATTGCTCAGGAAATCAACATTCCTTTCACTGTGGGTGGTGGCATCAATGAACTGAGCGATGTGGATCGGCTCTTGAATGCTGGTGCAGACAAGGTGAGCATCAACTCGGCCGCTTTGAGGCGTCCAGAATTGATTGATGAGATTGCCAAAAACTTCGGCAGTCAGGTGTGTGTGGTGGCGATTGATGCAAAATGTGAGGATGATACAATACATGAGAATGGTGACCCTCTGATTGATGGCGATTGGGTGTGCTATGTGAATGGTGGACGTGTGCCGACACAATACAGGCTCTTCGACTGGGCAAAGGAAGTAAACGAGAGAGGTGCAGGAGAAATCCTGTTCACATCGATGAATCACGATGGTGTAAAACGTGGCTTTGCCGATGTGGCGCTCAGAAAACTGGCCGACTCACTGACCATCCCCGTGATTGCTTCTGGTGGTGCAGGATGCAAGGAACATTTCCGCGATACATTTATCAACGGACACAGTGATGCAGCCCTAGCAGCAAGTGTGTTCCACTTTGGAGAGATACCTATTCCTGAGCTGAAACAATATCTGAAGAATGAGGGTGTGAATGTAAGACTATAATACAAACAATATAATGGAAATTGATTTCAAGAAAATGGACGGTCTGGTGCCAGCTATTGTGCAGGATGCCAAGACCTTGAAGGTGCTGATGCTCGGCTTCATGAATGAGGAAGCCTACAAGAAGACTGTAGAAACGGGCAAGGTGACTTTTTATAGCCGTACTCGTCAGACACTTTGGACAAAGGGTGAGACCAGCGGCAACTTCCTCAATGTGGTGGAGATTCTGAACGACTGCGATCAGGACACCCTGCTTATCAAGGCAAATCCTGTAGGTCCCGTTTGCCATACAGGTGCAGACACTTGCTGGAACGAGAAGAATGACAACCCTATCATGTTCTTGGTGGAGTTGCAGCGTTTCATCGAGAAACGTCATGCCGAAATGCCTGAGGGCAGTTACACCACTTCCCTTTTCAAGGATGGTTGTCATCGCATGGCACAGAAAGTGGGAGAAGAGGCATTGGAAGCAGTCATCGAAGCTGTTGCCAACAATAACGAACGCTTGGTGTATGAAGCTTCCGACATGCTCTATCACCTCATCGTGCTGCTCACCTCGAAGGGTTTGACCATCGAAGACTTGGCTGCGGAACTGGCAGAACGCCACGATCCCAATTGGCATAAACACTAAGAAGATGAATCTGATTGAATACAAGGACGTCAACGTCTATCAGGAGTCGCAACTGGTGCTGCAAGATGTGAACGTGGAGATTGGCGAAGGAGAATTCGTCTATGTCACGGGCAAGGTGGGCACTGGTAAAAGTTCCTTCCTCAAAACCCTCTATGGCGAAATACCCGTCAAGGAAGGTGAAGCGAAGGTGATGGACTACGACATGGTGGAACTGAGACGTCGTCATCTGCCTGACCTCAGAAAGAAGCTGGGTATTATCTTTCAGGACTTCCAACTGCTGACCGATCGCACAGTGGATGCCAATCTGCGTTTCGTGTTGAAGGCGACAGGCTGGAAGAACAAGGTGGACATCAATCAGCGTATCAGCGATGTACTCGAATTGGTGGGCATGTCAACAAAGGGGTACAAGATGCCATCCGAACTCTCAGGTGGAGAACAGCAGCGCATCGTCATTGCACGTGCCATCCTGAACAAACCCAAACTGATTCTTGCCGATGAGCCTACGGGCAATCTCGATGCAGAAACGAGTCGCCAGATTGTGGAACTCCTGCAACGAATCAGCAAAGCTGGCAGTACAGTCGTCATGATCACCCACAACCTGACCTTGCTGGAGCAGTTCCCTGGACGCCAGTTGCAGTGTGAAAACCATCGACTGACCGAAGTGACTCCACAAAAGGAGGAGCAAGAGACAACAGAAGAATTAGATTAAAAACAATACACATATAATATATATTATGAAAGTACTTAAGTTTGGCGGAACATCCGTAGGCACCCCTCAGCGAATGAAGGATGTCGTAAAACTCATCACCGACGGCGAGCAGAAGATTGTTGTACTCTCAGCCATGTCGGGCACGACGAACTCACTGGTAGAAATCTCTGATTATCTCTACAAGAAGAATCCAGAAGGTGCGAATGAAACCATCAACACCCTCGAAAAGAAATATAAGAAGCATGTAGAAGAACTCTACACCACCGATGCCACAAAGCAGAAGACACTCGCCTTCCTGAAGGAGGAGTTTGACTATCTGCGTTCCTTCACCAAAGGCATCTTCACCATGTTCGAAGAGAAAATCATCGTTGCTCAGGGCGAAATCATGTCCACCAATATGGTAACGAACTACCTCATCGAACAAGGTTACAACGCCATGCTCATCCCAGCGTTGGAGTTCATGCGCACAGACAAAAATGCAGAGCCAGACCTCGAGTATATCCGCGAGAAAATCAAGGTGCAACTTGACGAGAATCCTGGCAAGGAAATCTATATCACTCAAGGCTTCATCTGTCGCAATGCGTATGGCGAAGTGGACAATCTGCAACGTGGTGGTTCTGACTACACCGCTTCCCTCATTGGTGCTGCAGTGGATGCTTCTGAGATTCAGATCTGGACAGACATCGATGGTATGCACAACAATGACCCACGCTTCGTGGAGCACACTTCACCTGTCAACCACCTTCATTTTGAAGAGGCAGCAGAATTGGCTTACTTCGGTGCAAAGATTCTGCACCCCACCTGTGTGCAGCCAGCCAAGTATGCAGGCATCCCTGTGAAGTTGCTCAATACAATGGATCCTACAGCTCCTGGCACCATCATCAGCAATGAGACCGAACGTGGCAAGATCAAGGCTGTGGCAGCGAAGGACAACATCACCGCCATCAAGATTACCTCTTCTCGCATGTTGCTGGCATACGGCTTCCTGCGTAAGGTGTTTGAGATTTTCGAGTCATACAAGACTTCTATCGACATGATTGCCACCTCAGAAGTAGGTGTGAGCGTTTCCATCGACAATGCCACTCACCTCGATGCCATCGTGAATGAGCTGAAGAAATTCGGTCATGTACACGTTGACAAAAACATGTGCATCATCTGTGTGGTGGGTGACCTCGAAGCAGAAAACGTAGGTTTCGAAAGCAAGGCAACCGAAGCACTCAAGGAGATTCCTGTCCGCATGATTTCCTATGGAGGCTCCAACCATAACATCTCCTTCCTCATCTCGGCAGACGACAAGAAGAAGGCACTTCAATCACTCTCCGATCATCTGTTTAACGAATAAGAATATGGGCATAGAAATGAATGTGGAAAGGTTTGCGAATATCCGCACACCTTTCTACTATTACGACACAAACATTCTGCGTCAGACACTCGATGCCATCAACGCAGAAACAAAGAAACACAATAACTATTTCGTCCACTACGCCGTGAAGGCCAATGCTAACCTCAAGGTGCTCAAGGTCATCAACGAGGCAGGATTGGGTATTGACTGCGTGTCTGGTGGTGAAATTGAACAAGTGCTCAAGGCTGGTTTCCCTGCCAACAAGATTGTCTTTGCTGGTGTGGGAAAAAGTGACTGGGAAATCGAGCTGGGACTCGACAAGGACATCTTCTGCTTCAATGTGGAGAGTATTCCAGAGCTGGAGGTCATCAATGAGATTGCTGCCTCAAAGGGAAAGGTGGCAACCATCTGCTTCCGCATCAATCCTAATGTAGGTGCACACACCCATGCCCACATCACTACGGGTCTGGCTGAAAACAAGTTCGGCATCGCGATGGAGGATTTGGAGAAGGTTATCCATTTGGCACAGAGCATGAAGAATGTGAAGTTCAAGGGACTCCACTTCCACATCGGCTCACAGATTCTCCAGATGGATGACTTTATCGCACTCGCCAATCGTGTGAACGAGTTGCAAGACCGCCTCGAAGCACAGGGCATACAGTTGGAAATCATCAATGTTGGTGGTGGACTTGGCGTGGATTATGAAGACCCACAGGGCAATCCTATCCCTAACTTCAAGGACTACTTCGCTGTGTATGAGAAGTATCTGAAAGTACGTCCAGGGCAGACGGTTCACTTCGAACTCGGACGTGCCGTCGTAGCCCAGTGTGGCGCCCTTATCACCAAGGTCAACTACGTGAAACAGGGCTCCGTGAAACAGTTTGCCATTGTCGATGCAGGTTTCACCGACCTCATCCGTCCAGCGCTCTACGATGCTCATCATCGCATCATCAACCTCAGCAGCAACGAAGCCGAGGAGACCTACGATGTGGTGGGACCCATCTGCGAGTCAAGCGACACCTTCGACAAGGGCATCCTTTTGCCCAAGACGCATCGTGGCGACCTGCTCGCCCTCCTCTCCGCAGGAGCCTACGGCGAAATCATGGCATCCAGCTACAACTGCCGACGCCTGCCCGATGGCTACACCAGCGAGGAACTGAACTGATTGCCAAGACAAGTGACACAATGTCATATAAAATGCCAGAGTTACATGCGCTGGCATCTTTTTTGTTCATAGCAAGGAAACGAAAAAATCACTGAATTATGGAAAAAGATATAAAGAACGAAGAGATGAACGAGGATATCGTTCAGGAAGAGCAGGAAACCGCTGCGGAGAAGCAGACGGCAGCTGCTGACACCACGAAAGAGACAGAGGCTCCCAAGGAACTGACTCCAGAGGAAAAAATCGCCGAACTGGAGAAGCAGGTGGAGGACTTGAAGAATCAGCAATTGTACAAGGTGGCGGAGTTCGACAACTTCCGTAAGCGTGTGATGCAGGAGAAAGCTGACCTCATCAAGAATGGTGGCACGAAGGTCATCACTACCCTACTGCCCATCATCGACGACCTCGAACGTGCCCAGCAAAACATGGACAAGTATGAGGATGTGGCTGCTGTGAAGGAAGGGCTCAACCTGATTATCGACAAGTTCTTCAAGCTTATGGCTCAAGAGGGACTGAAGAAGATGGACGTGGTGGGACAGCCCTTCGACAGTGACTTGCACGAAGCTATTGCGATGGTGCCTGGACAACCCGACGACCAGAAAGGCAAGGTGATGGACTGCATGATGGCAGGATATACATTGAACGATAAAGTAATCCGCTACGCGAAAGTGGCAGTGGCTGAATAGAGGGGCAAGGGGCAAGGAGCAAGAGGCAAGGAGCAAGAGGCAAGGAAGTTGAGCTTGCGAAACTAAAAGTTTATTATATAAGACTGTGGCGAAAAGAGACTATTACGAGGTGCTGGGAGTGTCAAAGACCGCTTCCGACGATGAAATAAAGAAGGCCTATAAGAAGATGGCCATCAAGTATCACCCTGACCGCAATCCGGGTGACAAACAGGCTGAGGAGAAGTTCAAGGAGGCGGCTGAGGCATACGATGTGCTCCGCGATCCTCAGAAGCGTCAGCGTTATGACCAGTTCGGTCCCGATGCCTTTGGTCCTGGTGCAGGAGGCTTCGGCGGTGGACAAGGCATGTCGATGGACGACATCTTCAGCATGATGAGTGATGTGTTTGGCGGTGGCTTCGGAGGAGGCTTCAGCGGTTTCGGAGGCGGTTTTGGCGGTGGCAGTCAGCGCAGAAAGCCTGTCTATAAAGGTCAGGACTTGCGCATGCGTATCGAACTGGATTTGAACGACATCGTGAATGGTGTGACAAAGAAGTTCAATGTGCGTACAGACATCACCTGTCCTCATTGCAATGGTTCAGGTTCAGAAGATGGACAGGAAACCACCTGTGGCACCTGTAACGGACAAGGTGTCGTCTATAAGACCCGTCAGACGATGCTCGGCATCATGCAAACCCAGACGGTGTGCGACACCTGTCATGGTGAGGGCACGGTCATCAAGAACAAATGTAAGCACTGTAACGGCGAAGGAATCGTGAAGGGTGAGAAACAAGTGGAGGTCGAACTGCCAGCAGGACTTGTAGAAGGATATGCATACAATTTCCAAGGCAAAGGCGGTGCGGGTCGCAGAAAGGGAGTGAACGGAGACTTGCAGATTCTCGTGCATGAGAAACCCCATCCAGACCTGATGCGTGACGGCGTTGACCTCGTCTATAACCTTCTGCTCACCATCCCACAGGCCGTGTTGGGTACGTCACTCGAAGTGCCCACCCACGACGGCAAAGCGAAAATCACCATCCCTGCCGGCACACAGCCAGGTACCGTGCTGAGACTGAAGAACAAAGGTATTCCCGATATTAATGGCTATGGCGGTCAACGAGGCGATGAAATCATCAACATTTCCGTCTATATGCCCGAAACGCTCACCAAGGAGGAGCGTCAAGCCATTGAAACCTTGGCAGGAGGTGACAACATCAAACCTTCCACCAGCATCAAGGACAAGATTTTCAGTCACTTCAGAGCCTACTTCAAGAAGTGAAAATAGAAAATCACATATTTTAGGTATTGCGTGGTTCTGAAATAGTGCGTAACTTTGCAGCGGATTTGGAAATGCTATGCAACATTCCTCTTCGAATCTTTACTCATAATAATAAACCCGTGTCGTGAGACACCGCTATTCAGAATTACGTAAACCATAAAATGTTAGAGATGAAAAAACCGCTTCTCTGGTTCGTCAAGAACAGGAGAGGCGGTTTCTCATTTTCTTATTTGTAGAGGATGTCGCGGATGTCGTGCCGTCCGACAAATCGACTCATATCGACATTGCCTCGGATGCCTCGCACGGAGCCTGTGGCTGAATACTGCCAGAGGACGTAGTCGTCATCGTCGTAGAGGTCTGGCTCGATGAAGGAATAGGCTGCAATGAAGAACTTGTAGGCACGCAGGCGTGAATTACCGTGGATATGTTTATTGTAGAAGTTCTTGCCTGTATAGATGATGGGCTTCTTGCCAAATTCGCGTTCGAGGAGTTCACAGAATTCGAGCAGTCGCGTCTGCAGGACCGCATTGGATACCCCATTGGTGGTCTCGATATCGACCACAGGCAGGAGGTCTTGCTTGCGGGTCTCAACGCGTGACATAAAATTGTCGAACTGAGCCTTGGCTGAGAGTTGCGGACGGAAGAAGTGATAACTGCCCACCTTCAAACCAACACGTTTGCACTCATTGAAATTATAGCGGTAAGTGTCATCCTGATTACCTGTTCCCTCAGTGGCTTTCAGATAGACGTATGTCACCTTGGTGTCGCGAGCCACCTCATCCCAGTTGATGCGTCCTTGATAGTGACTCACGTCAATGCCGTGCGCCTCACTCCCTCCTGTGCCTCGTCCACGGGTTGAGGGTTGATTGACGAATGATGGCATCTCCAGCGGTTTGGGATGACGGTCGGGACGAGATTTAGATGCGATGGGATCGGGCTGGATGTCCACCACAGCTGTCTCTACGTGCTTATGTTTCTTGGGTTTGTCCTTCTTCTGTGCATAGAGGGTGCTTACACACAAAGATGCAAGGACTGTCAATATTATATATATGTACGCGCGATTAACGTTTGCCATGTGCTCTTGTCAAATTTGAGTACAAATGTAGTCTTTTTCGTTCTAATTCGCAACTATTCGTGAAAGTCTTAACTTTTTTAATGATTTTAAAGACTAAAAATGGCACACATGTCGTGAATTATAACTAATTTTGGCGCAAATTTGTAAGATAAGACATGGAAGGGCAAGCAACATATTGGTTTGTGTTCATTGGCAATTCGGTATTGCTGGAACATGATGACAGCGGATATCATGTGCCATGCCAGGTCGAGCCGCCGTTTCCGATGAAGGAATGGACTCCTCGACAAGAATTGCCTCCTCTGGACGGTGTTCCCTGTATGGCATACAGTCTTAACACACCTCCAGCCGACCTGAAGGGACTTGTGACGGTGGGACTCAGAGAGTCGTGGGCATTGCTGCCCAGAGACTTCTACAATGCTGCCGGCAAGGCGTCGGAGTTGCTGTATTGGGATTCGAATACACGGTATTGCGGTGTGTGTGGCGCTCCCATGAAACGTGTCACCACCATCAGCAAGCAATGCACCAACTGCGGAAAGGAGGTGTGGCCACAGGTGAGTCCTGCCATCATCGTGAGGATTAGGCGTGGGGATGACATTCTGCTGGTGCATGCGAAGAACTTCCGACGCAGCGAGATGTATGGATTGGTAGCCGGATTTGTGGAGACTGGCGAGACGCTGGAGGAGTGTGTGAAGCGAGAGGTGGCAGAAGAGGTAGGATTGGAAATCACGAATATACGATACTTCGGGAGTCAGCCTTGGCCTTATCCCAGTGGCATCATGATAGGCTTCACTGCCGACTATGTGAGTGGTGAGGTGCATGTGCAGGAGGAAGAACTGAGCAACGCCGGTTGGTTCAATCGCGACCAACTCCCTCCCATCCCCGACAAAATGTCGATAGCCAGAAAATTGATTGACGACTATATAGCAGAAGAGAGACCTGACTAAGAAAAAGAAAGTTCAACAATCAATTAAAACTAAAAAGCAATGAAAAAGAATCAATTCACATGTTTGATGTTGGCTACTGCCCTCTTGGCAAGCAGTTGCACGAGTTCTTATCAGGCAGCAGGCGGCGTGACTGGCGCCATGATTGGCAGTCATGTAGGTGGTGCTGTGGGCGCCCTATCTGGTCATGGTCATTTCCGTGGTGAGAGCGCTGCCTTGGGCAGTCTCATCGGCATGGGCATCGGTGCCATCCTGGGTGTGGGCATCACATCGCAAATCGAGGAACAGGAACGGGCTGAAGCACGTCGACATGAGGGCTATGGTCAAACCAATGGTGGTTACGATGGCGGATACTACGACAACAACGTCGGTTATCAGACCAGTGGCGGCTATCAGCAAGGCGTTCAAGATGCTCAGAGAAACCGCAGTTATCAGATTGGCAATGGCACTTATGAGGGTGCTGTCGCTTCCACCGTGTTGAGCATCTCAGACCTCTCCTACATGGATGCAGATGGCGATGGCTATATCTCTAAGGATGAAACGATTGAGGTGGAGGGTTTCATCACCAACACCTCTAACTCTGTGTTGCGTGACATCGTGATTTATCTGAATGTGAGCGAACCCAAATCATTCAGCGTGTCACCTTCGTTGACCACCACTTTGCAGCCAGGACAGAAGATTCGCTACACAGGACGTGTGCATGGTAATCGCACCCGTGGCCACACCTCCTTGGGCATCAATCTGAACACGGAATATGCAGGGAAATCCTACACAAGCAACACGCTGTTTGTGGGGGTAAAATAGGATTCAATCCTGTTTAGCCCCTTACACTTCAGTAGTGGGCAAGTTCAAAAAGGACAATTTTCCGTTACGAATAGGGAAGGTAACGTCAACACGACCTCTCACCTTCTTTTTTCCTGTTGTAGCGGGCTTGAATTTCATCTTCTTGCACACCTTGACGGCTTCAGCATCAAGATTCTTGGTCAATGAACGAACGACTTGTGCATCTTCCACGTTTCCCTTGGCATTGACAATCACAGCAACGACAATTCTGCCATCCACCTTCTCCCGTTGTGCGGGTTGCTTGAAGTTTTTCTGAAGAAAAGACTTGACAGCCTCTTCTCCACCCTTGTATTGTGGCGGAGTGGACTTCTCCCTCCTTTGCTCCATCTGCTGACGAGGTGAGAAATCGAAGAAAAATTGAGCCTTTGCCGATGCTGCCAGAAGAAGAAAAAGCAGCAAGATGAAATGTCGCATATTCGTGTCGTTTTGATGTTTACGGGTTCAAAATTAGTGTAAAGTTTTCGTTCTGGCAAGAAATTTATTCGGAAAGATGGAAAAATTTTAATTTCTTTAATAATGTGTCAGAAGAAATGCCTAACTTTGCATTTCGTAAGGCAAAAGTATGCGTCTTGTTGTGTGCGCACACAAACGTCTTTGCCACAAAAGAGAATTGAATGAACGGGCGAATAGCTTACACTAAAAATCAATAAGTTTACAACCAATAAAATTTAGGACAAAACAATGGCTGACGTAAAGAAGATTAAGACCGCACTCGTGTCCGTGTACCACAAGGATGGACTGGACGAGTTGCTCGCAGAACTGAACAAAAACGGGGTGAAATTCCTTTCAACAGGAGGTACACAAGCATTTATTGAGAGTCTCGGCTATCCTTGCCAGAAAGTTGAGGACTTGACCACATATCCATCAATCTTGGGAGGTCGTGTGAAGACACTGCACCCCAAAGTGTTTGGCGGCATCTTGGGTCGTCGCGAATTGGAAAGCGACCAGCAGGAAATGGCAAAATACGAGATTCCAGAGATTGACCTCGTCATCGTTGACCTCTATCCTTTCGAGGAGACAGTCGCTTCAACCAACGACGAGCCCACCATCATCGAGAAGATTGACATTGGTGGCATCTCACTCATCCGTGCAGCAGCCAAGAACTTCAACGACGTGGTGATTGTGCCCAGCAAGGCTGAATACAAGCCATTGCTCGACATTGTCAAGGCACAGGGTGCTGAGACCACGAAGGCACAGCGCAAGCAATTTGCAGAACGCGCATTTGCCACTTCAAGCCATTACGATACAGCCATTCACGCATATTTCGCAAAATAAAGTAAGCCTCTTCCCTTGCATGGGAAAATGAAAGTGAGAAACAAATCGTAAATTGGACTCCGAGCTTGCTCGCCTGAGTACCAAAATATAAAAGATTAATAATAAACAAAGAAATAGTCAAATTGTAAATTATTATGGGATTTTTCTCTTTGACACAAGATATAGCGATGGACCTTGGTACCGCTAACACCATCATTACCGTCAACGGCAAGGTGGTAGTGGACGAGCCATCGGTGGTTGCTCTCGACAAGAAGAACAACAAAATGATTGCTGTGGGCAAGCAGGCAAAAATGATGCACGAGAAAGTGCATGAGGGCATCCGCACCTGCCGTCCTTTGCAAAACGGCGTGATTGCCGACTTCTATGCCTGCGAGCAGATGATGCGTGGTCTCATCAAGATGGTGAAGACTGGTCATCACCTCTTCACCCCATCACTTCGAATGGTAATAGGTGTTCCTTCTGGTTCTACAGAAGTGGAGCTGCGTGCCGTGCGTGACAGTGCCGAGCATTCTGGCGGTCGCGATGTATATCTGTTGTTCGAGCCTATGGCAGCAGCCATTGGTTGTGGCATCGATGTTGAGGCTCCAGAGGGTCAGATGATTGTGGATATAGGTGGCGGTTCCACCGAGATTGCAGTCATCTCCTTGGGCGGTATCGTGAGCAACAACTCCATCCGTGTGGCAGGTGACGAACTGACAGCAGACATTCAGGAGTATATGGCACGCCAGCACAATGTGAAAGTGTCTGAGCGTATGGCTGAGCGCATCAAGATCAACGTGGGTTCAGCATTGACAGACCTTGGTGACGAGGCACCTGAAGATTTCGTGGTGCATGGTCCTAACCGTATCACAGCGCTGCCTCTCGAAATCGCCGTATGCTATCAGGAGATTGCACATTGCATCGACAAGACGATTGCCAAGATTGAAACGGCTGTGCTTCAGGCATTGGAGCAGACTCCACCAGAATTGTATGCCGACATCGTGAAGAACGGTATCTGGTTGACTGGTGGTGGTGCATTGCTCCGCGGTCTTGACAAACGTTTGAGTGACAAGATTCAGATTCCTTTCCATGTGGACGATGACCCATTGCACTCAGTGGCAAAAGGTACTGGCATCGCATTGAAGAACGTCAACAATTTCCAATTCTTGATGAGATAAACGCACATCATGCGTGCACTGATTGACTTAATCATACACAACAAGCACTGGTTTGTGTTTCTGTTGCTGGAAGTGATAAGCCTTGTCTTTCTTTTCAGTCACAACGGATACCAAAAGAGTGTGTATTTCACGACGGCTAATGACGTGGTAGGGACAACCTACAACGTCATTAGTGGCATTACGTCATATCTCCATCTGCAGGAAGAAAATCATGACTTGGAAGCCGCTAACGAGCAGCTACGCAAAGAGGTGTATGAGATGCGTCAACAATTGGCAGCGATGCAAAATGACAGCGTGAAACGCATGCCTGCCCTCTCTTTGAAATACGATGTGGTGAGTGCGCAAGTGGTCAATATGACCATTCATAAAGCCAACAACTTCATCACCATCAACAAGGGAGAAGCGGACGGCATCCGTCCAGAGATGGGCGTTATTTGTTCTCGCGGTGTGGTCGGCATTGTCTATATGACCAGCCGCCATTACAGTATCGTGATGCCAATACTGAATGTCAACAGCAAGATCAGTTGCCGACTGCGCAACTCGGAATATTTCGGTTCACTCGTATGGCAGCGTGGCTATGCTGACATCGCCTACGTGACGAGTGTGCCAAGACATGCTCCCGTGAAGAAGAATGAGATTGTGGAGACCAACGGGTATTCTGACATCTTCCCTTCTGGACTTCCCATTGGTGTGGTGCAGCAGATTGGTGATTCCCCTGATGGCATGTCATACTTCCTGCGGGTGAAACTATTTGCCAACTTCCCCACCCTCCGCGAAGTTTCTGTCATCACCAATTACAGTTCGCCCGAACGTCGTATGTTGGAAAAGATGACAGAAGACCCTGCTAAACAAGACAGCGTTCTGATCAGTCAAGAAAAGATGAAGGCACTGGAAGAGCAGAAGAAAAAAGAAGCTGAGGAAAAGGCAGAGAAAGAGAAACTTGAATTAGAGAGAGTGAAACAACAGCTGGAAAGGGAACATTCCACTTCAGAAACCTCTGCAACCATAACGAACGAGAACAAAGTAAACACTGATACAGTCAGATGAACTCCATATTCTTCACACGTCTTTTCAGGCTCTTCATCCTGCTGCTTTGTCAGGTGTTAGTGTTCAACCACATCCACCTGCTGGGCTATATCACGCCACTTGTGATTGGTTACATGGTGGTGCGCATGCATCGCAACACCTCACGTGTTGCTGTGTTGGTGTGGGGATTAGTCATTGGCTTATTGTTCGACATGTTCAGCAACACGGCGGGCATGGGTGCAGCTTCCTGCACCTTGATTGCCATGATTCAGCCGATCCTGCTCGAGAGTCTTTCCCCCCGAGATTCTTCCGAAGACCTGACGCCATCGTTCGCGACATTGGGATTCTGGAATTACGTCTTTTATGTGCTTCTTTTGATGGTGATGTTGCACGCCTGCTTCTATTTATTGGATGCTTTTACACTGACAGATTGGCCACTGACATTGATTTCCATTGCGGGAAGCTCAGTACTCACCACTCTCATCATCATCTTTATCGAGCTGTTGACCCATACAAAGAAGGAAACAACACCTCACCTGTAAGTCGCCATGAAGAATCACTTATATGAATATCGTAAGTTTGTTCTTGGCGGTATAGCCTTGGTGATTGTTCTCTGCTATATCGTTCGTTTGGCTTTTCTGCAGCTATCCGATGGAGAATACAAGACTCGTGCCGATGACAATGCCTTCTTCAACAATGTCATCTTCCCTGCACGAGGCGTTATCTACGACCGCAATGGCGAGCTACTGGTCTTCAATCAACCGGCGTACGATATCATGGTCATCATGCGTGAAGTAACGAATCTTGACACGCTCGATTTCTGTCAGACCATCGGCATCACTCAGCAGCAATTTGACGAACGCATGGCCCTCATCAAGGACCTCAATAAGAATCCTGGCTATTCCACCTATACCCAACAGCTTTTCATACCGCAGATATCTGCCGAGGAATATGGCGTTTTCCAGGAAAAGCTTTTCCGATTCCACGGCTTTTACATCCGCGAACGAACCATCCGACGTTATGCTACCGACCATTGCGCCCACATTCTGGGTGATGTCGCTGAAGTATCCCAGAAGGAGGTGGACAACGACGACTACTATTCTCCTGGCGACTACATCGGCAAGCAGGGTGTGGAACGAAGTTACGAACCCGAACTGCGTGGGATTAAAGGTGTGCAAGTGCTTTTGCGTGATGCCCGAGGACGCATCCAGGGACATTACCGCAACGGAGCCCTCGACCGCAAGCCCGTGCCCGGCAAGAACCTCACGCTGTCTATCGACGCCAAGTTGCAAGCCCTTGGCGAGCGGCTGATGGAGGGCAAGATGGGTGCCATCGTCGCCATCGAGCCGAAAACGGGTGAAATCCTCTGCATGGTCAGCGCACCGAGTTACGATCCGCATCGCATGGAGGGAAAGCAGCGCAGTTCGCAAATGATGGAAATGCAAAATGACCCGATGAAGCCCATGCTCAATCGCGCCATCTCCGGAACCTATCCCCCAGGCTCCACCTTCAAGACTTCGCAGGGTCTCACCTTCTTGCAAGAGGGCATCATCACTTCCTCCACCGCCTATCCCTGCTATCGCGGCTTCGTCACCAGAGGTATGCGAGTTGGCTGTCACGGTCACGGCTCTCCTCTGCCCCTCATTCCCGCTATCGCCACGTCCTGCAACGGATATTTCTGTTGGGGACTCTACCACATGCTGAGCAACCGCAAGCAATACAAGAACATACAGGAAGCTATGACCACGTGGAAAGACTACATGGTGTCAATGGGCTTCGGTTACAAGTTGGGGGTTGACCTCCCGGGCGAGGCGCGTGGCATGATTCCCAACGCCGACTATTACGACCGCCGATTGGGATTGTGGAACGCGCTCGGAGTCATCTCCATTGCCATTGGACAGGGCGAAGTGACGCTCACTCCGCTCCAAATTGCTAATTTGGGAGCTACCATCGCCAATCGCGGCTACTATATCACGCCGCATGTCGTCAAGAAAATTGATGGCGGACACATTGCCGACAGTCTCAAGGTGAAACATAAGACGAAGGTGGAGAAGAAGTACTACGACATGGTGGTGGAAGGCATGCGCAAGGCGGTGCTGGGCGGTACGTGCCGCAGTGCCAACACGTCAATGTATGAAGTGTGTGGCAAGACGGGCACAGCGCAGAACCGCGGAAAAGACCACTCGGCATTTATGGGTTTCGCCCCCAAGGACAACCCCAAGATTGCCATTGCCGTCTACGTGGAGAACGGTGGCTTCGGTGCCACTTTCGGTGTACCCATCGGCGCACTGATGATGGAACAATACATCAATGGTAAGCTCTCGCCAGCCAGTGAGGCGAAGGCGACATCCTTCCAGAACCGTCACATCGACTACGGCACCAGAGAAAGATAAAAGGGTGACGACGTCTCAACAAGAACAAGAGAAAGAGAAAAGCAGCAATGATAGACCAAGAACAAAGCAGTAAAGGAATTTTCCTTAGTATCGACTGGATGACCATCCTACTCTACGTAATTCTCATCGTGTGGGGATGGTTCAGCGTGTGCGGTGCCTGCTATGACTTCAACAATCCCGACCTCTTCAGTTGGGAAACCAATTCGGGCAAGCAGATTGTCTGGGCAGGAACCTCGCTGGTGTTGGCAGCCGTGCTGATGCTTATCGAGAAGCGCTTCTACGACACCGCTGCCTACGTCATCTATGGTGCGATGATGCTGCTTTTGCTGGTCACCATCGTTGTAGCGCCCGACACGAAGGGCTCACGCTCCTGGCTTCCCATCGGAGGCGGGCAGAAGATTCAGCCCGCCGAATTTGCCAAGTTCGCAGTGGCACTGGCCCTCGGCAAACTGATGGACAAGTATGGTTTCAGCATCCGCAAGACCAAGGACATCGGCACCGCTATCGGACTGATTATCCTGCCCATGCTGCTTATCATCGCCCAAAAGGAGACAGGTTCCGCACTGGTCTATTTCGCTTTCTTCCTGATGCTCTATCGTGAGGGTATGACGGGCTCCTTGTTGTTCACCGGCTTCGCATGCGTCGTTTATTTCGTGGTGGGCATGAAATTCAGTGATGATTACATCACCTATATGCCTGTGTCTATCGGCGAGTTCACCGTCCTATTGCTGGCGATGATTTTCACCATCGGTATGGTATGGACATATTGCAAAAACACGCTGGCGGTGAAGTGGATGTCTT
>Ga0310786_10005733_pt1 | contig 16742 bp, 8 predicted proteins | sample AusTroGonzalo_MG_FD_203881 | JGI IMG/M metagenome (GOLD analysis project Ga0310786, IMG submission 203881) | Bovine rumen microbial communities from tropical cattle in Woodstock, Queensland, Australia - Gonzalo_03 (v2) (version 2) | ecosystem: Host-associated > Mammals > Digestive system >... | reverse complement strand
CGAGAATCTTGAACATCTGCGCCTGCCGCTCGGGATTGTGGATTCTGATTGACCCGCCGCCAAGTTCAATGCCGTTGAGCACGATGTCGTAGGCAATGGCGCGGACTTCGCCCGGAGCCGTCTCCAGTTTAGCGACATCCTCCTCCATTGGGCTGGTGAACGGATGGTGGACAGCCGCATAGCGCTTTTCCTCGTCGTCCCATTCCAACAGCGGAAATTCGACGACCCACAGGAAATTCAGTGCCTTCTCATCGATGAGCCCGGCCTTGGCGCCGACTTCCAGCCGCAGACGCCCCAGCGCTTCGCTGGCGACCCGCCAGCTGTCGGCGACGATGAGCAACAAGTCGCCCGCCTTCGCCTCCAGAGCCGCCAGCAGAGCGGCCTTCTCGCTGTCGGTCAGGAATTTGGCGGCGGAGCCGGCAAGCTGTCCGCCTTCCTCGACCTTCAGCCAGACGAGACCGGATGCCCCGAACAGCTTCGCCGTGGCCGTCAGTTCGTCGAGCGCCTTGCGGGAGAAGGCGGCGGCCTGTCCCTGGGCATTGAAGCCTCGAATGGTCTTGCCGGTGGACAGCGCTTCGGCGAAAGGACGGAAATCGCTTTGGGCGAACACCTGGTCCAGCGTATGCAACAGCAGTCCGAATCGGCGGTCCGGCTTGTCGGAGCCGTAGTATTCCATGGCGTCCTTCCAGGTCATGCGCTCAAACGGCGTCTTGACCTCGATTCCGCGAACTTCCTTGACCACGGCGGCCACGAGCTTCTCCGTGATGGCGATGACGTCATCCTGGTCCACAAAACTCATCTCTAGGTCGATTTGCGTGAACTCCGGCTGCCTGTCGGCGCGCAGGTCCTCATCGCGGAAACAGCGCGCAATCTGGTAGTAGCGCTCCAAACCGCCGACCATCAGCAACTGCTTGTACTGCTGCGGGGCCTGCGGCAAGGCGTAGAAGGTGCCGGGACGGACGCGGCTGGGCACGAGATAGTCGCGGGCGCCTTCTGGCGTGCTCTTGCTCAAAATCGGGGTCTCGACCTCCACGAAGCCGTTGTCGTCGAAGACGCGCCGCATGACCTGCGCCATGCGGTGACGGAGCCGCAGGTTCTGGACGAGGCCGGAGCGTCGCATATCGAGATAGCGGTATTTCAGTTTCAGGTCGTCGCTGACGGCAGGGTCATCGAGGTGGAAGGGCATGGGCAGTGCCTTGTTGAGGACGGTCAGAGCCGTGACCTCCAGTTCGATTTCGCCGGTCGCACGATTGCGGTTGACCATTTCGGCAGGACGCGGGCGGACCACTCCGCTGGCAGAGATGACCCATTCCTCCCGGATGTCCTTCGCCACGGCGGCGATGTCAGGGGTCTTGGCGGGGTCGATGAACAGTTGGGTGATGCCCTCCCTGTCCCTCAGGTCCAGGAAAATCATGCCGCCCAGATTGCGGCTGGAATTGACCCAACCGCAGACAGTGACGTTCTGGCCGATGTTGCCTGCCTTCAGTTCATTGCAATTATGCGTGCGTGTAAACATGGTTTTCACTCCTCGAAATACAGATGAACAGTGGTTAGTGGTTAGTGATTAGTGGTTAGTGGTGTGGGAGGGCGCGCCTCCTTGTCACGCCGTAGCGTTAGCGAAGGCGGACGTGCGCGCCGTTGGTCCTGTGGACGCGCGTTTTCGCGCGTCCATCTTGGCATGCGGTTTGTTACATCCGGGCTGCCAGCCAGTCGCCGACCTTTGCCAGGGCAACGGACTCCTGAGCGGAATCGCGCATATCGCGGCAGGCGACTTCCCCTCGGGCAAGTTCATCGCCACCCAGGAGCAGGACGAAACGCGCGCCCTCGCGGTTGGCGGTGCGCAGTTGCGCCTTCAGGCTACGGGCACTGAAATCAACCTTGACCTGGCCGCCCTGCCCTGCCTGGCGCAATTCGCCAGCCAACCGCAGACCCGGCAGGATGGTTTCCTCGCCTAGGCAGGCGATGTAGGTATCGGCCGTGGGCGCGGTTTCCTGGCCGCCGAGACCGAGACTGTGCCTGGCCAGCAAGAGCCGCTCCATGCCGGCGGCGAAGCCGATGCCTTCCAGTGGCAATTTGCAGCCAGGCATCTGGAAGCGGTAGCGCCCGCCGCCCGCCAGAGCATCCTGCGCGCCCAGGCCGGGGTGGGTTATTTCAAAGACAGTATGCACGTAGTAGTCAAGACCACGAACCAGACGCGGAGCCAGTTCGTAGGGGATCTGCAAATCTTCCAGAGCCTGGCAGACGCGGTCGAAATAGCCTCGGCTTTCAGATCCCAGCAAATCGAGGATGCGCGGAGCGCCGAGCGCGATTTCATGGCAACGTTCTACCTTGCAGTCCAGCATGCGCCAGACATTCGTCTCCAGACGGCGGCGGCAGTCCTCGCACATTTCGCCCGCGAAGGGCGCGAAATATTCCTTGAGGGCGGCGCTGACGGCGGGACGGTCTTCGGGAAGCCCCCTGGTGTTCAGCAGAACCTTGCCTCCCGAAACGCCGATGCGTTCCAGATAATGGCAGAGCATGGCGATGCACTCGGCGTCTGTCCAGGGAAACGTGGTTCCCACACATTCCACGCCAATCTGGTGGAATTGGCGGCGACGTCCGGCGGCGGGACGTTCTCCACGGAACATCGGCCCGAAATAGAAGACGCGAGCTTCCGCATTCTGCTCCAGGCCGTGCCCGGCGATGGCGCGCATGACGCCCGCCGTGCCCTCGGGGCGCAGGGTCAGACTGCGGCCGCCACGATCCTGGAAAGTATACATTTCCTTCTGGACGACATCTGTCTCGTCGCCCAGTCCCCGCACGTAAACCTCCGTGCGTTCGAAGATTGGCGTGCGCAATTCAGAATAGCCATATCTGCGGAAAGTCTCCCTGGCCTCAGTCTCCAGTTCCACCCATTCCTGCACCTCTGGCTGCCAGATGTCTGCCGTCCCTGGCAAAGGTTCCATTGCTCCAGACATTTATCCTCTCCGTCTAGTTGCGTAGGTTCAATCAATGATGCCCATTAAATTAGGTAAAAAGATAATATAATCCCTAAATCCGCAACAGGACAATATCTGCGGATCTTTCGTGGCGCACATTTTGCGCGGGGCGAACAGAATTGCGCGGGGCGAACAGAATTGCGCGGGGCAGAGTCCGCGCATCTCCATGTTCCTTTGGCGAATTATCCAGACGGGAACCACGGCGGCCAAGGGTCTGGCCGCCCTACCATATAAAACCAAAATCGAGTAGGAGGTTGCCCCCGCCTTGGGGGCAACCGTCCTCTCACACCACCGTACGTGCCGTTCGGCATACGGCGGTTTCCCGGCAATGCACCACGTGTGGTGTTGGTGTAGCTGTCTTCGGTCGTCCGTTTGTCGATAAGCGCTCCGACCCGCCCCTTGCGTTCCGCGCTACTCGCGGCTCGGCAGCCACCGTGATGACGGTGTTGTGTGCTTTTCCCAATGCTCGACTTACGGCAACCAGCAGTTGCTGACGCCTGCCAGGATTCGGTCCTTCCCCTCAAGGGTACTATGACCTCTGCTGACTTCTCATCGCCCACGCTCATGTCACCATGAGCCTTTGTCACCCTCCGCAACTCAATGCTCGTGTTCAGACGACGAGACCTCCGCGGATAAGCACAACCACTTTCATCCCATACACCCGCCACATTTACGTTCCACGCCCCGTGCAGTATCGGACTTCACTTTGTTTGGCAAGCTCGTCCGGCGTGTACCGCCTTGTATGTGATTTCTGTTCGTCAGGCCGGGAATTTGCGTCCAGCTTCTTTCAGATTCCACCTCACGGTGGACACCCTTGCTCTTCGCTAACAGTTCCTACTGCCAAGTCTGTAGTGGACTTTCACCACCAAGTTGTTGTGCATGCCGCGCATACCAAGATAAAGGCGGGGAACGGTTGCCCTGTTCCCCGCCTCGGATTAGTCACCTGTAGTCAGAATCACTTCTTCATGTAGACAGCGGCAACCTTCTTGAAGGCGTCGATGTCGGCCTGGATATTCTCCTCGGTGTAGGTCGGATGAGTCCAGAAGGAGATAGTCGTGTCGGCCAAGGAGCGGGCAACGGCGCAGTTGCACTTCTTGTAGTCGATCTTGCTGTTGTTGGGATCCTTGAAGGGATACTGGGCGGTGCCGAAGCCTTGCTGCTTGGTGTAGGCATCTTCCTTGTACATTTCCGGCCACAGCACGCTGTAGGCGGCGGCGCCTTCTTTCTGAACGGCCTCAATGAACTCCTTGCAGCTGCAGGTCAGCTTGTTGGTGTCCAGCACGAAGGGGACTAGCCAGAAGCTGTTCTGGCGGTCCTTGGTGTCGACGGGCAGGTACTTGATGAGGGGATGGCCCTTCAGGCCCTTGATGAGCATCTTGCCGAGTTTCTTGCGCTGGGGCAGGTTCCAGGAGTCGAAGCGCTCGAGCTCGCCCAGACCGATGGCGCTCTGGATCTCGGTCATGCGGAAGTTGTAGCCGACGCGGCGATGGATGTAGAGCTGCTTGCCTTCCTTCTCCAGAAGGTTCATCTTCTCCTTGACATCATAGCCGTGATCGCGGACGGAGCGGCACTCCCAGGCGAGGTTCTCGTCGTTGGTGCAGACCATGCCGCCTTCGCCGCCGGTAGTGAAGTGCTTGCTCTGGCAGAAGCTGAAGCAGCCGACATTGCCGATGGTACCGGCTTTCTTGCCCTTGTAGACGCCGCCGAAGCACTGCGCGCAGTCTTCAACCACATACAGTTTGTGCTTCTTGGCGATCTTCATGATGGGATCCATGTCGGCGACCATGCCGTACAGATGGACGACGACGATGGCTTTGGTGCGCTTGGTGATGGCTTTCTCAATCTTGCTGGGATCGAGGAGGTGGTCCGTGCCAGTGTCGACGAAGACGGGCAGGGCGCCAGCCTGCAGGGCGCAGAAGGAGGAAGCGATGAAGCTGTAGGAGGTGCAGATGACCTCGTCGCCGGAGCCGATTCCCAGCGCGGTCAGGGCCACGTGCAGGGCGGCGGTACCGTTGGAGACGCTGATGGCGTTCTTGACACCCAGCCATTTCGCCCATTCTCTCTCGAACATCATGCCGTAGGAGAAGTGAGGCTCCTCACCAGGAACCTGGCCAGTCCAGTAGTTGACCTTGCCGGTGCGCAGGATGTCAAAGACGGTCCAGGCGGTCTTGGGGTTGAACTGCGGCCAAGCAGGGAAAGGCTTGTCATAGACTTTCTTTCCGCCGTTGATGGCGAGTGTTGCTTCCTGCTTCGTCAGTGCTTTTTTCGCATTGGCTTTCGGGGCGGCTGCTTTCGGAGCGGCTTTTGGGGTGGCTTTCTTGGTTGCCATGTTGTGTTCTCCTGTGTTGGGGTTGAGGGAATTTCCCTGTTGAAAAGGGACAAAGGAAATTATTTAGAAAACATGAATCGACAGGACAGTTTCTTGCGTGGTGACTCTAGATTTCGCAGGACGCGTATCAGCAGGTCAACGGCTTTCACTGCGTATTCCTCTATGTCCTGCTGGAAAAGCAGCATGTTGCGGGACGGATACCGCTCGCCTAGTTCCTTGTGCATAATCGTGGCAATCATGGGAAGATAGTTGACGCCGTTTTCTTGCGCCGTCAGCAATTCTGCCAGAAGGCCGCTGACGATGGTATCATCGTCGCTGACAATGCCATCTGGACGCTTGTCAGCTGCCATCTTGAGCAGGGTTCTGGCTATTTCCGCGCCTCCGTCATAGGAACTGCCGAGCATGGCCGGCAGTTCGCGGCGCCTGCTGGCCAGTTGTTCCTTCGAGGCGCAAAGCTGAATCACACGGTGGCAGCCACGCGCCGCTAGTTCCTGCGCGGCCTCTCGGACAAACCGGCGAGCTTCCATAAGTACGCTCAAGGGCATGGTCGCCGCGTCATCATCGCCAATGAAGCAGCATGGGATGTTCAGCGACTTGATGGACTTCTGCGCCGCACTGGAAAAAGAAACCAAAGTGATAAGACCATCGCAAACGTGTTCCTTCAGAACCTGCGCCAAACCGGGAAACTCATCAAGTTCTGGGCGTGGTGATTCCGCCGGCAAACTGCCCTGGTAGAAAGTCAGACACTGACAATTCCGTTCGTTCAGCGCCTTTTGCAGAAAACTGGCCAAAGTCGCAGCGTAGGCACTGCCGGACAGCGCACGTACGACCACTCCAATCGTGCGGCCTGTCAACTGGCCGCCATGGGGATTGGCCACGAAAATGCCACGCTTGTCTTTGACTTCCAGTACGCCCAACTGGCAAAGCGAATCAACGGCAGCAGAAATCGTGTCACTGCCAAAGCCAAATTCCCGGCGCAGTTCCAAATATCCGGGCAACCTGGCACCTTTTTCCAGAGAATGATCGTGAATATAGCGAATCAGAGCCTTGCGGGCAAATTCCGCTCGCCTGGGCAAAGCGCCATGGGCAACTTTGATTGCCTCATTATCCGCTGTCTGACCTGATTGTTTCACAGACTTCCCTTGATTTCCATGAAAAAACTATACTGAAAACAGTACAGATACTTAACTTATTCTTCTTTTGCCATTTGTCAAGCAGACAGGCTATTTTTAATGTAACAAGACTTTTATAGGATGCCCATCCATCCTGGCCGTCATACCAATACGGTAGCCTCCTTTCTACGGGAATTCTCCTTTCCCTTTTATCATTCCTATCCCTGCCATCCCTATCTCTCTCATCCCTAAAATCCTTGTTATCCTAGCCACATAGGCCACCATCGCCTATTTTCCCCAGGGCACGACGGCGGCGAAGGGTCTCGCCGCCCTACCAGACGGTGGCGCAGTCTTGCCAAACCTTCACCCCCTTCGCTAGCAAAAATTAATCAGTTATAGATTTCCAACACAATTTCCAAGAAACTTCTTTTTTTTTCTAATAAAAGAGGAAATAAAGAAAAAAGAGGCTATATTTTGATTTGTCTAACAGGCAGACAGTGGTCTGATTTTTTACCCTGTCAATAAACTTGTCGATATCCTGTGAATTTTCTGTCGTTATCTTTGTCAGAAACCTTACTGACAAAGTTGCTGACATCTTTTCATCGTTTTGTAAAATCATTGATTTTTCTGATTATCAGTCATTTGTCATGGTTATGACAATTTTGTGCACTGATATATTAATACTACATTCATGATTTAAGAAAGATTAGAAGAACAAGCCAAACAACTTTTCCACACCGCAATCCGGCCGCAAAGCCTCTTTTTATCGTATCTGGAGAAAGCCATCATGAAACTAGTCGTTACCTCTGAAAATCTCGTTGCTGCCATTCGCCGCGTCATTCCCGCCATCAACAGCAAGCCGACCAATCCTATCATGGCCAATTTGCTGTTTGTCGCTGACGGTGAAAAACTTACCGTAACAGCCGCCGATTTCGATGTCCGAATCTCTACTTGCATACCCGCTCTGGTCACGGATCCGGGGAAAATTACTCTCCCTGCCAAGAAGATCCAACAGATTGCCGGGGCTCTGCCTTCTGGCGATGTCGAATTCTCCCAGGAAGAGGATAACGGCCCGGAAGTCCGCTTGACCTGCCGCAAGTCGTACTACAAGGTTCGCGGGCTGGATGCCGAGGATTTTCCTGCCGACGATGACATCGTCTACGACTGGGGTTTCAATATGCCGGTCAAAGAACTTTTCTCGGCCTTCTCCAAGGTCATCTACGCCCGGGCGGAAGACGAGAGCCGCAAGGAACTAAATGGTCTGCTGTTGAGCATTCGCGGCGGGATGCTTACCATTGCCGCCACTGACGGGCGGCGTCTGGCCATGGTGGAAAAGCCTTTCCAGGAAGAGATGCAGGAAGAGCATGAGGGCGATGTGATTCTGGCCTATAAGTCGGTGATGGAACTGATGAAATCCCTCGACCCTGCCGACCAGGTGAAAATCAGCCTGAACCAGTCAGCGGCTTCCTTTGAGACGCCGACCACGACCATAAACACCAAACTGCGGGAAGGGCGCTATCCCAATTTCCGTTCCGTGATACCTCCCAGTTTCGCGCAGACCGTGGCCATTTCCCGCCTGAGTTTCATCGACGTGCTTACGCGTGTGTCGATGGTGGCGAGCGATGCCAATCCCCAGATGTGCTTCGAGTTCTTCAACAACGAGGTGGTTATCTCGGCGCGTAGCAATGAATACGGCGAATCACACGAATCGCTTGAGGTTTCCATGGACGGTAATCCCATCACCGTCTGCTTCAATCCCAATTATCTGACTGAGCCTTTGAAATATCTCGATTGCGACCAGCTGTTCATCAAATTCAACGATGTGCTCAATCCTGTGTCCCTGGAAGGCGACGAGGGCTTCATCTACATCCTGATGCCGATGAAACTACCGGAAGGCTTCGTCAGCGCCAAAGCCTGATTTGCCATTCTGGTTATGCTGACCAGGCTTCGTCTGCTCAATTTCCGCAATTATGACGACTGCACCATTGGCTTCGCACCGGGAATGAACATCCTCTGCGGAGCCAATGGTCAAGGAAAGACGAATGTCCTGGAAGGTCTTTATTATCTAGGTTTATTGCGGTCGTTCCGCACCTCGCAACTGTTGCATTTGCGCCAGTTCGGACGCGATTTTTTCCTGTTGAACGGAGAATTGCGCCATGCCGACGGCCTGACTGAAACTCTGCAGGTTAGTTACGGTGACGAGCGCCGCCTGTCAGTCAATGGTAATCCCTGCAACAAGGCTGTTGACTTTATCACCCGCTTGTGTTGCGTGGCCTTCCAGCCGTCTGATATGGAAATAGTGCAGGGAAGTCCCTCACTCAGAAGGAAATTATTGGACATTCTTCTCTGCCAGATGTCGCCTGAATACTTGCGCCAACTGCAAATCTACAATTCCGTGCTGAAAAGCCGGAATGTCATGTTGAAAAACCTGGACAAGTATCCAGTCCTGACCATTCGCGCCTACGACCACCAACTGATAAAAAGCGGGGTTTTCATTGAGCAGGAAAGGCTGAATATTGTGGAGAAACTCAATGACAAATTGCAAGTTTTGTCTGGACGTTTCTTTGCTGACGGGAGAAAAATATCATTGCGATATTATCCTGGTCTGAGCCGCACCCAGAAAAGCAAATATGAACATATCGAGGAATTGGCAACTGCCTTTAGTGAAAGCCTGGACGCTTCATTTGTGCGCGATTGCCAGAACGGTGCCACCCGCTACGGGCCGCATCGCGGAGAAATGGGATGCCTGCTTGGTGATACATCGCTGATTTTCTACGGCTCGCAGGGCGAATGTCGCATTTCCATTCTGGCCTTGCGCTTTGCCCAGGCACGTCTCCTGGAAGAAACGCGCGGGGCAGACGATGTTCTGTTGCTCGTGGATGATGTTTTGGGCGAACTTGACGATTGTCGCCGTAACGCATTCCTCCAGGAACTCGTCGAAAGCAAGCAGGTAATCATGACCGTCACCGCCATACCAGAAGAACTGAAAAATAGTCCTTTTACTGTGAAATATATTCAGGCAGGAAAGATTATGGAAAACTAGAAAATCATGCCGTTTTGGTACTGCGCCCCCCTCAGGAGAACAGTCAATGGCATGATTTTCGTCAGGCAAAGGCGGCCAATGGTTTTGGCCGCCCTGCCAATTGTCCGTAAATTCGATTATTTAACGAGCAAAACGTCTCGTCTACCAGATTATTTGCTCAGTTTCAGAATAAATCCAGTAACCTTTGCCTGGTTCAACGGGATCCTCAGGTTTCAATTTTTGGCGACTGGCAGAAGACCACTGCCAAATCTGGTCAAGACCGGGGTTGGCGGTTACGCCATACAGCGGAGAAACCAGATTCCAGCCTGGCAGGAGATTTGTGCCGGTAGACTGGATAGGCGTTCCCTTCAAGACAAGCATGCCATCCGTAGTAGCGAATAGCCAGACGGCAGTGCCAGGAACGTAGTCGTTTCCCGCAAAAACGTATGCCTTGGCAGTTCCGTCGTAGGCCAGGGGGCGATAGGCGTCCAAGGCCTCTTTGCTGATTTCGTCCAGTTCCAAGGGGATTCCGATGAGATTCCAGCCAATGGCAAGCGGACATTTAACGGAGAATCCCCAGTCGTCACGCGGGAGAATGACGGTGGCCGGCATGTATTCGGCGAACCAGTTGACGACATACTTGTTGTCGGTGTAGACTGTTTCGATAGTCGCAGGTGTTTCCCAATCAAAAATCTTGGTTCCTATTTCCTTGACACCGTCGCCAATGATGAGTTCGCGTGGGGCATAGTCGTAGGCAAATGGCCATTCCTCAAGGACTTCCACGTAGTCAGGGATGATCAGTGTCTCCAGATAGAGCGCATCGAACATGGAGTCTTCGGCGATGGTCGTACAGCCTTCGGGGATGGCGTACACGGCATCTGGCCTGGCCTGCGGGTAGTGGATCAGGACGCTGCCGTCGGCGCTGAAGAGCACACCCTCGCGGGAACTGAAGGCAGGATTGCCAGCGGCGGCTTCGTAACGCTCAAACCACTGCGAAGTGTAGGGATAGGCAATATGTAGTTTGTCGTCATCGTATTCATAGTCGACGGGCAAGGCCGTCAGGGTGGCCGGAATGCTCAAGCTGTGCATGATGGGAAGTTTCATTGTTCCTTTGCCCTGAATGGCCGTGACAGGACAGCCTTCTACCTGTTCGGGAATGACAACCTCGGTCATCTCCAGGTCTTTCACGCCGATGACGGCGGCCTCGCCGCCCATGAGGCGGAAGCACAGGCCGTCCTGCTGGACGAAGCGCGGCATTTCAGGCATTTCCTCGTCCATGCCCAGGAAGATGAGGCCAGAAGTGACATCGCTGTTGTTTACGGCAATGTGCTTGACGAAGTCATTGTCAGTCTGGACGAATGTCAGCCTTTCGCCCCAGAGAGTCACATCTTCAAACAAAATTTTGCTGTTGGGGATGACTATCGCCACAAGATTGACGGGATAGACGATGAACAGGCTCGAAACAGTTTCCGGCACGGTGAAGACGGTAGCCGGATGTTTCCAGGGATACGCCACCAGGGAGGTCATGTCGGCGGTATAAAGAACACCATCCTGAGTTGTGAAACTCGTGTTTCCTTCTGCCACTTTGTATTCCTGACCAGAGAAGCCATCAACAAGCCCCCAGGCATTGATTTCCGTGACGGTAGCAGGCAAGGTGAAGGTGTCGCCTTCCTTTTCGTAAGGATAGAACACTAGCTTCTTCATGTCGGCAGTGTAGAGCACACCGTCCAGTGCGGCAAACACCTCGTTGCCTTCTTCGACATCTATTGACTTGAGACTCGTGCCAAAGTTCCAATAGATATCATATTCAAGACGTTTATCGTATGATAAGCTTTCGACGGTAGCGGGCAAGGTCATGGTCTCAATGCCATCGGGGCAGCAAACCAGAGCTGTACGAGACTTGTCGTATATTACACCGTCTACGGAGGTAAAGCTTTTGCTGTCCTCCGCAACAGTGAGGGAGCGGAGATTTGAACAGCCCATGAAAACGCCATAGCCTAATGCTCTGATGCTGGCAGGAATGGTTATTGAAGTCAGTCCCGTACATCCATAGAAGGCATAGTCGTAAATTTCCTCAAGCCCTTCGGGCAGGGTAATTTCCTTCAAGTTGTAGCAATACATGAAGGCATCCATGCCGATGACAAGCAGGCTGCTGGGCAGAACCACGCGTTCGAGATAGAAGCAATATTTAAAGTATTGCCTGGCTCCTTCGTAGTCGCTATCGTTGTAGTAGTCCTCCCAGCCTAGCCTGGTCACAGGATAGCCGTCGATTTCCTCAGGGATGATCGCCTCCGTGATTTTCCTATCCATCGCGCCAATCACCTCGACATTACCGTCAATGGGATTGACATAGTACTTGATGCCGTTGACAATCGTTTCGTAGGGCAGCACAGGTGGCTCGGCATCTCTGCTCAGGACAAGGACGTCGGGGCGGTTTTCGGCAAACCAATCAATAACCTCCGCATTGTCGGTCTGCACATACTTGAGATTCCACCAATCTGAGAAGATTCTGTAGAAATATGACAAACCGTCATAATAAACCGACAAATTATCACCGATAACCAACCCTTTTAGATTCCCCTTGTATTTAACCATCTCGAACGCATAAAAATGGTCAATATAGACAACCTCGTCCGGGATGGCGAATACGGCATCCTTTCTGGCACCCGGATAAATCAGGAGTTCTGTCATGTCGGCAGAGTAGAGTACACCATCGCGGGAGACGAAAGTTTCATTACTGTCTTCTACCTGAAAGTCCTGAAGCTTGACGTATGCGAGACTTTCCCAGCCATACGTCATTTCGGCGGGGACAGTGAACTCGTTGCCGACCTTGGCTCGGGGATAGATTAGAAGTTCGGACATGTCGGCGGTGTAAAGCACGCCGTCGCGGGAAGCATACGCCTTGTTGCCGTCTTCTACATCAATGGCCTGAAGATCTGAATTCCGAAGAACCTCATGAGCGGCAGACGTCTCGGCGGGAATTGTGAACTCCGTGCCGGCCTTGGCCCGGGGATAGATTAGAAGCACGGACATGTCGGCGGTATAGAGCACGCCGTCGCGGGAGGCGAAATACTCACTGCCCTCCTCCACGTTGACAGCGGAGAATTTGGTTTCGTAATCGTCTAAGCTGTAATCATTCAGGGGGTCCAAAGCTGTGACATCCTCAACGCTGGCCGGGAGATTGATGACGGCCAGGTTAAGGCATTCGTCGAAGGCTCCTTTTGCTAGTACCTTCACGCCTTTCGGGACGGTGAACTCACTGGTTGGTTTCTGTGGCGGATAGCGCAATAGGATGGCACCGTTTGCCTTGGCTTCGACGCTGCGCCGCCCTTCCTCGATCTGGTAGAGCACGCCGTCCATCGAGAAGAAATGCATATTGCCATCCGCGACCTCAATGGCACTAAGTTGATTTTGGCCGACAAAAGCGCACTCGCCTATGCTTTCCACCGTGGCGGGAATCGTCATGGTGGCCAGGCTTTCACACCAAGAGAAGGCATAGTCGCCTATCTCCACCAGAGACGGCGGCAGCACGATGTCATATAGATTGTAGTTTCTGTCGAAAGCATAATTGCCAATCGTCTTGAGGCTATCGGGCAAACTGACATGGACTGTCGCTCCACGCATGGCAAAGGCTGCTTCACCGATGGCCGTCACGGGGAAACCATCGATCTCGGCGAGAATCTCCAGGGAAGAGGTTTTCGCGTTTTCCGCGCCAATGGCTGTGGCCTCGCCATGCGCAATGCTGTAGACAATGCCGTTGACCGTGGTTTCATAACTGTAATCAGAGTAAGGCAGGAAGGTGAAATCATTGTCAAAATCTGCAAACCATTCCTTCACAAAGTCATTGTCGGTGTAAATGGTGCTCAAATTATCGCAGGCCTCAAATGCGTATTCACCAAATGCAGTGACATTATCGCCGATGGCTACTTCCTCTAGATCATAGCATCCATAAACGATGTCTGAGCATATCATGGTGACAGGATAGCCATTGATAGTATGGGGAATGTTGAAGGATTTGACATATTTGTTCGGTACCCTGAAGGCGAAAGCCTCATCGTCATAAATTGCATAGATGACGCCGCCGACAGTCACAATCTGCGGGGCTTCGTCTTCTGTCCCCACAACGAGGATTTCGCGAGTTTTTTCCTCCAGCCAGGCCTTGACGATATCATTGTCCGTCTGGACGTAAAAGACATTGCCGTCTTCCAGGGCATAGTCCTGATGCAGTTCCACCACGGAGTCGCCTATGACCATTCCTGCCAGATAGAGCGCATCGTAGAAAGTGTCCTTTCCAATCCGCCGTACTGTGTCAGGGAAGGTGAAGACCGCCTCCGGCCTGGCCGGAGGATAGCAGACTATCTCCGTGCCCCCGGCAGAGTAGAGCACACCGTCGATGGCCGTATAGTTTTCATTGCCGGCGGCGACTTCGAAACTGGTGAGATTGTAGGCGCGGGCGAAGGCATAATCAATGTCCGCCACCGATTTCGGCAGGACAATGCGCTCCAGCTGTGTAGAGGCAAAGGCGCCTTTGCAGATTGTCGTGACGCCCTCAGGCACGTTGAGGGTACCCGTGCGGCCCTCGGGGCAGAAGTAGAGGGTTTTCAGGTCCTTGCTGTAGAGCACGCCATCACGTGACGCGTATGCCGCATTGTCCTCCGCGACATTGATGGCCACCAGGCTGGGGCAGTCCCGGAATGCATCACCAGGCGGATAGTCTTGTTCAATGCCGGTGATGGTGGCGGGAATCGTCACGCTCTGGAGACGGGTACAATCTTCAAAAATATAGTAACTCAGAGTGGTCACGGGAACGCCATCGGCTTCTGCCTGAATCACGGCGGCTTCAAGGCCGTAATAATCGACGCTAAAGGCCGTGGCCTCGCCATCCTCAATGCTGTAGATGATGTTGTCAATAGTCACATTGTAGGCGCGAAGCAAGGGCAGGGGAAGCAACAAGCAGAGGAACAGGACGAGCAGACGGCGGTAATTTGTTTTCATGGTGGCCTTGAGGGGTTTTTGTCAAAAGTGTAATAGGCAAGGCTAAGAAAAAACTTTCAGCAAATTTATTAATGTAATACACAATAAGCAGTTTGCAATATGATCGAAAAAAAGGTTCTGTTCGCAAAAATGTGGCTGACATCTAAACTTGACAATCCCGCCAGGTCCCCTCGCCGCGATCTTTTACATTGTGGCCTCCTCCTTTCCCTTTTATCCCTCTTCTCCCTGTCATCCCTATCTCTCTCATCCCTAAAATCCCTCTCATCCCAGCCCTGAGGCTGGCACAGCGGCGGCGAAGGGTCTCACCGCCCTACCAAACCATGGCGCACTTTTTTCGCGGGCAAGTCTTCTTCTACCGTTCACTTTGCTAGGCAATATGACAGCAAGAGCATGGCCAGGGCGATGGGGGCGTTTGTCCAGCCGCTGTAGATGCTGTCCGCTCCGCCTTCGTAGCAGTTGCCACCGCCGTAGTGTCTGGCCTGGCAGTCATACATTCCGCGCCAGCAGCCGGCCAGGGCGGGATAGTCCGTGCCGTCATCCTGGATTTCCGCCAGGAAGATTCCGAGTTTGCGGGCGACGGGAAGATAAGTTTTGTCGCCAAGCGAGGCGAGAGCCAGGCCGGCGAAGCAGAAATTCAGCGTGTAGATAAGGTCGGCCAGGTGCGGACCGACCGGCGTCTCGAAATGTTGGGCGGGCGGAATGCCGTAGGGATTTTCGGCGATGAGCCGTTGCAGTTCCGCATAAACCGCCCGGCACAAGTCCCGTCCGTTCCCGGCAAAAACAGAGTTCTGCATCAGCGTGCCACCGAGCAGCATCAGATAGCCAAGTTCACTGGCATTCAAGGCGTCAAGGCGCGTCAGGATGTATTCCAGATAACGTGAAATCTCCGTACAGGCTGCCTCGCGCTCCGCGTCGGCTGACGTCAATTCCTCCAGATACAGCGCCAGGGCGCACTGCACGGGAACCGCCCAGTGTGGCAGTTCCAGGCGTCCGTGGTAGAGGCGCTCAGGGTCGGTCATTTCCTGCGTTCCATTCGGACGGAAACTTCGCTGGAAAACCTTCAGCAGGTCGGCAGCCAGCAGTTTGCCCCACTTAATCATCTCGTAGCGCCGGTCAAGCTCCGCATAATGCCTGCCCAGGAACAACTGGATGGCACAGACCCAGCCGTTGTCGTCAAACCAGAGTCCCAGGCCGTGACGCATCTCGTTGTTCCAGGCCCAGCCGCCAAGCAGGTATTCAGGGAAACTGCGGTTGAGCAGTCCGCTGCGGAAATAGAGGAAGTCCAGGAGATTCCTGGCAATCTGCCGGTCCGGTTCCGAGTCAAGCAGTTCGCCAGCCAGCCAGAAGAGCAGGGCTGTTTCGAAATTGCAGTCACTTCGTCGCTGCTCCAGACATTCCAGGCCCTCCGCGCAACTGATGGCGCAGGGGAAATGGCCGTGGATTTCCGCCAGGGCCTGGTTTCCCCTTGTCAGCAGAAGTCTCTCCCCGACGCCCCAGCGCCCTTCATCGGCCATGATGGGCGATTGGCGGAACCAGGCTAGGTTCTTTCTGGCACAGGCTGTGAAGACGTCAGAGTGGTTTTCCATGGCAAGAGAAGTGCTAGCGCGCCACTGTGGGCTGTATGACGAAATTGGGCATCCCGTCGGCTCGGGCGGAGCCGTGAACGATCATCCTTGTGTCACTTCGCGCAGTTCTTCCTCGAGGGTGAGTTTCTGACGGAAGACGATTTCCAGGGCGGCCTCGACGGCGGTGATGGCGCGGCGGTAGGCCAGGGGGATTCTGGCCAGGCGGTCGGGGAAGCGCTTCTGGAAAAGCGGCGGCAGATGGCGGAAGAGCACGGCGTCCGTGGCGTATTCCGGATGTTCGACGAGCAGTTCCCCGAAATCGTGCTTGTAGCGGTTGATGGCATTGGCCAGTTCGTCGCTCAAGTCGGTCATCATGGCCGTCTGCCGACGGTTGAACTCGGTGAACAGCCATTCCGCTTCGCGCCGGGCACAGAAGGCCAGGCGGTCCATGATTTCCGCGACAAGTTCGGCGTGGACTTCCTTGAACTCCTTCTTGTCCAGCAGGAGGCCGCTGAGTATCTCGTAGGCCGAGGTGATTACGCCGCACTTGTTGGCGGAGGCGTCTTTGACAATAATCACGCCCTGCTTCTGGAGGGTCACGCGGGCGTCAGGCGTCAGGAAGGAATTGGCGCCCTCGACGATGGCGCGGGACGACGGCTTGCCGTTCGGCGCATAGTCGCCGACATTGGCGGCGTTGATGGTCTGGGGACGTCCGCCGCAGGGGATGAACACGTCGGCCTC
>Ga0310786_10005731_pt1 | contig 16743 bp, 12 predicted proteins | sample AusTroGonzalo_MG_FD_203881 | JGI IMG/M metagenome (GOLD analysis project Ga0310786, IMG submission 203881) | Bovine rumen microbial communities from tropical cattle in Woodstock, Queensland, Australia - Gonzalo_03 (v2) (version 2) | ecosystem: Host-associated > Mammals > Digestive system >... | reverse complement strand
ATATTGTCCCCGTCAATATCAAGAGTTACCTGCTGACGAGTGTCCGCAACCGATGCTGGTCCATACTGGAGCACAAGAACGTCAGGGCAAAGTTTGAACAGGCATACACCCTTGAACTGAAATCAGCATCTCTACCAGCAGAAGAAGACGATGGCGAATGTCAATCGCTTGACAGACTGGAAAATCTGATGACATACGCAGAGCAGAATCTGACAGAGCAGACGCTCCGAGTGTTCCGAATGAGACACCTGCAAGGCATGAAGTATCAGGATATCGCTGACGAACTGGGCATCAGCCGTGTGATGGTCTATAAGCATCTGACACAGGCAATGGAGAAAATCAAAGATTATCAACATAAAATAAGGTAAGGCTATGGACAGAGACGAAAAGATCAAGATGCTGCTTGACATGCAGGATCATCCAGAGCAGTATTCAGACGAGGCACTGGAGCAGATGCTTAACGACGCCGAGGCACAGGAACTGATGGAAGCCACGGCCCAGCTGAAGCGTGCTATCATAAACGACGAGTTCACAATATCTGAGCAGGATGTAGAAGACGAATGGAAGGAATTTGCTTCAAAGTACATTGCCAAGCAAAAGCCACAGTATAACTGGCTCAAGATGGCTGCCATGTTCATCGGCATACTGTTTGTGTCGGGTATCGCCTTTGCTGCCATTCACATGATCCGTCATAATACAGGTATTCAGGAACCTCAGCCAAAGGAACAGACAGTCAGACAACAGGCTGTTCTTGCGGATAACGTCCAAAGTGACACTGCTGTTCTGGCTGAACCTGTTGTGTTTGAAAATGTGTCGTTAGATAGTATTGCCAAGGGCATCGCTGCCTGGTACCACATGGATATGGACTTACAAAACGAGCAGGCCTGTCAGCTACGCTTTCATTTCATATGGAAACCGAATGACAGTCTGCAGGAAGTAATTGAAAAGTTAAATATGTTCGAGCATGTCGATATGGCTATAGAAGATGGTAAACTGATTGTCAGATGAAAAAGCGTGTTGTTATAATCCTTATTGCTATGTGCTGTTTCGTTGATGTTCTGGCGCAGAAGGTTACGCGCAATTACGAGAATGTATCTATGTCAGATGCATTACTCGACCTCAACGAACAATTCCGTGATTATAACATTAGCTTTATGTACAACGAATTGGAAGATTTCCGAGTGACCACACATATCAAGAATAAGTCTGTTTCTGAGGCCATTCTGCAGATCATAGGCTTCTATCCCGTTCACGTCGTCAAACACAGTAAAAAGGAATTCTTTATCGAGTGTACTCATAAGGCCAGTCTTCATCTGAAGGGCTCTATTATCGACGAGTCGGGCCAGCCTGTTGCCTATGCCAATATTCTCCTGCTTTCTCCATCAGACTCAACCGTAATAGATGGAGGCGTGAGCAATGAGGCAGGCTACTTCGTCATCCCATGTGATATGAGTCCCGTCATAGTCCGTATCTCTTATGTTGGATACAAAACCATATTCAAGCGTTGTAGCAGCCTTGAGCTCGGCACCGTCAGGATGCACCCTGAGGCCCAAGTGCTGAAGGGTGTGACGATAGAAGGACAGACACCCATCCTGCGTCGTGAGGCAGGAAAGATTGTTTTCGACACCCGTAACATTGTCGGAGCCATCAATGCTACCGACTTGCTGCGTTATGCGCCAGGCGTGATGCTCCACGATGATGATATCAGCCTGTTTGGGACTACGGGCATCATCTTCTGCATCAACAATAAGGAGCAGCACATGGGACAAAAGGAAATGTTGCAGATTCTGAAGTCCTATCCGGCAGACGATGTGGAGAAGATAGAAATCATCCAGACACCAGGAGCTGAATACTCGGCGGCTGGTAACGCCGGCATTATCAATCTGATTCTGAAAAAGAAAGACAACGACTATATCGGCGGTTCCCTTGGCTATGCCCATACACAATATGAGGAGCATGGTGACGAGGCGAATGCCAACATCATCTATAATAAAGGAAAGGTCTCAACCTCACTCAACGTAGCTGGGATATGGGACAATACCCGTTATAAGGAAACAAACACCATCACGTTTGATAAAAACATACGCGACAACATTGACAATGGTCACATCAGGAAGAACAACTATTCAGCCCGATGGCAAATCGACTATGACGCCTCAGATCGTTTAAATATCGGCGCATACGCCATGATCAGTGATGGTAATCGTCAACTGGATATAGACGGTAAATACATAAAAAGAAGTAGCATCCAAAGTGTAGACACATCCAAAACCCAACGTCAAGAGGACACTCGGACCTACGCCCTGAATGTCTATGCCTCACAGAAACTGAATGCCGAGGGCTCCAAGATTGACTATAGTCTGGACTATTACCACATGAAGATGGGTGACGACCGTATGTCTGAAGCATATTATACTTATAACGAGTATTGGCTTGAGAAATTCATCTATCAGAACACCATCACACAATACGTCACGAGCTATTCTGCCAAAGTGGATGCAAATGTCGGGAAGTGCAAGTTCGGTAGCCAATACACATTCACCCGCAGTAACCGTGACCTCACCTTCTCTTGGGCACCTGACTATGAACAATGGAGCAACTTCGTCTATGATGAACAAGTATTGTCAGCATACGCTGAATATAGTGGAATGCTGGGAAATAGTCTGTCTTTCAATCTCGGTGGACGCTATGAGCAGACTTGGACGAAAGGACACAGACTGTCGAAAATAGATGACGCTATACATCACACCCAATATGGCAGGTTTTTCCCTTCGCTCAGTATCGGATATCAGCATCGGGATCATTCCCTGAACTGGAGTCTCAGCAGTCGCATTACAAGACCCAACATCATCAACGTGAACCCTGATACCCTTTGCAACGACATCTATCATAACACGTGGGGTAATCCAGACCTGAAACCTACCTATCTTTATAAGGCTATGATGGGATACACATACAAGGGTGTGCTGAGCTTCGATCTTTACTATGCCTATGAGCCAAACCGTATGACTCAAGTTTCCTTAATAAGCGGGATGGAGGCTACTTTTAGCACATGGGATAATGTGGTGGATCAGCATAGCCTCGGCATAAACTCATTCTACTATTTCGACCGTTTGAAATGGATGAACGCCATTCTGATGCAAAGTGTCTGTTGGAGCAGGACTACAGGCGACGGACAGCGCACACTGACAGACATCGAGGGATGGAGTTATACGGGTGTGTTGCAGACGTCTTTCTTCTTTGACCGCGATCGCAAATGGACAGCCAACCTCAACGTTACATACAGTTCCCCTGAGAAAGATGTCACTAAGACTTTGGATGCCCGCTATATGATTGATGCGGGACTGCAATACCGTTTTTGGAAAGACCGCTTGACGGTTGGTCTCACTTGCCGTAACCTGTTCGCATCCCGTATCAAGGGAACTGAGTATCTCGGCACTACGGCGATGGACTTTGATAATAAGTTCAATTATCGGCAGTTCCGTCTGACGCTTACCTATAACTGGGGTGCCAAACTGCGACATGACCAACGTCGTTATGAAAGTGATGAAATGCAAGAACGCATAGTGAACGATTTCTAACAATAATATGAAACAACTGAAATTATCAGATTGGAAGGAGCTCAACAACTCTTTCCCCAGACGGCTCATCTATCATGTAGGCATTGACTGCGGTTTCTCCGTGGAACTGAACTACATGATTAATGCGATGCTCTATTGCCTTGCAAAAGGGTATCGGTTCCAACTCTATTCCGAAGATGCCAACTTCGGAACGGGTAGAGGATGGACGGAATATTTCGCACCATTCTGCGAAGAGGTCCACGAGGCGTTTCATCATAAATACAACCTGCACCGCCCGCCCACATGGCGACGTGTCATTAGGAATGTTACTAAGACAAGATCGCTGTCTTTCTTCTTCTGGAAACTGAAGTTCATGTTGAAGTCTCTCATTGGCCATTGGCTGGCTTTCAGGGCATACGGCGAATATGTCAGGCTGAGTCAGGATGTGGCTCATGATCCCGATAAGCATTACCATATTCCAGCCCTTGGTCTCAATGGCTCCTATACTGAGGCATATGCCATGCTGGCAAGGATGATTTGGCAGCCACAGCCGGAAGTGCAACAGCAGATAGCAGACACAAGACTCCGTCTGTCATTGCCACCAGTTTATTCAGGTATTCAGATTCGGGGAGGCGACAAGGCAAAGGAAGCACAGTTGATAACAGGCAGACGGATTATCGAGGCATTGCATCCTCATGAAGGCGACAGTATCTTCGCCCTTGCCGATAACTATGTCCAATTAGAAATAGTCAGGGGTGAGTTCCCTGAATTGCGTATTGTGTCTCTATGCCAATCAGAAGACAAAGGCTATAATCACCATACGTTTTGTACATCAAACCCACAGGTAAAGAAAGCTGCCATTATCAGGCTTATTGTATCCATAGACCTGTTGCTTCATGCCAGTAAGTTTGTTGGCAGTATCACAACTGGTCCCAGCGTCTTCATCATGAAACAACGATGTGGAGGACCTTCAGTCGTGGCCGTAGATTGCGCAAAAGAAGCCTTAGAGTCTGTCCTTACCCTTCCCATAAACCAACGTGCTGCCATATCTGCTGAAACACTTCGTAAGCATAACCGAAATGTTAAATCATAGCAAATAATTTGCGGAAACGTGCGCGGTATCAAAAATAATTCCTATCTTTGTGGCGGATAAACAATAAATACGAAAGAAATATGCCAGAAGTATTCAGGTTCTTTGGGTTCTCGTTCTTCTTCTACAGCAAGGAACATGAGCCACTGCACATCCATGTGGAGGGCAATGGTGGCATGGCCAAATTCGAGTGGAACGGCACGGAGTTTGTTCTTACCGAAAAGCAGGGCATTAAATCGAACGATTTCCGCAAGATCAAAACTGTGATTGACGAGAACGCTGACATCATTATCAAACGTTGGAACGAACATTTTAATAAATAAAGAAGGACAAGCCTATGAAGATTAAGGAAATTTGGTTCGATACAGAACACATATATGGTCGTGATGAAGAGGGACATGAGTACAGCCAGTCGCTTCTCTGGTATCCCAAGTTGCGGACAGCTACCGACGAAGAAAGAGCTGCTTACACTTTCGGATTCGATGGCATCCATTGGCGCGGACTTGACGAGGACATCAGCTTCGAGAGTTTTACCTACGCTGATACCGAGCCAACACCCCTGCAGCGATTCTTCCTTACCCACAAGGAAATCAACGTGGCTGAGTTTGCCCGATCGTTGGGCATGAACGCCACACTGTTACGCAACTACATCAATGGTTTTAAGAAACCTTCTGCCGAGCGCGAGAGTGCCATCCTCGCCCACATCCACAAGTTGGGTAAGGAAATGATGGCTGCGTGTTTCTAATCCTTCATCATCCGCAATGTTTCAGTAAAATAACCAATCATGTCCAAGAAAGCTATTATTACAATGATGCTTGCCCTCGTCGCAATGGCGGGGCTGGCGCAGACAAAGACAGCAACAATCACTGGTTATTCTCCCGCTCTGAAAGACGGCACGTGGGTGTTGGCTGGTATTGGTAGTAGCGGGACTGTTGTTGATACCGTGCAGGCAGGACGCTTCGCCTACACCCTGCCCGTTGAGGAATTCACCGATAGCAACCTCTCTTTCCTTGGCGAAGGCTGTCCCAATATGTCGATGACCATCTTCCTGAAGCCTGGCGTAACTGTGAAAGTGACGGGTGATGACTGCCTTAGTCCCTTATGGAAGGTGGAGAGTCCGGTACCTGAGCAGCAGACCCAGAACCGTCTGACGGAGTATTGCCGCGACGTGCTGACAGAATTAATACAAATGGGCTTGGCTAATGCGCCTCGGGAAAAAAGAGACTCCGTTACGATGATTTGGATGAAGCGACAAATGGACATCCTGCCATCACTGCCAGTTGATGCAGCCACAATCCGTGCACTTATTGGTATATCCAAATGTGCATTATACACCAAGGACTTCCCGCACATGGAGCAGTTGAAAGAAGTGGAAAGGACCATCGCCGCCCGTGTGCCAAAAGGATTCGAAGAGGAATTGGCAGAGATTCATTCCTATGTCTATGCGAAGGATGAGCAGCAGATAGCCGAGGAATTTGCCGGCAATGAGAGCGTGTTCTTCAAGAAATACGATGACGTGGCGCCTGAGGACATCCTCCAGACCATCCTCGACAAGTATAAGGGTAAGGTTGTGCTCATCGACCTCTGGGCCACATGGTGCGGTCCCTGTCGTGCTGGCCACAAGGCAATGGCACCCATGAAGGAGCAGATGAAAGGCCAGAACATCCAGTTTGTCTACATCACCTCGCCCTCGTCGCCTCAGACCACTTGGCAGGAGATGATTAAGGACATCGATGGTGATCACTACTACCTGACGGAAGAACAAAACCACTACATCCTCAATCACTTCGAGTCCGTTGGCATCCCCACTTATGCCATCTACGACACCAAAGGCCATCAGACCTATAAGAATATTGGTTTCCCAGGCAATGATGTCATCCGCAAAGAATTAGAAAAAGCAAACAGGTAAGTGTTTTTCCGTTATCCCTCACATTTTTGAGAAATTCATCCCTCACCTCATCCCTCACATAACCCTCACATATCCCTCCCATGATCCCTCACATTTCAGAAGTAGTTAAGTAGCCAGTAGTTAAGTAGTTAAAGCCAAATGCGAAACTTGAGTAATTAATAATAAGGTATGCAAGGGGCAGATTCTAAAGAAGACACAATGGGAGAGATGACGGGAGAGATATGTGAGGGAAATGTGAGGGAAATGTGAGGGAAATGTGAGGGATTTTTAGCACCCCTCACATGCTCTTTCGCCTTTGAATAAAGGGGTTTCAGAAGAAAATGTGAGGGATGAGGCAAAAATGGCAAGTACGTAGTAAAATCATTAAATTGTGTCTATTTTTGCTATCCAGACATAGCAAAATCGGGGGTGCGTTTATAAGTATATATACTTAAGGGTCGTGGAGATGCCTTCCAACATAGTAAACGATGCTTAGTAACAGAGTAAGGGATGCTTGTTTAGGGGGTATAACAGGCATCTCCAAGACCCTTGGAAGGCATCTTAATGACCCAAAAGTGCCATATTTTACTCCCGTGGAAAGCATCCCGGACAGCATTGGAAGACATCTCGTCATCATTTTCTGAAGATAATTTTTTGTAGTTTTTGACGATTTGTAACGAAATGATAGGTTTTTGAATCAAAGCGTTAGCAAAATGAAAGCAAATGTAGTGGTGAAGTTTGCAAAGTGTAAGTTGGTCAAAAATTTAACAATCAAATAGTAAGCAAACTTATGGCTATTTATGCAGAAAGTATTACTTTTGCCGAAAATTTGAGAGATAAGGTAAAAAGAGCAAACTTCTTGGCATAGCCAGGCGGCAAAGCCGAGGCAAAATATAAAAGGATGAATACAAAGTACATTTTCGTTACGGGCGGCGTGGTTTCCTCGTTAGGCAAGGGAATCATTTCCGCCAGCATCGGTAAGTTGCTGCAGGCACGCGGCTACAAGGTCACCATCCAGAAGTTCGATCCCTACATCAATATCGATCCTGGGACACTGAACCCCTACGAGCATGGCGAGTGCTATGTGACGGTGGACGGTATGGAGACCGACCTCGACCTGGGGCACTACGAGCGCTTCACAGGCATACACACAACACGAAACAACTCTATAACAACAGGTCGCATCTACAAGACCGTGATCGACCGTGAGCGTCACGGCGACTATCTGGGCAAGACGATCCAGGTGGTGCCGCATGTCACGGACGAGATTAAGCGTCGCATGCTCCGCGAGGAGGAAAAGGATGAGCAGTTGGACTTTGTCATCACAGAGGTGGGCGGTACGATCGGCGACATCGAGAGTGCGCCGTTCATGGAGGCCATCCGTCAACTGCGCTGGCAATTAGGGCGCGATGCGGTGTGTGTGCATCTGACGTATGTGCCTTATCTGAAAGCCGCTGACGAGTTGAAGACGAAGCCCACGCAGCACTCCGTAAAGGAATTGCAGGGGATGGGTATCCAGCCCGATATCCTCGTCCTCAGGACGGAACGCCACCTCAGCGACGCTATACGCCTGAAGGTGGCGTCTTTCTGTAACGTCGACCTCGAATGCGTGGTGCAGAGCGAGGATATGCCCTCGATCTATGAGGTGCCTGTGAACATGCAGAAGCAGGGCCTCGACGCAGCCATCATGCGAAAGATCGGTATCCCTGTGGGTGAGACACCTGCCATGAAACCTTGGCACGACTTCCTCGACAAACAGCGCAACGCCAAGCGCGAGGTACACATCGGACTGGTGGGCAAATACGACCTCCAGGATGCCTATAAGAGCATCCGCGAGAGTCTGAACCTGGCTGGTATATATAATGATGTGAAGGCCAGGATCCATTTCATCAACAGCGAGGAGATTACCAAGGCGAATGTCGGCGAGAAGCTCGAAGGCATGGCTGGTATCGTGGTGTGTCCAGGCTTCGGACAACGAGGCATCGAGGGCAAGATCATCGCAGCCGAATATTCGCGTACCAACGATATTCCCACGTTTGGCATCTGTCTGGGTATGCAGATGATGGTCATCGAGTTTGCCCGTAACGTGCTGGGCTACAAGGATGCCAACAGCTGTGAGATGGATGCGCAGACGCCTCATAACGTGATCGACATCATGGAAGAGCAGAAGAGCATCACCCAGATGGGCGGTACGATGCGACTGGGTGCCTACGAGTGCGAGCTGGTCAAGGGCAGTCGTGCATGGAAGGCTTACAACAACCTCACAAAGGGTCAGACCCCTTGTGAGGTGATTTACGAAAGGCATCGCCACCGTTATGAGTTCAACAATGCCTATAAGAAGGAGTACGAGGAAAAGGGTATGAAGTGCGTGGGTATCAACCCTGCCGCCGACCTTGTGGAGATCGTGGAGATACCAGAAAAGCGCTGGTACATCGGCACGCAGTTCCATCCTGAATACTCCTCGTCGGTGCTCCATCCGCACCCGCTCTTCATGGACTTCATCAAGGCTTGTATATATGGAACAACTGAAGCATGAGTGTGGTGTGGCGATGATTCGCCTGTTGAAGCCTCTCGACTACTACGAGAAGAAATACGGCTCGTGGGCCTACGGCTTCAATAAACTCTATCTGATGATGGAGAAGCAGCACAACAGAGGTCAGGAGGGTGCTGGTATCGCCTCCGTCAGTCTGAATACGGAGCCAGGTCGCGAATACATGTTCCGCGAGAAGGCGGAGGGCAAGGATGCGATTACTGAGATATTCAGTCGGGTGACGCAGGAGATGGCAGGCGAACTGCTGATGGGTCATCTGCGCTATTCGACGACGGGCAAGAGCGGACTGACGTTTGTGCATCCGTTCCTGCGTCGTAATAACTGGCGTGCCAAGAACCTCTGTCTGTGTGGAAACTTCAATATGACCAACATCGACGAGGTTTTTTCTTTTCTCACAGCCCAGGGCCAGTCGCCACGTATCTATGGTGACTCGTATATCACCCTCGAACTGATGGGTCACCGTCTGGACCGTGAGGTGGAACGGCTGTATCAGGAGGCTCGCGAACAAGGGTTGGAAGGCCTCGATATCACCAACTATATCGACAATAATGTCTGTATCGCCAACGTACTGCGCACCACGATGAAGCACTACGATGGTGGTTATGTGATGTGTGGACTAACGGGCTCAGGTGAGATGTTCTCCGTACGCGACCCTTGGGGTATCCGTCCGGCCTTCTATTATCGCGATGACGAGATCGTTGCCTTGGCCAGCGAACGCCCTGTGCTACAGACTACCTTTGACCTCTCGGCCGATGACATCTGTGAACTGAAACCAGGTGAGGCGCTCATCGTGCGTAATAACGGTGACAGCAAACTGGAGCAGATCATGCCGGCCCAGAAACTCAGTGCCTGCTCGTTCGAGCGTATCTATTTCAGTCGTGGTTCCGACAGCGACATCTATCAGGAGCGCAAACGACTGGGTGAACAACTGACACAGCCCATCTTACAGGCCATAGACGGCGATGTGGACAATACGGTTTTCTCGTATATCCCCAACACAGCCGAGGTGGCTTTCTATGGTATGACCGACGGCTTCCGAAAGTTACGTGGTGATGTAAGGACAGAGAAGGTGGTTTGGAAAGATATCAAGATGCGTACCTTTATTGCTGACAACTCTGAGCGTAACGACCTGGCTGCCCATGTCTATGATATCAGTTACGGCTCACTGCGACCCAATGAAGACAACCTCGTGATCATCGACGACTCGATCGTTCGTGGTACGACGTTAAGAGAAAGCATCTTCAAGATCCTCGACCGTCTGCATCCTAAGAAGATCGTCATGGTGTCGAGTTCGCCACAGATCCGATATCCTGACTATTATGGCATCGATATGCCCCGCCTGGAGGAGTTCTGCGCCTTCCGTGCCACGATGGCCCTGATCGAGGAGAGGGGCATGTGGCAACTAATCAATGATACCTATCTGGCCTGCAAGCGTGATCCCCATACAGAGAATCATGTCCGTGCCCTTTACGAGCCCTTCACCGTCGAAGAGGTCAATGAAAAGATTGTAGAGATGTTGCGTCCGAAAGATATGCTGACGCCTGTGGAACTTGTGTTCCAGAGTATCGAGGGATTGCATGAGGCCTGTCCCAATCATCCAGGCGACTGGTATTTCACGGGTCATTATCCGACCCCTGGTGGCACACGGCTCTGCAACCAGGCCTTTGTAAACTACATAGACAACAAACAAAAGAAGCAACTATAAAGAGATGATGAGAGAAGCAAAACTAATTCTTGATGACGGAAGCCAGTTCGACGGGCGCTCTTTCGGATACGAAACGGGCGCTGTCGGTGAGGTGGTCTTCAACACCGCCATGACGGGTTATCCGGAATCGCTTACCGACCCCAGTTATGCGGGGCAGATGTTGGTCATGACCTATCCGTTGGTAGGCAACTACGGCGTTCCCGAGACAGGGGGCGACCCTCTGCCAGCGTTTATGGAGAGCGAGCGCATCCATGTGAAGGCCCTGATAGTGGCCGATTACTCAGAACAATATTCCCACTGGAATGCCAAAGAGTCTTTGGCAGCATGGTTGAAGCGAGAGAAGATACCAGCCATCACAGGCATCGACACCCGACGCCTGACACAGATACTCCGTGAACACGGCGTGATGATGGGAAGGATAGAGATTAATTCACAATTGACCGCTCGACCCGAAGGGGCGCTTGCTACCGAAAGGGACGCAAGAATTCACAATTCACAATTAAACTCCGAGGAGGATTACGGCTCCGTCAACTGGGTAGAAAAGGTGAGCTGCAAGGACATCATTACTTACCGTCCAGAAAGCGCAGCCAATAATTGTCAATTATCAATTGTCAATTGTCAATTGAAACGTGTCGTTTTAGTGGATTGTGGCGTGAAGGCGAACATCATCCGTTGTCTGATCAAGCGTGGCATTGAGGTGGTACGCGTACCTTGGGACTATGATTTCAATCAGTTAGAGTTCGATGGACTCTTCCTGGCCAATGGTCCTGGCGATCCTGAGCAATGCAGTAAGACGGTGGAACATATCCGTACCTTTCTTAATAATGAACACGTCAGACCCTGTATGGGCATCTGTCTGGGCAACCAACTGTTGGCAAGAGCGGCTGGTGCCAAGACCTATAAATTAAAGTATGGTCATCGCTCACACAACCAACCAGTACAACGGGTGGGCACCACACAGTGCTTCATCACCTCACAGAATCACGGCTATGCAGTGGACAGTTCAACGTTGCCATCTGACTGGGAACCGTTGTTCGTGAATATGAACGACGACTCGAACGAGGGTATCCGCCATAAGAAGATGCCCTGGATGTCGGCACAGTTCCACCCTGAGGCCTGTAGCGGTCCTGTGGATACGGAGTTTTTGTTTGATGAGTTTGTAGAAATGCTTAACGCGACGAGATTATGACAGATCAGACTATAAAGAAAGTACTGCTTTTGGGTAGTGGAGCCTTGAAGATTGGTCAGGCGGGCGAGTTCGACTATTCGGGTTCGCAGGCCTTGAAAGCCTTGAAGGAAGAGGGCATCGAGACGGTGCTCATCAACCCCAATATCGCCACAGTGCAGACCAGCGAGGGAGTGGCTGATAAGGTGTATTTCCAACCCGTCAAGGCAGAGTTCGTGGAACGTATCATAGAGAAGGAACGTCCTGACGGCATCTTATTAAGTTTTGGTGGACAGACGGCACTGAACTGTGGCGTAGAACTGTATCAGAGCGGTGTGCTCGAAAAATACGGTGTACGTGTGCTTGGTACCCCAGTGCAGGCCATTATCGATACTGAGGATCGTGACCTGTTCGTGAAACGCCTCGATGAGATCGATGTGAAAACCATCAAGAGCGAGGCCTGTTCGACGGTTGAGGAGGTACAGCAGGCAGCCCATAACCTGGGATTCCCCGTGATATTAAGAGCAGCCTATGCCCTTGGTGGCCTTGGCAGTGGCTTCTGCGATAATGAAGAAGAACTCCTGGCTCAGGCCGAGGAGGCTTTCTCGTTCTCACCGCAGGTGCTGGTGGAGAAATCGCTGAAAGGCTGGAAAGAGATAGAGTACGAGGTGGTGCGCGACCGTTACGACAATTGTATCACCGTCTGTAACATGGAGAACTTCGACCCGCTGGGTATCCATACAGGTGAGTCGATCGTGGTAGCACCCTCGCAGACACTCACCAACAGCGAATATCACAAGCTGCGTGCCCTGGCTATCAAGATCATCCGTCATATCGGTATCGTGGGCGAGTGTAATGTGCAGTATGCTCTCGATCCGAACAGCGAGGATTATCGGGTGATTGAGGTTAACGCACGATTGTCGCGTTCTTCGGCATTGGCGTCTAAGGCTACGGGTTATCCTCTGGCTTTTGTGGCTGCCAAACTCGGACTGGGCTATGGCCTCTTTGAACTGAAAAATTCTGTCACAAAGACTACCAGTGCTTTCTTTGAACCAGCCCTCGACTATGTGGTATGTAAGATTCCGCGTTGGGACCTTACGAAGTTCCATGGTGTGAAGCGCCAACTCGGCTCGTCGATGAAGAGTGTGGGTGAGGTGATGTCTATTGGTCGTACCTTTGAAGAAGCCCTGCAAAAAGGTCTCCGGATGATCGGACAGGGCATGCACGGCTTTGTGGAGAACCATGAGATAAAGATCAAGGACATAGCCACATCTCTGCATGAGCCAACAGACATGCGTATCTTCGTCGTGTCGAAGGCACTCAAAGTAGGCTATACCGTAGACCAGATACATCAGTTGACGATGATCGACCGTTGGTTCTTGCAGAAGTTAAAGCACATCGTCGATATCGACCAGCGACTGAAGGAGTTTGCCCAGGTTTCGGAGTTCATCGGACTTATGGACAATACGGAACTCCTCGAGTATCTTGAAGCCCCAGAGTTCGTCAGTTTGTTGCGCGAAGCCAAGGTCTATGGCTTCTCTGATTTCCAGATCGCCCGTGCCTTGGGCTTGGAAACACTTATGAGCATGACGGATGCAGGACTCCTGGTGCGTTCATGGCGTAAAGAGTTCGACATCGTACCTACCGTCAACCAGATAGATACACTGGCCGCGGAGTACCCCGCCCAGACCAATTACCTGTATTTGTCGTACCTATAATAATTAAGAGTTAAGAATTTAGAATTAAGAGATTATGTGTGGAATTGTTGCAATACTAAACGTGAAGGAGCAGACGCATGAGCTCCGTGATAAGGCATTGAAGATGAGTCAGAAGATCCGTCACCGTGGTCCTGACTGGAGTGGAATATATTGTGGCGGAAGCGCCATCCTCGCTCACGAACGACTCAGCATCGTGGATCCAGAGAGTGGGGGACAGCCTCTCTACTCGCCAGACCGTAAACATGTATTGGCTGTCAACGGTGAGATCTATAACCATCAGGAGATCCGTCGTCGTTATGCTGGTCAGTACGACTTCCAGACGGGTTCTGACTGTGAGGTGATCCTTGCGCTTTATCGTGAGAAGGGCATCAACTTCCTCGAGGACCTCAGTGGTATCTTTGCGTTTGTACTCTACGACGAGGAACGTAATGAGTTCCTGATTGCCCGTGACCCCATCGGCGTGATACCTCTTTATATAGGTTATGATGCTGACGGCACAGTATATGTGGCCTCAGAGTTGAAAGCCCTCGAAGGGCAGTGTGAGCGCTATGAGCCGTTCCTGCCGGGCCATTACTACTGGAGTGTTGATCCTGGTCAGAAGTGGTACTATCGTCGTGACTGGATGCAGTATGATGCCGTGAAAGACAATCCCGCCAGTGTGGAGGCGATCCGCGACGGTCTCACTGCTGCCGTCAAGCGTCAGTTGATGTCTGATGTGCCTTATGGCGTGTTGCTCTCAGGTGGTCTTGACAGCAGCGTAATCTCCGCCATTGCCGAGAAGTTCAGTGAGCATCGTATTGAGGACGATTCTAAGACCCGTGCCTACTGGCCCCGTCTGCACTCGTTTGCTGTGGGACTGAAGGGCGCCCCTGACCTCGCCAAGGCCAAACTCGTGGCTGACCATATCGGCACTGTCCACCATGAGATCAACTACACCATTCAGGAAGGTCTGGATGCTATCCGCGATGTCATCTACTTCATCGAGACCTACGATGTCACCACTGTCCGTGCCTCTACGCCGATGTATCTGCTGGCGCGTGTCATCAAGTCGATGGGTATCAAGATGGTTCTCTCTGGTGAGGGTGCCGACGAGATATTCGGTGGCTACCTCTATTTCCATAAGGCACCAACGGCCAAGGACTTCCATGAAGAGACTGTCCGCAAACTCGGAAAGCTTTATCTCTACGACTGTCTCCGTGCCAACAAGAGCCTCAGTGCCTGGGGTGTCGAAGGTCGTGTGCCCTTCCTCGACAAGGAGTTCCTCGATGTGGCCATGCGTACGAATCCTGAGGCCAAGATGTGTCCTGGTTCGACCATTGAGAAGAAGATTGTCCGTGAGGCCTTCGCCGATCTTCTCCCAGAGTCTGTGGCCTGGCGACAGAAAGAACAGTTCAGTGATGGTGTCGGCTATTCATGGATCGATACGCTCAAACAGATTACCGCTGAGGCTGTCAGCGACGAGCAGATGGCCCATGCTGCTGAGCGCTTCCCCATCAATCCGCCGAAGAACAAGGAGGAGTATTATTACCGTTCCATTTTCGCCGAGCACTTCCCCAGCGACTCTGCTGCCAAGAGTGTGCCCAGTGAGGCCAGCGTTGCCTGCTCCACTGCCATCGCCCTCGAGTGGGATGCCGCCTTCAAGAATATGAACGACCCCTCTGGTCGTGCTGTCAAAGGCGTCCATGAACAGGCATATTGACCTCGTATAACGCTAAATAGATTTAAATATGTAACGAAAAAAGTAATATTTGAGGATAATTAATTAACTTTGTGCCGTCTTTTCGAGTTTATTAATTATTCATGAATATGAAACGCTACTTAACCATTGTGGTGCTCCTGTTGCTTGCTATGACAACATGGGCACAGGGAAGTGCTGCCCTTGACGAGCTCAAGGCAGACCCCCGTAAAGCATACGGTACGGACTTTCCGTACGAGTTCACAACCCAGCGGCTGACGAAGGCTCCTAGCGGCTACAAGCCTTTCTACATCAGTCACTATGGCCGTCATGGCTCGCGCTACTACTGGAATGCCATGCTCTATCAGGAACTGGCTAATCTGCTGACGAAAGCCCATGAGCGTGGACAACTGACGAAGGAGGGCGAGGCATTTTTTGAGAAGTTCATGGCTGCTAAGGACGAGTTGCAGACGGGTGTGAGTGAACTCTCCGACCTCGGCTGGGAACAGCATCAGCGTATTGCACGGACTATGTATAACAACTTCCCCGAAGTGTTTAAGAAGGGCGGTAATGTGCTGGCCATCTCGTCGTTGACGGGCCGCTGCGTGCTCAGCATGTCATCGTTCTGTCAGGAACTCGTACAGTGTAACCCGAAGATCGAGATCCGTGAGCAGTCGTCGCGTTTCACACTTGACGGTGTGGTGCCCTCCGACCGTCAGAACCCTAAAAAGCGCAGTTGGGAGAAAGCCACGCCGCGTTGGGAGAAGAATCGTGATAAGTTTACCTTCGACGAGTCGTTGCGTGAAAAGATCGTTAATCGTACCTTTATCAATACTGACTCTCTGCCAGGCAATATGCACCATATCGGCAGTAACCTCATCAATCTCTATACCTCGTTGCCCAGCATCGGCCATGAGGGTATGATGGAAGGACTTGTCACCGATGAGGAGATCGCAGCCCAGTGGGAACAGTCGAACCTCGGTTCTTACTCTTGGGTGTTCAATCCGCAGTATGAGATGATTCCCATCCTCGAGGATATCATCAATAAGGCTGATGCTGTCATCAATGGACAGAGCGACCGTATCGCCGACCTGCGCTTCGGTCACGACACCTGTCTGGGTCCCTTGACGGTACTCATGGGTCTCAATGGTGCTGACAAAGATCCAGAGGATCCCTTCGAGGTAAAGAACTGTTATCAGAACTGGGAGACTTGTAAGGCTTCCAACCTCCAGATAGTGTTCTATCGCGACAAGCATGGTGATGTTCTTTTGAAGTGCCTGCTCAACGGCCGTGAGGCAAGTCTCCCTGTGCCCACCACGCAGTATCCTTATTACCGCTGGGCCGACTTCCGCGACTTCTACACCGCCCGCTGCAATAAAAACAAGAATTAA
>Ga0310786_10005730_pt1 | contig 16744 bp, 22 predicted proteins | sample AusTroGonzalo_MG_FD_203881 | JGI IMG/M metagenome (GOLD analysis project Ga0310786, IMG submission 203881) | Bovine rumen microbial communities from tropical cattle in Woodstock, Queensland, Australia - Gonzalo_03 (v2) (version 2) | ecosystem: Host-associated > Mammals > Digestive system >... | reverse complement strand
CAATATTCGGGACTTATTGCCCATTATATAAGGAGTATATTTTGCGCGTTAACAACTAACGATCCAATCTCTTAGGCTGTCTCTAAGAGCAACCATGCCTCGTTTGTTACCGATTTCGTGTCTGAGACGTTCATATGTGAACACAAGCTGATCCTTGGTAATGTTTCGTCCGCCACCGCCCTCAAGGATATTCATGGCTTCTTTCAAAGCAAAGTTATTAGTATACATGATCTCATTATCTAGGAGTTTGCTGATGGCTAGATATTGGAGTGTGGATATCTTTTTGGTTTCGATATTCCAGATAGTCTGTCTGGAAACACCCAACATATTAGCTAAATCGTCCGCCGACCATCCAGCAAATCCTCTAATGATCGGTAGATTCTTTCTAAGAGTTTCGCTATCCATAACTTCTCCTTTCAAACCCGTATCTACCAATGAATCTCGTCTCGTTGAACTGTTTCTTAGCCATCAGTGCCCTGCGAACAGCCTTCTCGATTGAACTGTGAGAAGTGAGATGGTAATAATGCAGATCGACAAATGTCGTGTTCAACCGGTCGATACGCCCTGCTGATTGCTCCATCATCTTATATGAGTAGTTTTCGGAATAGAACACAATGGTATCGGTAGTGATACAGTTCCATCCCTCTGCTCCAGCATTATATTGAACGATATATACCCATCGCTTAGAGGTCGGAACCGGCTGATGCTTGTGTCCTGACCACTCTGCGATTTCCACATCCTCACCATAACCGAGATTAAGCAGGATTTCCCGCTCGTAGTCGAAGTTGTAGAATACTATCATTTTTGGATGCTTTTCAAACAGCTCAAGCACCGCAAGCTGTCTGGAATCGTTCTCTGACACCATCCGACGCAAACACTGACAGAACTCTCCGGGCGTCTCGATAGGCTTATCTGCAAATGGATTCCATCGAGTTTTGAGTATCTTTCGGTAAGCCTCTTTGTCGAATGTCGTGTAGATGTACTCATGATGCTGAGTCGTAACTCGAACCACATTCATATCAACCAGAATCCTGTCACGAAGCCTTATAAGTCGCCCTTCATCAACATACCTGTCAATTTGTGGAAATTTGGTAAACGGCTTCATGATTATGTGTCGTTCTTTAAATTCAGTCCTATTTCGATAGAATCCGTTAGCAATGAAGAGTGGAATGTAGTCACTCCAAGTATCGCCGGGAGTAGCCGACAGCAGAATCCAATGGTTACTCCTAGCAATCTTGAGGAACGCTTTAACCCATGCTCCGCTGCCGACAACCCGCTGTTCGTCGAATATAAAGAATGAATTCCTAACCTCTTTGTATTTCTTGATGTTGTTCCAAGAATCGACTACTACCATGTTCTTATAGAAATTATGCTCCGGATCAGTGCTTAATAAGAACGGGGTCATCTCACCTTCCCATTCAAACTTATCGCGCTTCTGAGCAGTTGTGATGATATATAAATCCATGGGGTCGCGCATATCGCAAACAAGCTCAGCGAGATTCTCATCGACAACACGTATCTTTCCGCCATTTTGTCGATAATAGTATGCGAGGGCTGTTCGAGACTTTCCGCTACCTGTCCCGCCATGAACAACACATCCGTCTCTTATCTTGTCGAGGGCTTCGAGTTGATGGCTGCCTAACTCGAGTATCATTCACATCACCGGTCCCTTTAATATTCTTCAGGAAATAGAACCGTTGTGACAGAACGGTCTGATTCCGTTATAATCCATATTGTTATAGGTTCGCGTAATATGGGGTCCTGAGTATACACCGCACGAATACGTTCACCATTGTCGATTGCGTGATCGTTAGACTCCTTGTCCTCCTTACAAGTGTCGCCCCAATCACATTCCTGATATCTCCGAAGGGATTTTGATACAAATGCCGCAAACACTCGATCGTTTTGCATTCTGTTATCAACTCTTTCAGTAGCGACAACCCTTCCGAGTTTAAACGTAGCCATACCTTTTCTCCTTTCGCATAAGTTTAGTTTTAGAAAGAGGAAGAGCGACCGTTTCCAGCCGCTCTTTATCCTCACGCTATTAGGGTTACTCGATCTTCGTAACTAATTACTGTCCATTTTCCTGATGTCAACAACTTCACGTAGTCGTCAAATGTGCTCCAGCAATCGATCACATAGACGTCTTTAACCTTCTTACGGTCCGTGTTATTGATGATCGGAGCCTCTCTAAGCTCCAATATATCAATCTTCAGACCGATCAGGGTAAACACGGTCTTGACCGCTGCTAATGCCTCCTCACTGTGATCCACGATTAAATTGAATTCCACCATTTTGAACATTCTCCTTTCGATTTGTGTCGGGTTTCCCCATTATAGAGAATGCAAATGGTGCGTGGGTTACTTGGATTTGGGCTGATATTTCTCCTCAAGCTCTACGATGCCGTATGTTTCTGCCGATTTATAGATATCGACATCCGCCCCTTTAGCTCGATCAATAAGATCCTTGGAGTGCTTGATTGCTCTCACGAGCTCGGCTTTAGTAGCGCCCTTGAAAGTCATATCAACGATGAGCTCCTGAACACCGACAAGCACAGTTTCAATGTACTCTTTGCTTTCTGTGTATACGGGCTTGTCTTCCTTCTCCGGCAGCCACTTCCGGATCTGGTTGTAGTAGTTGCCCTGATTACCGAGGGCTTTCTTTGCGATAGCCATGGCGAGACCCTTTTCAGGATCGTATTCCTCGTTCTCGCATTTTACGACTGTTTTGGTCCCATCGTCCCAGAAGACAACGGTTGCCGGATTGTTGAATACAACATTTTTGATATTGACCTTTGGGAAAATGCGTTCGTAACGTACTGGCATTGTGAATTCCTCCTTTTTATGTTTGTGGTCGTTGATGGGTAACCATCCTTTTTCTCGTCCGACGTAGGTGTACTCTACATCTTTGTACGTGGCAACAAAGCCGATTTGGGGCGTGATGGTCTGATCTCCAATCTGGATTAACCAGCTAAGAGGATTGTCTCGAATGTTGGTATCCGTTTCCCCGATATACTTGAGAAGCTTGTCGTTTGGAGTGTCGCTATATGGTCTCGGACCATCATAATCCGTGACCGGACCGGGGTGAAAGTCCTGCCACCCCGTGTTCTTACCGGTCCAAACATAAAGACAAAAGCCATCGGAATCACCACTGAGTTTGAATACGTCGTTTTCAGAGGCTTCGCAGTGACACCATCTGCCGTCATCAGAAATCTTAACACACACGTCCGGATCAAACTTATTCGCGATTGGATACCTGAGTTCGCCTCTGTAACGGAATGTCTTTGGTTTGTTGTTGACTGGCGAACAATCAATACCCATCCTCATGAATTCGGTGATGAAACTCATCTTATCATTCTTCCCTTCTTCCACGGTAACGCTTGAACCGATTGATGTACGGATCAGACTCGAAGTCCTGCTCAACATACATTGTCTTGATGTAGAGGGTGTAGCCGTCCTTATCCTTCTTCGGAGCTGCGTTCAGGACAACGTGAATCGCCGTTACGCGGATGTTGTCGATGGTGCCGACAGTCTCTTCATCCATCGGAACGGCTTCTTCGTCTGCGTTAACGAGATAAACGTCCGGCAGATACTTCAACAGTTCACCATACTTGTTACGATAACTGAGTGTCGCACGGACAAAGTATGTAGGAACGAAATCGTCCGGATCATCATCTTCACGCGGGCTTGTCTCAAAGACCTCAACACCCTTGTCGCGCAGATCGTTAACCTGATGCTTATCAGGAATAACGATGGTGCAGGTACGGGTCTTAGCACCGAACTTGCTCTTGGTGGGATCGCCCGAGAGATTCGGAGCGAACATGAATCTTGTGTCGTCGATAGCGATAAGATTGAGATTGGAATTAGCCATGGTAGTATTCTCCTTTTCAATAAATAAGTTATAAACCAAGTTCCGCTTTCTTTTGCGCAAACATTGATTTTGTTGATTCGTGGACTCGCTTTTGAACTTCGCGAACCACTTCGGAATGACGATGGAGCTCGAATTCCGTCACTTTGTATGTAACGGTCTTCCATACGCCGTCGTAGACATTGAATGATACGGTCATATTGCTATAATTAGCCTCGAAGTCAGAGATCTTCGCATCGGGATAGTCTTCGATGATTTCATCAAAATCTTCTCTAGCGGTATCGATGCAAGCACACCATGCATCGTGCTCGTTATCGAAAGCACCGAGACCATCGAGAACCTCGTGACAGTTCTGATCTTCATAATTGGATTCGTAGTCGACCCACCATTCAATAACATAAATCTTGGACATAATTAACCTCCTAAGTTTCGCATAAGTTTAGATTTAGTTTAGAAAACGGAAGAGCACCTGTTTCCAAGTGCTCTCCAGTTGCGGGGTTTACGTGTTGTCTCTCGATATAGAGAACTGTGCCCAAACATCGGTATCGTCCGTGATGCCCGGAACATCTTTCAACGCGTCGATGATCTCGTGAAGATCCTTGAGCTTCGTTGGATATGTGTCTCCAGTCGCGAACGGAAGCATAAATTCCAGAACGCCTTTTTGGACGGTATCCCAGTTACTTACGCCATGTTTTATTAGCCCCATCGGAATCTCCGGGGTCTTTGGTAACTCCGGAATATTCTCAGGTGGCAAATCATAAATGACATTCATGGGAACGTTCTTCGATCCGGAAATAGCTTTCCCTACAATCACGCCGAGCGTAAACAACCCAACGAGCTTTGCGGTAGCGATAATCCACGCCTTATGTTCCTCTATCCACGTCTTGATTTCCTCCTTAGTCATTGTCAAGTTCCTCCTTTCGTGTAGATTTTCGGCAAACCCTTGCCATAATAGGACTTGCTAAAGTTGCGAAGAAGGAAGAGCACCTGTTTCCAAGTGCTCTCCAGTTGCAGGGTTTACTGATCGCTTACTTCTACGTTGAGAAGCATCCATACACGATCGTTCGGTTTAATCCCGAGTTCGTTGATAAGTGCCTCGCCAAGCTCTCCCAGCTTTGATACAGGCATTCTGTTGGGGTCGTCGAGCATCATCTCTGCGAAGTTACCGTAATGATCGTAATCTCTGAAACCAAGTTTACCAAGGGCACTCTCGGCGTCGACCAACACAGTCATTGGTGCCGCTTTCGACGTAACCTTGTGAACGGTTTCATTCACGACCTTCGGATCTACTTTTTTCTTGAAGATGATGCTTGCGACCACAGCACCAGTAACTGCTGTGCCAATGGCGATCGTCACCTTGTTCTCCTCGAGAAACTTCTTGACATCTTCTTTTGTCATGGTGATTTCCTCCTTTCGTAAATCTTTCGGCAAACCCTTGCCATAATAGTACTTGCTAAAGTTGCGAAGAAGGAAGAGCACCTGTTTCCAAGTGCTCTCCTGATGGATTAGGCGTCATCATTCGGGCTTTTGTCTTCGATGACCTTCTTGACTGCTTTGACACCTGTGCCGACCAGAGCGATTACCCCTACCGCAACTGCTGCTCCAGCAAAGAAACTAATGTTTGCCACCTTATTAAAATAAGTGTTGTTGATAACACCCCAGTTCTCAGGTCTGGACATTTTGTTAATTTCTTTCATCGCAGCGTCGACAAGATCCGAATCTTCAATCGACACTGATATCTTATTAAGCTTTGTCTTACGTAAAGCGTCATCGATAATGTTACCGATCTTCATGTTAACACCTCCTTTCTCCATTACAGAGACTGCAAACAGTGCGGAGTCAGAACGGAACGATATCGCTCATATCGAAATTTTTAGCGCATAACGGTTCAAACCACGGACCATCAGCTTGACTAAAATGCGGACACTCCCAGCAAGATTTGAATTCAGAACTCTTGCATGGTGTGGTATTTTCGAAGAAGTCAATATCTTCAGGTGCGTCGGCATTTTTTACGCTAGAAACCGGATGAACATACTGAGGAACCGTGTCTACATCGGTAAACATCTCGACATCGCCGAACTTACCAATGGTTTCAACGGCTTTCTCAACCATCTTTTCGTAATAACTCCGATCTATGTCAGCTTCTCGTCCAAGGTTGCGAACCTCTTCAGATTCCAGCCATAAATAGCCCTTGGAACCGGTTGCCGCCGAATACTTGACATTACCCTCTTTATCCTTACCTTCACGAAGCAGCTCTTTACCGCCACATCCGGGTTTGATGGGGCAGAACTGACCAACTCGTCCGACAAATTCTGGTTCGCTACCTTCCGCTCTCAGATACAACGCCGAAGTAACACTCATTGTCTCACACATGTCGTCAAACGCGATGTCTTCATGGGTGAATAAGCTCTTAAAGACATACGGAACCGCGAACTGAGCACCAGTTGCAGTCCATTGTCCGCCTTTCTTCTTATTATCACCGGGGACATAACCATAGAGTTTTTCACAATCTTCAGCCTTAGCATACCTTGCGATATACACGGCATCGTTGACCAGACACATTCTCTCGTATGTCGCCTCGTGTTCGAAGCTGTAACCATATCGCTTACCGAAGTCCATTACGAAGTTGATGATACTCATATCAGCATTCGGGATCTTGATGGAGTCAGTCTTGATATGAGCAACTGTATAACCAAGCTTCTTTACTTCCTGCTCAAGGTTCATCATGAACAATGCACCGCGCTTAGCAACGATATTATCAATGTTGCGAGGATCTTTGAACGGATTGTCAAACTTAGCAGCAGTCAGACCATACACCGAATTAATGGCGGTCTTAAGCGCATTAGCGAGCTGTTTAGAGGTGATTTTACCATCCTCAACCCACTTAATATACTTAGTAAGCTTTCCGCCAAGGATATTGTTGATCTCTGACCATGCCTCATGCTTGATTGATACTCGTCCGTCAACAATTTCCTTGAATCTTCGAGTGAATTCTGGTCCGAAAAGACACTCAGCGATGGTAGAATGAGGATGCATCGACGAGACATCCAACAGAGCATCCCAGAAATGGATTCCGGGTTCTGCATAGACTCGTCCACCTTCACCGACCTCTTCTCCGAGATATGTCGATTTACCATATTCGTACTTATAACCCGGGAAGTAGGGGAGTAGTGAATCAGAGTTATTTGCCCACCATTCCATCATTTCCGGACAAGCATCATTGAGGAAGTTGCTGACTGCTGCTGGAAGTTCTTTTACCGGTTCCGCGAGATTGCGATAACAGAATTGACTCTGCGGTTTCTTTTCATTTCCGAATATGAACTTGGTTGTCAGAGCATTAGTTGTGTCGTTTACTGTCAAATCAGCAAGGTCAGCGAGAATCTGTCTCGCAACCCAGTCGGATTCGAGATACCAGAATGCCGCCTCTGTCGAAATGACGTCGTTATCACAGTATTCCGCGACCTTTTCCCAAAGATTCTTTGGAACCGGCTCGTCCCACGGCAATCCAAGTTCCTGATGGTGTACGCCCATCTCAATCTCGAGCTTCTTAAGGCTCTTCTTATTTCCTGCTGAAGCGAAGTCATAGATATCAGTGTACGAGATATTGTAAGCTTCACCAAAGAACCCTTTGCCGTTGTTTATGATGTTTTGACTGAGCTTGTAAATCTGCTCGTTATCCCATCCGATAAGACACGCATACAGCATGTGATTATCGTAACGCCTGACATTGAATCCGATAAGCCGGTTCTTAAGCAATCGCTCGATGTCCTTTGGCGTCGGGTTTATCATTCGCGTAACGGGTTTGGTTCTCGATTCATGGATTGCTTTGATTATGTCGTCGAATGAGTTCGTTTCCGGTTCGATATATTTCCAGTTAACCAGAAACAGGTTTGGAAACACTTCAACATCATAAAAGACGATAGGTGCTTCGTCGTTTTCGTGATTCTCAGATGGTTCTTCAGACTTGAAGTGCATCTTCGAAACGGTTTTGATATTGGTTTCTGCCTGATTTGTGCTATTTGCTGCAAATGCAAGCACAGCTCCATAGAGATCGGTTACATCATACGGGGTTCCGTTATTATAGGCGTTATCAAGCACCCATTTTATGGCGTTTACGTTTGATGTTGTATCGCCATGGATTCCTTTAGCGATAGCTTTCTTAATGGTAGTGCGCAAGGCCTTTTCAGACAGAACGACATCCATATTTACCATTGGTTTGACCTTTTCTCCTTTCAATGGCAAACCGGAGCTAAGAGTCACTATTATGTCGTTGGTGCACATTGTGAGTTTTCGACGAAGACTCGAGTTACCAGTGAATACTTTGATCTCTACATGATCCTTGTAGAGTCTCTCAAGCTTGGTAACATCTCCTGCATAAATGTAGTGCAAATGGATTCCAGCGCCTGACTTACTGAGTTCGGCATATGTTGGTGGCCATTTTGAAGCCTCTTCTAGATTCTTTTCGAACGACTTATTACCATACTCATCAGGAATGTCGAAGTCAATGACAATGTGATTCTCAGGCACCTTGACGTAATGCAATAGAGATGTATCGAGGTCTCCAAGCTTCTTCTTTACGTTATCCCACTTAAATCGAGGTATGCCATCATCATTAGCATACTGAGCGGGACAATCATAAAGCACGTCATCTAAAAGCGATGGCTGATCTTGAAACTTTATCCACGTCTCGATGGCAACGGAAGAGGTTGTTTCGACCGGTTCTTCCTCGTCATCAAATCCTTGGAATTTATTACTCTTGAACGTCTGGAACACGCTTCGTTGTCGTTCACCAGTACTCTCGTCGTACCATCGATCATAGTATTCCGCAAAGTAGTTCGATAGCTCTTCCTTGAAATTCCTAAGACTCATTGGATACGGAACTTTAGCGGCATCAGACCATGTTTTGTACATTTCCCATGCAGCTTTCAGTGTAGTACCGTCGTTCTTTCGGAATGTGTCATAAGCGTCTATCATAAAGTTATAGAAGTCGTTGGATGCTGACATCATTCGTGTTGGAACGTAGTCGTCATAGAATTCCGGATCCGACTCATACACTTCTTTACAATGGTATGCAATATGACCGAGCTCGAACGGAATCAGCTTCATCAACCGCGTATACTCTTTATAAGAGAGCTTATTACCGGTTGGCGATACATCGATCAGTCGACGAAGCAATCCCGAACGTGAATCTGAGATACGAACCGGCTTGTTCGTACCCATAAATAGGAAGGTTCTGAATGCCGTCGCATACAACTTACCATACTTGGTGTTGACCGACATAACCTCGTGTGCAACCAGAGAATTGATTCGAGTATTGTCCTCTATCTTACTCAAGTCACCATCATGTTGAATACCAACAAGGGGATTGTCTTTAAACGGTTCGAGAGCGAATTGTGCATTCGAACTACCCAACGTCTTAGATTCAAACGGGGCAGTGTATCCATGAAACAAATCGTTGACGATGTTCAATACAGTCGATTTACCCGTACCCGGAGCACCGTAAAATACCAGGAATTTTTGAATGCGTTTGGAATCACCATTCACGATTGCTCCAATGGCCCATTCAATCTTCCGACGCTCTTCGGGAGAATACAACGTCGACATAATGGTATCCCAAGCGTCGCATTTGCCTTCTTCCAACGGATATTCGAGCTGTCGAGATGCATAGGTCTCTCGTTTAAGTTCCGTATTCGAGAAACACAACTCGTCATCAAGCATCTTGAAGTTATCTCTTGTTTGTTTTTGGACATATTTGTGCCATCTATCAATTGATCCGGAATCAGCATACCTCATTAACGCCGGAACCACCTTGTCATGGGGATACTCATCTTTGATACGATTGTAAACCTCCATGATCTCAGCATCAACCAACCTTATCAGGGTATCTTCGTCGGTGGACCATAGCCCAGTTGCCTCGTTAAAGACGGCATAGAAATCGCCGCCCTTGGTCATCAGATCTTTCGATTTGATAATAAGGAATTCAGGACGAACTTCTATTACCGTCTTGCCGTCTTTTTTGGCGCTGCGCGTAGCAACCTCTAGAAAATCCAGCATTTACGCAGCCTCCTTCTTATGTTAGATTCCGAGCGGTCCCTCCGCTTCAAGTGCTTCTCCTTCTGCTTCTTTTAACGAACAGTAGCAGTCGTTATTTCGTTTATCGAGAGCGATGAGTTTCGATTTCATGTTGTCTTTGTCACTCTCATTCTTGATGATGTAGACTATTCCGCCGATAACTACAAGTGCAAGACCCAGTTTGGATGCTTTGCGTCGCATACCTTTTGTGAGTTTTTTCGTGATATCGAAAAGCTCTGCGATGTCTGCGGAGTGGTCAGACAGAATGTCATCGTAAAGATTCAATTTAGAGAACGCTTTATGAATGACTTCGGAATGGATACTGACCTCATCCCAGATATCACGATTGGTTGCGTTAAACGCTCCGATAAGAGCACCAAGACGCTCCTCAACAGTCATGGACGCGGTTTCAATTACCGCCGCGCTACGAGTTCTAAGTTCCATAAGTTTACCTCCGTTAAGAAATATCAAGAGTCTCGTCAAGATACCACATGGCTTGATACCATATCTCGGCTCGACGAAGATCTCTTTTAGCGTTTTTGATTTTGAATAAACCGCCGTCGCCATTTCTGGCATAACGATGATTCAATACATTTTTTATGATTTCATGCGCTTCTTGTTCGTCATAGTTGTCGTCTTTAAGCGCATACAAACCACTACTTTTGAGCATCACTTTGAACCATCTTGAGGTTTGGTCTCCGGCCTCAGGATCAGAAGTGATATGCTCCTCGATTCGCAATGCTAATGCAACCATCATTTCAAGCATTGAGCACGGGACGTCATCGATCCATGGTGTCACAAATCGATAATGATACCCGAATTCATCTGCGAATCGATATCTTAGATTGACCCCGTCTTCATATCTATTCCCGTCCATCGAGATGTTGTACGAGAAATCAACTGAAAACAGAAGATAAAGGAGTTCTCGATGGTTTTTACACCCGATAAAGTGTATCAACCATTCGAAATACTCCCTCTTCATTTCATCTCTTGTTGTTGCGTTCATTAATCCTCCGCATCAGGCGGATCGGCGTAGGACACTCCTTCTCTGAGGATTTCGTAATCGCATTTACGCTCCTCGTTTCTGATATACGCAATGTCCTCATCTCCGAAAGCGTCAATAAGAACGTTGAGATCACCGATCGCCTGCTCAACATCATCAACGATGTTGTCGTGTTCGTCAGTTACTACTCCGTCTTCAAAGAAAGACCATGTCACGGCTGTGATCATGGTGCCGTCTTTGAATTCTTCCGGTTCAATAAAGTATGGTTTCTGTGCCGTTTTATCGCTGTAGTCGTTATCTTTGATGGCTTTATTGTATCTCACCAAACCATCTCCAGATTTTTCGATTTCTTTGACTGGTTCATCGACTTCAGATGACTCCTCGTCATGGTCGCCGATTTTAGGCTGCTCTTCGGCTTCAGCCGCTTCGCGTTTATGAAGAATATCGTCGATCTGTCGTCCGAAATATTTCTCCGCGTACAGCCATGTTCCGATGACACCAGCCGCGGCTCCGATAACGAAGCATAATAGATTCTTATTCATCGTTTACCTCCATTCGATATCTGAATCATTAGAAATCACGAGCTTATATACCACTTTGAAGTTCGTGTTTCTAAGCATGTTTTTGTAATGTTTATCAGCAATCTTCAGGGCCTTGATATTTGCTTCGTGCTGTGCTTCCTTTTTAAGATCGTTTTTCAGATCAAGGATGCTCAGCAACTGCATGCAAATGATTGCTATTATTGCAAGAACAAGGATAATAAGACCGATAATTTTCATTTTGATTGTCTCCTTTCAGTTTAGACAAAGTTAAGCAGCTTTTTCTTTATGTTTGTTGAAGGCGTAGAGGATCTCTCCATCGCAATTGAACTCGAGAATCAAAGAGGTTTCTCCCGGCATCTCTTCGCCATTGCGATAAGCCATATACAGCTTCTCGAGACCAAAATCGATATAATTATCGCCCTTGTGATTCGGATTATTCGGCTCGTACGTCCATCCAACAGCCTGTCCTTTCATCGTAAGAGGAAGTCCAAGACGACTACGCACTTCATTGAGTGTAACCGGACGACCTTTTCTCAGTTGGAGCTGAGAATTCAGATAGGCCTGCTCTGACCTGAGCCAAAACAGATTCCTATCAATGCTCGGACTCCAATTGAGATTCTTCACGCCGTCTTCATTGTATTGGGACCAAAGAGCCGTATAGTCGTCATCGTCAGCGATAAACACAGTTTGCTTTTCGGTAACCGTATTACCGTCTTCATCGGTCTTTGTCATTTCGATGTCTTTGGCACGGATATTGTGATAGATGGCTTTCTCCTCATCTTCACCGAATTTGTCTCGGACCCGTTTACGATAGTCCTTGAATCTTGCAACAAGAGCGGCGTAAGCAGCCGATGCCATGGCGAGTCTTTCAGACAAGGTCTTATATCCCTTGATCTGGCAGAAAATGGACAGACCGATGAGAATGATACTCAGAAGATACAGCTTTCCGATTTTGATTCCGGTCTTGATGAGCGTCGAGAAGCTGTCTTTCTTGGCATCTTCATGGGTGTACTCAACGATTTCACCCTGCTCATTATGTGTTTTACCGGATTCTTCACAGTTATGGATTACTTCCATCTGTTTCTTATGGTCTTCGATGACCTCTTTTGCCTTGAGTGTTGCACGACACGCAACGACAACACCTGCGATAGTCGTTACGATTCCGACCGCAAGACAAATCTCAGGCGAGTGTTTCTGGATTTTCCAGCTGGTAGAGCTGATAAATCCTTTGATATTATCCATGAATTTGCTCATGATGATTTCTCCTTATCGTGATATTTGTAATTTCTCAGATAAGTTTAGTAAAGATAAGTATTATTTAAGATCTCGTATGTCCTTCGGTCTTGGAAGGATTAACAGCCACGGACGCTTATGGTTACGGGTTCTGGTCCAGCTCATGGAATTCAAGCTGGTCCATCCTTTTTCGCTGTCCGTCCATGTGTGATAGTTGCCTGTGAGTTGATAGAGATTTGCCACGGTCGCATATCCAGTTTCTTCAATACGTTCCTGGAGTTTGTGCTTCACCTCTTCGGCTTCTCTTTCGGTCTTCACATGAACATTATCGTAGCTGTGTTCGCTGTCGTCATCATCCTCATCCTCATCGTCGTCATCGTTGCGACGATAGCGACTCGACTTGCGAGTTTTACCCGAACTGATGGACGAGTAGTTAGTATGCCCTTTATTCTTTCGCTTTGAGCTTCCGGTATAACCTTTGTTTTCGAACAACAGCTCAATCGTGTCTGTAACAGAATCAAGGACGATTCCACCGATACCACTAATGGCGTCAAGAATACCGGGGATAACGATGGTTTCGAAGAAGTATTCGCGGATATTATCGCCGTCTTCTTTCAGCAGACTAGCAAGAAATCCACCCTTCTTCTCAATTTTTCCATCAGCCACCGGTTTCATTTCGTCAGGTTGCTTTGCCGGCGGTCTTGCGTCTTTTTCACGATGGCTATTTCCGTCTAATGCCATAGTTCCACTCCTTTCAAAAAGCGAAGAGCACTCGTAAAGAATGCTCTTCATTGCTTTGTTTAGACATCACTTATCTTTCTTTTTCCCTTGTCTTTTTCGGGGTCTCTTCTGTCGATTCCTCGGTCTTGACTTCGGTTGCCGGAACGTCAACGACAGTAGTGCCTTCAGCCTTAGCAGGTTCCTCAGGTTTCTGTACGACACCAGCTTCAATCAGCATTTCCATGAGTTCCTGCTTCTTCTTCGCTTCCTTCTTAGCTTTCGATGCTTCGATCATCGGCTTAAGCTTCTTGCGTGCTTTATTCGCAAGCAGAAGCCCACCGCCGATTGCAAAAGCAATCAACGCCTTATTCGGGCCATGCGACTCAGATGCAGTTGCTTCAGGAACGATGATCTCCGTAGGTGCCGTAACAGGCGCCGGAGCATAATCCTCCTCGGTAGAAGTAACAACTTCATTGGTCTCGGTTTCAACCTCGTTCTCGTAAACTTCGTTCTCGTACATAGATACCATCCTTTCATAAATTTAGGTTTGAAGTTTGTAGAGATGTCTCTCCATAATATTGTTTGCAAATTTCGCGTGACTTATCGAATGGAAACAGGCGTTCGATATCGTTTGAACGACATAACATAACACGGTGTCCCGTCTTCCCAATGATCCAGTTCGAACGGAACACCATCGACATCTACGTCGAACTCTATTCCTCCGTTATCTGCTGTCCATCCCATCGTTGAAGATATAGACGTATGTCTCAGTTTCGGATAGACGCCCTGCTCATTAAGCTCGTCATATAGGTCTGTTATCGTTATGTATGGTTCGAGTCCGGTAAACAACCTCTTATTGAGCTTCACTTCAGCTCGTTCAAGCATCTGTGAATTGGCGTAAAAAGGCGTGTTGCTTAACGGGTCCAAAAACGGATGGACGCCGGAAATATTAGAAGAGGGGAGTCTGGAAATGGTTTTTTGGACCTCAGGTTCTCTGACGATTTCACGATTGACCTCTCGCTTAATCTCATCAGCTTTCTCTTTACCCAATACCTCTTCGTTTTTCTCATCCATTCGTTTAATGATGTTTTGCGACAGAGCATAAGCCGCGGCAAGTTCTGCATGGCGATTGGATTTCACTTTCATGCCGCTTATAACGAGACCGACACCAACACCGGCAGCGATTGCGGTAGTGATATACGCTTTTCCGGCGGCTTTTACTGTTTCGATCGGTGTAAGACTGTCGCCTTTCTCGTCCTCTGCCTGAGTTATTAAGTCTTCAGCTACCGGGGTCGCCTTAATTCCGAGACCGATTGCTGTAATAAGACTGGCAATACCGATTCCAACAAGCAGTTCTGGCGCCAGTTCGGAAGCGGTGCTCACCAATCCTTTCGTAATTCCTTTGAGATTCATGCCTTTTCTCCTTTCAACTGGTTTGAATTAGGTCAATGATATCTTCGATGGCTCTTGCGCACACACTGAACATCCAATCGTTAGAGCATCCTGTGTGTGCCCATTCGTCATACTGGACGAGAAGCCTGTCGAGAACGTTTATCGGCGGATCGAATGACCGACGTACTTCCTTGTATGCCATTTTTATCCCGTACTTATAGAAGAAGTTCTTCTCTTCAGACAACGATATCTTATGATGATGGTCATAGTAATACGTTATCAGATCGAGTACGTGTCGTTTTGCTTCCATAAACGCCTTGTTATCCCTCCTTGTTTGTTCACTCATCGCCATACCTCCTTTTTAAGAAACGCAAAAGGGAAAGAGAGTCCGTAACAGATTCTCTTTCCTATATTGGACTCACTTTCTCTTTTCGCTACAGAATGCAAGAATGATGCATCCAAAGCCAATGAGAAGCAGAAGTGTGCTTCCACTAATCATGACCACATACCTCCTTTCAAGCTTTCTCATTAAGGAGGATGTTATTTTCGCGTGGACACGCAAAGAAAGGAAAAGAGACCCATTACGGATCTCTTTTCATCGGAATGGCAAGTTGTCTCGCCACTTCCTTCTGGACAGCTTCACGCATCTCAATTTGCTCTCTCTTGTTGTTCACCATTGTCGAGCAGAGTTGCGCTGCTAGACCGATTGCGGTGAATACAAGACCGATTCCTCTGAGAATCAGTTTGCTGTCTATGAATTTGTTAGTGTTCATCGGATAACCTCCTTTCCGTTATAGAGCCTGTTAGTTTCGCGTCTGTCAAAACGGTATCGTATCGTCCTTAACAATCTCGTTAAAATCATACTTATTACCGTCATCGTCATAGTAGCAATCGCCCATCCAGTCGTAATTGAGGTAGTTCTCGATTGGTGTTGTCACCGGGGATATCGTGATGACCTTGATTCCGCCCTTGATCTCAGTCGGATTCGAGATGTTAAAATCGATCCACTGGTAATCATCACAAAGCACCCATCCACGAGTGTCTTTCTTACGATTCTTAATGCCGAGAAAATCACACCACATCTGTACGTCAACTTCTGGATGTCCCATTGTGAAGTTGCGATTCAGTCCGTTGATGGCATCAAGCACCTGAGCTAAAGTGGATTCGAAATATTCATCGGTTGTTTCGTCATGGAATAAGAACTGTTCTTTGCTGAGCTTCGAATTCAGAGTAGTAATCTGAAACATGGATTCAGAAGTTATATTTGCCTGTTTAGCTTTCTGCACTTCCAACTCTTTCATCACACGCTCATGAGCATCCATGCCGTTCACTTTGATGTTAGCCTTACGGTAGTCGTCGTAGCGTTTGGAGATAGCGGCCGCGGAACCAGCAAGAAGCGCGATCTGTTCCTTATTAACTTTCTGTGCTCCCGCGATAAGACCAATGGTGGCAGCACCAGAGACAACGGCTCCAATCATGGGCTTTGCGGATGCCTGAATCTTCTCGACTGTGGTCAACTCGTCATGTTTCTCCTCAGTCCATTCGTCCATGGTCTCCTTCGCCTTAATCGCTCCTTTAAACGTAAGGACTGTCGTCACAACAACTCCAACGCAGGCAGCCAAAGACAGAACGCCGGATTTGTTTCCGGACAACCATTTTGAGATGTTCATGGTTATACCTCCTCTTCAACGACGATGATCTTGTATTTTTTCTTCGGCGCCAACTTGCTTTTGATCTTTTCCTTGAGTTCCGGATTAGCAGCAAGGATGGTGGCAACAGCACTCGCACCAGAAATGATGGTCATCACCCACATTCGTGCTTCGTGAGCGGCGTATACATGCTTGTACTTCATCGTAGTTCCTCCTTTCGAAAAAAGGAAAGAGCGTCTGTTAACGCCCTTTCTTTGCATGGTAGA
>Ga0310786_10005729_pt1 | contig 16744 bp, 29 predicted proteins | sample AusTroGonzalo_MG_FD_203881 | JGI IMG/M metagenome (GOLD analysis project Ga0310786, IMG submission 203881) | Bovine rumen microbial communities from tropical cattle in Woodstock, Queensland, Australia - Gonzalo_03 (v2) (version 2) | ecosystem: Host-associated > Mammals > Digestive system >... | reverse complement strand
CCAAAAAGGCTTGAAATTCAACAACCAAACAAGAGAGGAATTGAAGATGAATGAAGCATACGAGAAGATGGGCACGGGCGAGCTGAGGAAGCTCATTCGTGAACGCGGCATTGGCTCGGGGCTGGCGTTGTCCAGCGCGAGCAAGGCCGAATGCGTGGCGCTCCTGGACGGAACGATCTCCTGGGCGGAGTTCCAGGCGAGGAAGTCCGGCGGCGCTTCTTTTTCGGCTCCAAGTGATAGCACATGCCAGCACGCGGCTGGCACGAACGAGGGGGCCATGGCGCAGATCGCGGCCTGGCTCGCGGCGCTCATGCCGACGCAGAAGATCGACATGGAGGAAGTGAGGAAGCTCGCGGTGGACGCCGGGCACAATGCGGCGATCGACGCGGTCGAGGACGTTGTGAGGGCCGAGCTGGACCAGCGCCTGGCGCCGACGAAGGTCGTCGTCGAGAAGCGCGAGACCGGCGAAGTCAAGAACATGGGCGTCGTCCACAAGCGCTTCCCGCTCTTGCTGGCCATGTGCCAGGCAAGGGACAAGGACGGCTACGTGCCGCCTATCTATCTCTACGGTCCGGCCGGGACGGGCAAGACCACGACGGCGAAGAAGATAGCCGAGGCGCTCGGGCTGGAGTTCCACTACAACGGCGCCATCGGAAACGCATACGAGCTCTCGGGGTTCATCGACGCCGGAGGCCGCTTCCAGGAGACCGAGTTCTACAAGGCCTACGCGAACGGGGGCGTGTATCTGTTCGACGAGCTGGATTCGTCCATGCCGGGCGCGGTGCTGGCGTTCAACGCGGCCTTGGCGAACGGGCACGCGGCCTTCCCGGTCGGGAACGTGAAGCGCCACAAGGATTGCATAATCCTCGCCGCCGGAAACACCTGCATGAGAGGGGACGGGAACATGGCAGGATTCCAGCGCATCAAGCAGGACGCGGCTTTCCGGGATCGCTTCACGTATCTTGAATGGCCGATAGACGAGGCCCTGGAGGCGAGCATGGCCGCCGCCTACGGCGACGAATGGGGCTGGCTTGACATGGTCCGCCGGTATCGCAGGAACGCGGAACGCGCGGGGATAAAGGACTTCGAGGTGACGCCCAGGGCCGTGGACCGCGGGCTGGCCATGCTCAAGGCCGGGATCGAGCTCCACGACGTTGTGGAGATGTGCGTGCGCAAGGGCCTGAACGCCGACGCCTGGAAGAAAGTCGAGGGCTGAGCAATGACGATGAACCAATACAAGCCAAGCGACGAGCGCAACTTCTCTGTGTTCGACTCGTTCCGCGAGTTCGCCGACGCGTGCGAGAACCAGGCCAAGGACGGAGGCTCGTACTCGTATCGGGACGAGGACGACGACTGGTATGGCGGCTCGCTCGCGCAGGCCCTGGCATTTGCCAGGCACGGGGACCTGGCGGCCGTCTCCCAGGCGGAGCGCCTTGTCGAGAAGATAGACGCCGAGATCGACTCCGACGGCATGAGGCCCATGTGGACGCCGAGCGTCGTCGGGAATTTCCCGATTGTCCCGGCGTATCTCGCGGGGACGCCCGAGTCGATGCTGGCGAGGACGGACGTCCCGGATCCCCGCGGGGACCTGGAGATGTGGGTCGAGCTGGGGTGCCCGGCGTACGTCACGGCGGCGCAGATGCGCCATAGGGGCGTGTGCGTGCTGGCGGCCGTCATGGCCCTGTCGAGGATAAGGAACGTGCGGCTCGTGTGCTTCACCGGGTATCAGAACGCGAACATGGCCGTGAGGCTCCAGTACCCGCTTGACATATCGGAGGCGTGCGGCGCGCTCTGCCAGCCGTGCGTGAAGAGGCGCCTCACGCACGGATACAGCGAGACTTTGAACTGCTCCAGCCTTCCCCAGGCGAGCTGGGGCGCCAAATCCGGGAGCGTCGAATCCTATCGGCGCGCGCTGGCCGAATACGCCGGAATGCCGGAGGACGCCGAGATCGTGACGCGCGCGCGCCTGGAGGAGTGGCAGGACGCGAGCGAGGACCAGATCGTGGACACGATCAACAAGATGCTCCGCCGCGTGGCGGGGAAGATGGAGCTCGCGAATTAGCCGAAACGCCCGGCCCTCTCTCCGGGCGTCAGCGCGGTGTGGTAGACCACGCTCCGACGATGGCAGACCGACAAACAAACAAGGAGTGAAAGAAATGGACAAGAAAAGCATGATTGCCGGGGCGCTCGTGGCGCTCGGCACGTTCGCGGCGGCCGCGTTCGGCGGCCCCGCCGCGTGGATGCTGGCATGGGGCGCGGTGTTCGCGCTCGCAAGGAAAGGGGTGCGGGCATGAATCCCGAGGGAACGAAGATCACCGGCATGATTTCGACATGCTGCGGATTCAACGGCAATGCCAGGCTCGGCTACGAGATCGACCTGGAGGCCGACACGGTGGTGTACATCACCAGGTGCGACCGCTACGACTGGCCCCGCTGGCCGGACGGGCGCGAGATGCGCTGGAGCAAATACGCCGACGCGAGGAATTTCTACGAGGGTTGCCGCGACCTCGTGGAGAACGGAGTCTACCACGGCTGAACAAAAAACAAGAAAGGAATAGAACCATGATGACACTAGGAGAGCAAAGGCACGCGGCCGTGGTCGAGAACCACCTGCGCCGCATAGCGGACGCGCTGGAGAAGCTTGTCAAGCTGGCGACCGACGCGAACGTCGAGAACGGGAAGGAGGCCGACCATGGCGCTAATCCTTGAGAACGACGGGCGCGTCCATCACGAGCCCTACGGCGGGGTGGAGTGGCTTCGCGGGAAGATATGCCGCGTCTCGCGCATCTGCGAGCCCGTGCGCATAGCCAGGGGCCTCTACATGTGGGGCGACGAGGAGGCGAAGTGCGCCGACCACACGGTGAACCTCAACGCGAGCCTCATATACCGCGCCGTCCACGGCGGGGACTACATGGCCGGCACGGTCGTGGTCCTCGCCGACGACGGGCGCGGCAACACGATCGACACGCATTTCCTCCTGGAAATGGCGATCTCCACGCGGCTCGGCGAGCTCCAGCGCCTCTACGAGGACGGGAAGCTCGGCCCGGAGTTCGAGGCGACGGGGCCTCGCGTGGAGATCCGCGAAATGACCGAAGAGGACATGGAGCGCATCTTCGGCGTGAAGAAGAGAGGCCAGGCATGAAGCGCTACATAGTGTTCACGCACGTCGGCCCCGAGACCACCGTGGCGGCCAGCGCCAAGAAGGCGCTCGCCAACGTCCGCTGGCGCCTGCGCCAGCGCGGCTACCGCGGCCCCACCGACTCGTGGGAAGTGAAGGAGGCCGACTGACATGACGCCTGGAACGCGCAAGAAGGCCGTCTCCCTGCATCTCGGCATGACGGGGGCGAGGATCCCCCGCCATGTCGGGACGTGGCGCGTGGAGCGGGTGTTCCCCGCTCTCGCGCCCGACGGCGAGGCCGTGGCGCTCTGCGTCTTGAAGCACGAGCGCCTGGAGACCGCGCCGCGGATGCTGGCCACTAGCCAGGGCGGCGTCGTTTATGTTAAAATACCCGAGTGCTGGCAGAGCCAGCTTGAGGAGAAAGGATGGATGTTTTGAAGAGCGCAATAGTCTACACGCGCTTCTCCCCGCGAAGGAACGCGGAGGAGAGCGAGTCGTGCGAGGTGCAGCGCGGCTACTGCGAGAGGTACGCTGCGCAGCACGGCATGGAGATCGCGGCCTGCTTCGACGACCCGGACGTGTCCGGCGCGGACGAGTTCCGCGAGAAGCTGTGGCAGGCCATCGAGGCGCTGCCGAAGGGCGGCGTCCTCCTGGTGTACAAGCGCGACCGCCTGGCGCGCAACGTGTATCTCAGCGAGCAGATCAACCGCGCCGTCGAGCGCCGGGGCGCCACCATCGAGGCCGTCACCGGCGACGTGAAGGGCGACTCCGCCGAGACCGTGATGATACGCCAGGTGCTCGCCGCCATAGCCGAGTACGAGCGCAAGATGATCGCGTCCCGCACGAGGCATGCGATGCGGTTCCACATGGCGAACGGCCGCCGCATGGGCAGCGAGTGCCCCTACGGCTGGCAGCCGGACCCGGCGGACCCGAAGCGCATGCTTCCGTGCCAGCGCGAGCGCGACGTGATCGACGAGATCCTGGCGAAGCGCCGCGAGGGCATGGCCTACCACGCAATCATGACGTGGCTCAACAAGGAGCGCCGCGACCTAGCCAGGCACGGGGCGTGGAACGCCAAGACCGTGCGGAAGCTGTGTCTAGCAAATTAGCTAGGCGCCTATCCAATCGGCTATCCCTCCCGCGTGAAGACAAGCTCTACACGCGGGTTCTTTTTGTCCACGCGGAATTCGGCCCCGGTCGTGCGCAGGTGCTCACGGTCGTCGTCGGGGATGAGACCGGCCAGCACGACGCCGTCGTATGCAGGCTTCAACATGGCCAGATGGTTCACATCATCCCTTCTACGGGCCGTTTTGTGGTAGAACAACGCCTCCACAGCGCATTTCTCCCATGCCATGCCCGCCGCCGCCTCAACCGTTGCGCTCTCGGCGAGTTGTTTGTAGCGTTTTGCGGCCGCAGCGCGCGCGAAACGCCCTCCGCGCGTCCCCGCCGGGCAGTTAGGCGAGAGGATCCGCGGCGGCAGCGGCAGCACGACGACCACCTGCGGCGCGGATCTCCTTGAAGTAGACTCCATCCTTGCACCTCACGAAGTCCGGCGGCGGCGTTCCGCCGTCGCACCTGAACGAGCAGTATAGGCAGCGTGAGAGCATGTAGCTCTTCGCGTAGCACAGCCGGTAGGTTCTTCCGCCTACCGTGAAGCAGGGGGGGTGTTGCATTTCATCGGTCTTCCTTTCCGTTGAACAAGTCCATCAGCTCCGTGAGCCTCTCCTTCGAGAGCCACTTGACGGCCCAGAGCCATTGCCGGCTTCCGTGCTCGGGCGCGGGGCCGTAGACGATGAGCCCGGCGTCCTTCAAATCCTCGATGTAGTCGTTGCGCGTGCGCTTGTCCTTGACCCATTGCGTCTTGCGCGTCAGCTCGCTGCGGGATATGCCGTCGGCCTCGCCCGCCGCGATCAATTTGTAGATCCTCTGCTTGTCATGTTCCCACCCCGTCTCGCTCACGTTGTTGTGAACCGCTTCCGATAACCTGTAGATAAGCCATTCGACGAGCTGGCATCCGTATTCGGCCTCGGCCCTGCCGATCTCGATGCCGTCGAAGTTCTCGCCGCACGCGACGATCAGCGCGATGCGCCGCGCGTTCTCCAGCGCCTTGCCCCAGAGGTAGTTGCACACGTCGCCCGACTTGTCGGCCTTCAGCATCCTCTCGTGCGCCTTGTGCCCGAAGCGAGCGAACACGTCGAGCGCGTCCGGGGCCGTCGGCACCACGATCTGCCAGGCACGGGCGTGCGCAAGGTTCCCCGCCGAGGACGGCGGCGGGATCGTCCTGGAATACCACGCCTGGACGAGCGTCGCTATGTGGTCCGGCACCGCGCTTTCCTTCGTGAACCTGTATTCGGGCCGCGTGTCCGTGATGAAAACGAGGTTGCGCGCCGTCCATCCGCCCTCCAGCTCCTCGCGCGTCATGTTGTCGAAGAGTATCTGCGGGCTCGTGATTCCCCAGATGCAGACGCACGGCTGGTCGATCTGGTTCGCCGGGCCGCCCGTGACGCGCTGCTTCCCGATGTAGAGAGAGTTGGCCGCGCTGAACAGCTTCATGAACATGGGCACGATGGTCTTCAAATGCGGCGACGTGCCCCGCGCCTGGTTGATGGTCCGCAGGAAGTGGCCCACCTCGTCCATCACGAACAGCTTGCTCGGGCTGTCCTTCAAACAAATCTCGATGGCCGTGTCGCTCGTCACCTCGCCGCCCAGCAGCCCCTCGCACCGCGACGCCTGGATTATCCGGGCTATGCACTTGGCGGCATGGTCCTTGCCTGCGCTCGAATGCCCGACGCCCATGCCGTAGATGTTCGTGCGCCCGTTAGATTCATCCTTCACCTTGCGCCCGAACAAGGCCCCGCAGAACGTGAGCGCGGCGCCCAATGCCAGCACGGGCTGGTAGCATCCCGCCGTGTCGTTCATCCACCGCGCGATGTCGCCCACAAGCCCCGGCGGGTTCAGAAGCTCGGCGGGGATGTCGGTCAAAGGCGGCGTGACGAGCGACGATCCCCCGCGCTCCGCGACGGCCTGCGGCGCGAGGAACCTCTCCGCGAGCGCGGCGCCGGCGAAGTCGAGCGCGTCGTCCGCCGCGTTGAAGCGCGTCTCCTTCAATAGCCAGCCGGGCTCCTTGATCGGGTGCTTTCTCGCCTCGGCCACCTTGCGCTCGAAGTCCTTCACGTCCCTGGCGCTGCCACGGTCCCACGGCGGCTGGCAGCGCGGATTGTATTCGCTCCAGAGAAGCTCCAGCGCCTCGGCGTCCGCCAGCTCGAAGCCGACCACCATGGCCTGCGCCGCCCAGAGAAGGGCGTTGTGTCCGCCCATGCCCTGCACGGCGGGGTCGCACTCCCGCAGATACCTGGCCGCCCGGTCGCGCACCGTGTCGCCCGTCGGCCTCGGCGGCGGCGCGTCCCACGGCATGGAGATCCTCGCGCCCGGCGGCTCTGGACGCATTCTATCCGGGTATTCCGTGAGATCGTCAAGCCCGTGCGAATGTCCGCCCATGACATATTGCTTGCCGTCGATCACGGATGGCGCAAGCACGATGTAGTAGCCGGTGCCGCGTATGTCGATGCCTGGCATGAAGTTGTTCTTGTTGCGCGGAGGCTCCTTCTTGTCCGCATACGGGTCTCTGTTGACCGTGTACAGGTAATGCCGTCCGCCGCTCGGCGTGTCCTGGTAGATTGTCTCGGGAAGGTTTATCCCGCGCGCGGCAAGTGAAACAAACCCGTCCACGCCCGTCTTGTGCCCCACGTCTATGTCCACCACCCATATCCCGCTAGGCTCGCCGCACGCCAGCGCCAGGTTCGCGTCGGGGTGGACCTTCCACCACGCCTTTATCGTCTCGGCGTCGTCCGTCGCGTCCTTCACGCCGTTCGTGCCGGGGAAGGGTATCTTCGTGTTAGGCTGGAGCGGGAATACCTTCCAGCCGCGCTCGGCGTATGCGAGCGCCGCCTCAAGAATTGTCGATGACATTGCATGTCTCCGTCGTAAGGTGGTAGTTGATTATCTCGAAATACTTTCCTCGCTTCACCACCGTGATCGCAATCGTCACGGCCTTGATCGCGTAGCCTATGAACATGTCGGCGAGCGCCGCGTCCACCGTCATTGTCGGCGGCTCGCCCTTGCCGTTCCAGAACCGCTTCCGCCACCACGCCTGCGCCTTCGCCCCCGCGTAGCCGGGATGGTCCAGGCATATCCACTCGCGGAACGTCCGCATCCCGCAGCGATACATGACGCACATGCTGTCGGGCGAGCCGACCTTGCTGTGGCGCACCGCGATCACGTCGTCCACCTCCAGCGTCTCCGGCTCCGTGCCGAGGATGGCCAGCCTCGCCGCCTCCTCCTCGTGCATCTTCCTCTCGCGCTCCGCCGCCTCGCGCTCCTCGATAACCTGCTTCGGTATCTCCCAGCCGCAATGAGGACACACGCGGACGCCCCGGCTGAACACCTCGCGGCACCGCTGGCACACCTCCACGCGCACTGTGCCAGCCTCCAGGCAGTCTATGGGCCCGTGCGTCTCGATGCATCTGGCGTAGTCGAGTATGAGGCAGTCTGTCTTGTCGGGATGCTTGCGGAGTCCGCGCCCCACCATCTGCGCATACATGCCCTTCGAGAGAGTAGGCCGGAGAAGCACGATGCCGTCCACCTGTTTCACGTTGAACCCTTCCGTGAACACGTTCACGTTGCACATGTGCCGGTATCTCCCCTCGCGGAAGTCGTCCACAAGCCGGTCGCGCTCCGCAGCAGGCGTGTTGCCGGTCACGACCGCCGCGCGCTCGCCCAGCGCCCGCAGCATGTTCGCGACGGCCTCCACGTGCTTCAGATCGACGCAGAACCACACCACGCATTTCCGCCCCTCCGCGTTCAAATGCTTCAATGCGTCCGTCACGGCGCGCGCCACGAGATCGCCCGAGCGCATGGCCTCGCCCAGGCTCTTCTGCTGATAGTCGCCGCCGCTCTTCTTCACCCCGCCGAGGTCCGGCTCCTCGGTGGACACCTTGCTCCGCAGGTTGCACAGATAGCCCTGCCGGATGAGGTCGCCCACGTTCGCCTCGTAGCATATCTCGTTGAGGATGTGGTCTTTGTGGCAGATCGGGCCGCTACCGAGACGGAACGGCGTCGCCGTGAAGCCGACCACGCGCAGGTTGGGGTTTGCCGACCGTGCCAGCTTGATGAACTCGCGGTACTTGCCCTCGCCGCGGATCGGGATTCGGTGCGCCTCGTCCACGATCACGCAGTCGAACTTGAAGTCGCCGCCGCGCTTCCAGATGGAGTCGATTCCGGCGAAGATCACGTCGGCGTCCTCGTCCTTCCTTCCCAGGCCCGCTGAGTAGATACCGACGGTCCAGCCGAACATGAGCTTGTCGCCAGCCGTCCAGACGAACTCGCCGTAGTTCTGCTCCACCAGCTCCTTGCGGTGCGCCAGCACCACGCACTTGAACGGCGGGTACTGCTTCTTCCAGCCGTCGATGGCGCTTGCCATGACGAGGCTCTTCCCTGCGCCCGTGGGAAGCACCACGCACGGGTTCAGCTCTGATGAACACAGGAACGTGTTTAGCGCGTCGATAGCCTCTTGCTGGTATGGGCGAAGGGTCAGCATGTCACTTCGCGTCCTCCTCGTGGCTCCGCTCGTAGTAGCGGCACGCATCGGCGGTGCATGGCTTATCCTCTTCCATTTCGTCGAGGTCGCAGAAGCACGTCGCAATCGTCTTGTCGCACACCTCGTTCAACACCGTGCCATGATGAAAGAATATGCACTTGCTGTTCTTGTGGCTCATCGCGCGCCTCCTTCCTTGGCAAAGTCCCACAGCCATTCAAGGAAGCCTGTGTCGTAAACATCGTCGCCCCATTTTACGCTGGCGGTCTTGTTGTAGGCAGATAGCGCCGTCATCCAGCCGCCGTAGCGCTCGCAGTTTCGCACCGGTTTCGCGAGCGCTTCTTCCGCGATCTCACAAACTTCCTTTAGCGCAGGAGGACTGAAAGTCCCGTCGGTACTTCCGTATAGGTACACTAACCTATTGCGTATCTCACGCAATGCCTCTCGCGGCGTTCGCATCACGCGCCTCCCTGCTGCTTCGCGCTTGCCTTCTTTGCCCGTGCCAGTTGCTTGCGCCCGTCCGCCGTGAGTATTCCCATGTGGTCGAGCAGCTCCCAGAACGCGATGGTGTCGGTACCGACAGTCGCGGCGTGTTCGATGTAGAGCCACCTGCCGAAGCCCCATTGCATCCGCGTCGCCCCATACTTCGGGACGACACCGTTGTAATAGGTGTCGTATGCCTGGTCATACGAACTGAAGTTGTTTGCGTTTATGATTGTCATGTCATTTTCCTCCCGTGAACGTCACGCACGCCGTCAATGTCGCGGCGGCGAGCCAGTAGATCATCATGCGCCAGTTGCCCTGCCAGGCATACGGCAGGGCGGCGGCCACGTCGAGCGCGATCAGCGCGGACGGAAACCAGTATTCAGCCCTCATCCTCGCCTCCCTCGCCCTCGTCGGTCTCGTTGTAGCAGAACCACATGCAGAACGCCGGCCATATCACGAACGCCAGGGGAAGCGTCACCAGGCCGAGCCCGAGGCCGATCATTCCGTTCATCATCTTGCGCATGGCGCCACCCCCATTCCCTCCAGCCGCTCCGCCTCGGCGTCGGCCTCCGCGCTCGACTGCGGCGGCGTCCCCGCCCAGAAGAGCCAGATCGCGAGGATTATCAGCAGCCACAACGACAGCCCGCACATCACGGACAGTATGGCGTCCACCACGTTGTTCATCTTGTCCTGGTCCATGTCCTATCCTTTCAGAACGGCACGTCCATCTGCACGACGGCCCTGTCCTTCTTCCTGTCGATCATCATGTATGCGCCCACCTGGTCGAACTCGATGTATTCGACTCCGCCCTCCTCCTCGCGCCTGGCGATCTGCCAGTCCTTCTTCGCCATGAACGACGGCAGCTCCTTCACGCTGCCCTCGAACACCGGCGGGAACTCGGCGTAGTATTTGTCGAGCTTCGCCTTTATCGTGCTCTGCCCGACGACGCGGGAGTCCTCCATGGCCTCCTTGAGCGTCTGTATCGCGCCGTGCTCCAGCGGCTCGCGGCCGATCTTCGCCAGCTCCTCGCTCGTGAACTGGCCGTTTGCGAGGCCGTTCACGACGAGCCTCTCGCCGATCCTGTATGTCACGCTCCGCTCGGTGGCGGAGTCCACCTCCGCGTCCACGAGCACCGGCAGCGCCAGGTGGTCCGCGCAGTTGCACGCGCTCCCGATCACGCACGTCTTGCCGAGGCGGCACGTCCACCGTGCGCCCTCGCCTTTTGTGTCCGCGCTCGCATGGCAGCAGCTCCGGCAGTCGCTCCACGTGCCCTGCCTGGAGAACACCGTGCCAGTCTCGTGCCAGCACACCATGCGGGCCGGGCACGACTTGCACCGCCAGTCGTCGCGGCGCTGCGCGCACCGCTCCGCGCTAGGCTCCGTGATGATGCGCTCCACGCGGCGCATGGCCGCCCTGAAGAAGTCCGCCTCGTAATGCACCCGCTCTGCATACAAATCGTCATCGTCTTTGTTTACCGCGAGGTAGAGCGCCCTGTCGAGCTTCATCATGCCCATGTAGATCTGCATCTGGACGAAGTGCATGGGCTTCGCGTCGCGCACGCCCACGCGCGCCAGCTTCTTGAAGCTCTGGTCGTTGTGCGTCTTGAACTCCACCACGTGCGGCGTCTTCGGCGCGTCCGGCAGGCCCCGCGCCACCGCGTCGAGGTGTCCGCCGAAGTGCCCTCCCAGCGCGCTCACGGCGAACTGCTGGCCGTCCTCGCCCCGGTCCCACACCTCGCAGCCGATTCCGCGCAGCTCCTGGATGAACTGCGCCTCCTCCCGCCGCCCGCGCTCGAAGAGCCGGTACATGCGCCCCTCGAACCGCTCGCGGAAGAGCCCTCGGAAATGCAGCCAAAGGTAGCGGTCGCACTCGTGCCCCGCCACGCTCGCGCCCAGGTATCGCCTCGGCGCCTCGCTCCGTCCTTTCTTCGCCCACCATTCCCAGATGCGCGAGACGGTCTCGCTCTCGATCACAATGTCCATCTTCACTCCTGTTTGATTCGCCCGCCGCCCCGCCCTAGCATCGGAGCGGCGGGCTTTAGCCCGCTACACCTTGAGCGTCACGCTGACCTTCTTCGGCGTCACCGTCACGTGGTCGCTCGCGTCGTGGTAGAGCGGCGAGTCCTTCGCGCGCTCCGCCTCGTAGGCCTTCACGTCGATCTCCCACTTCGCGGGGACCTCCTTCACCAGCTGCGGGAACGCCCTGGCGAATTCCGCCTCGTCGTCGATCTTGTAGGAGTTGGCGCGCTTGACCGTCACCTTCATCACGCCGGAGTCCACCGTGCGGCTCCCGTTCTCCGCCGTGGGCACGAGCGCGGCGATGCGCTCCTCCACGGCGATCCGGGCCTTCTTGGCGACCTCCTCGTTCTGCTTGGCGGTGTAGAGCTCCTTCACGAGCTCGGCGAGACGCGGATCCTCGATTGTTTCTGCCATGTCGCACCTCCTCACTTCATCCAGGGCAGCTTGCCAGCCGTGCCAGCGGCCGGGGCCGGTGTCGAGGCGGCTGGCGCCGCCGGGATGGGCTTCACGCCGCCGTCCTGCGGAATGAAGTTGGCCGCCGCGACCGGCTGCACGCCGATCTTGCGGACGTCCTTCACCTCGTTGTCCGGGTCGCCGTTGAAGTTTTTGTAGATGGCGACCTTGATCTCCACCGCGGCGTCCACCAGCTCGGCGGAGTCCTTGGCGAGGGGCTTCCCAGCCGCCACGCAGAGCTTCGCCAGCTCGCGGCGGCCGATCTGCTCGGCCTTCTTCGCGTTCTCCGCCTTGTCGGCGCTCGCCGGCACCACGATCAGGTTGATGCAGCTGAACACCTTGCGCCCGGCGCTGGTCGGCCCCGTGATTCGGTAGACGAGCTTCAGCATCTTGCCGCCCGCCTTCGAGTCGCGCACCATCGGCTTGCCGTCGGTGGGCGCCTCGATCACCGCCTGGTACCATCCCGGGGGGACGGGGGCGTATTCCTCTGCGGCCTTGGCCGCCTCTTCCTCGGCGTTGAATCCGCCGCCGAAGATTTCGTCGAAGTCACTCATGATTATTTCTCCTTGTTGTTGTTGTTGCCCATGGCGGCCGCCACGGCCGCCTGGAAAGATGCCCAGTCAAGCGGAAGCTCATACGGAAGTGCACCGTACATGCCGCGCCCGCCGCCTGGATGCGAAGGACGCTTCTGCGTGTAGAGGAACCTCATGCCGTTCGCCGCGTCGATCGCGCGTTTCTTCTCGCCGTTGAACCCCGTGTTCTCCTTCTTCACGACCACCTTCGTGTTCGCGAACAGGATGAGGTCCGCCCAGCGGAAGAGCAGGTTCGCCGCCTTGTCGTTGATGTCGAGCTGGTAGGCGTCGTAGGAATCCGTGTCGGGGTTGTTGATCGCCTTGACCTTCGTGTGCCCGATCACGATGCTGGCCATGCCTTTCTTCGTGCGCAGCGCGTCCAGGCCGCCCAGCAGGCGACGCCACCGCGACAGCGCCTCGGTGTAGCCCTTGCCGTAGCCGCCCCCGACGCGCTCGATTGACTGCACGCCAGCCTCCTGGCACGTCTCCGCCCAGATGAGCGGCTCCAGCGCACTCACGCTGTCCACCACCACCGTGCCGAAGTTGTGCTCGCCCGTGTACAGGCTTGCCAGCGCCTCGATCACGTCCGCGAAGGACTGCGCCACGGGGAACTTCGGCACCGGGATCGCGTCCGCGCCCTGCTCGCCGCGCACCGACACGATCACGGGCGCGTTGAGGCCGTACTCCACGATCTTGCCGTCCGCCACGCGGTCGCCGCAGGCGAACGAGGTCTTGCCGATCTTCTCCACGCCGAGAAGCACGATGCGCGGCGCGCGCGCCACGGCCTCGTTGGAAATGCTCGCGAGATCAAACGCCATGGGGCACCTCCTCTCTGCTGCGCGCCTTGTCTGTCAGCGCGCCGATGGTGATGGCGACAAGCGTGCTAGCCGCGTCAAGCGCGCTCATAATGGACATGGCCTGCTTGCTCTCCACCGTGTAGCATAGGGGTTTCCCGTTGAGATAGACGGCGTAGTGCAAATCACTCGGCACGAACCCGTCGATGAGGGGATTGATCGATGCGTTCGGCTTGAGCTTGTCGTAGAGCTGCGTAAACTCTTTGCCCCTCTCGTTCTCGTTATTCAGCGACATTGGGCACCTCCTCTCCGTCGTTCTGCTTCGGGGTGGCGGGCGTTTCGCCCGCTTCCGCAGCCTTGGCCTTCGCCTCCTCCGCCTCCGCTTCGCTCGCGAACTGCATGAACATGTCGTCTGTTTTGCGGAGTGCGGCATGGTAGATGCTCTCGTTGCCGACGATCACGGGCTTGATACGCTCCTTGATCTCCTTCACGATGCTGTCTGCCGCCAGCGTGATGTACGCCGCCGGAATGTTCGGCACCTTGCTGAGGTCCGTATGGCTCGTCGCCATTTCGAGGTGGATCTCGACGCCGGGGCCGTTCACCACGCACCGGACCTTGATTGCCAGCGAGGCTTCACCCGGGCCGCACTTGATTACGTCCTCCACGTTCTTGCGCGGAGCGTTCTGCGGAATCTCTTCCGCTCTCTTGTTTTCTTCACTCATTGTTTTTCTCCTGTTTGGTTTGGCCGCGCCGTCATGGCGCGGAGATTCTCAAGACTTCATGCACCTGCTTCGCGTTCCACCGGCGCATGTCGCCCACGCGGAAGTGGCCGATGAGCCGGATGTCGAGGACGTTGCGCCCGCGCTCGGCGGGGCCGTCCTTCGCCAGCTTGCGCACCAGCGACACGCTCACGCCGAGAAGGTCGGCGAGCTCGCGGTCCGTGTAGAACAGCTTCACCGGCGTCTCCTCCCGGCGAGCGCCTCGCAGACGATCTCGTCGATCACCACGCTCATGCTCTTGCGCTCGATGCGCGCGAGCGTCTGGAGCGACGCCTTCACCTGCGGCCACGTCCAGAAGCCGACGAACACGCGCTTCTGCGCCTCCGTCCGGCCGCCCGGCCTCGCGCCGCGTCCGGCGCCGTTTCTGATGTTCGGTTCTCTCATTGCCTCTTCTCCGTCTCAGTGTTGTCATGTGCTAGCACCCAAGGGCAGAAAAAGAAGATTTCCGGCGCACTTCGTCTTTTTAAGAATGGCCACGACGGTCTCCTCCAGGCCTCTGCCCGTGGACGCTGCCACTTTCCGGAGCCGGAGAAGGGTCTCCGGCGGTATCATCTTCTCCACGCCCTTGTAGGCGCTTATGCTAATGCTGTTCATTTCACGAACCTTTTTCGGGGTTGCCCTTGCGGCTGTTTTCATTTGCTTTTACCTCGTTTGCTATTAGTTGGTAGTCTTCCGACGTGAGCTGCACGTTCCTTACGGCAGACTCCAGCGCCGAAATCATCGCCTCGCTCACGTGGATCTTCTCCACGTAGGTCGGCTTGCGCCCCGCGGGGATTCCGCACAGGCGCTCGAACTTCACGCAAAGCTCGATGGGAAGGCCGATGGCCTTCAGCCGCTTGTTCGTGTCTCTGTTCAAAGCCATTTCTGAAAGTCTCCTGGTTTGTCGTTGCGCGGATATGATACCAAAACTTTTTATCATGTGCAAGCACCTAACGAAAAAAAGTTAAAAAATTTTTTTCGGTGCGGTCCTGGGTGGTGTATAATGACCTGTGTTCGGCCCCTTCAGGCGTCGGCGCGTGCTGACAAAGGTGCTGACAATCGCAGTTTCAGGTGTTTCAGGTGTGTCGTAAACTCGGGATTTTGCGCGAGGTGCGCGAGGTGCGTTGAATTACGCGCCTCCGGCCGCGCTCATAATCCCTTGGTCCTGGGTTCAAGTCCCGGCGGGTCCACCAATAAAATCAGGGGTTTGACGGCGAAACGCAGGGAGGAAGAACATGGCGCTGACACTTCTGCTGACACCGGAAAGGACAGAATGAAGAAGAAGAACCTACCAGGTTCGCTGTGGAAAAGCCACGGCGCATGGCATTGGAGAGTCAGCTTTCCAGGCGAAAGCGGACGCAAGGACTATGCGCTCACCATGCCCGCGACGGGCGAGAGGATACCGGCAGATGCTAGCAGGTCGCTGGCCGAGAGCGCCGCGTGGCGCCTCTGGGAGGAGCACGTCAAGCAGCCGGCGGAGGGCGCGCCCGTGTTCACCGTGAACGACCTCTCCGCGCGCTGGGCCGCCCACGCCAGCGCTTACTACACCGAGAGCGACGAGGCCGACGAGAGCATGGCCGGCATGAGGCTCTTCCGCGAGCTATACGGGAACCGGCCCATAGAGTCCATGACCCACCTCGACATGCTCGCCTACCGCGACGCGCTCGTGGCGAGGGGCTACGTGCGCTCCACCGTGAACAAGCGCATCGGCTACGTGAAGCGCATGGTGGCGTGGGGCCTCGACGAAAGGCTCGTCTCCGCGCAGACGAAGTCGGAGCTCACCGCGATCTCGCCGGTGAAGCCGCGCCGCACGAAGGCGAAAGAGTCCACGCCGGTGCAGGCCGTGCCGGACGCCGACATAGAGGCCACGGCCGCCGCGCTCGTGCCGTCCGTCGGCGACATGATAAGGGTCCACCGGCTCACCGGCATGAGGCCGGACGAGCTGTGCCAGCTCGCGTGGCCGCGCATAGAGAGGCGCGGGAAGATATGGATCTTCCGCCCGGAGAGGCACAAGGGCAGATGGCGCAACAAGCCGCGTGTGATCGTGATCGGGCCGAGGGCGCAGAGGATCCTCTCCAGGCACCCGGGGGACGGCTACGTGTTCTCGCCGCAGGCGGCCGTCATGGAGGTCTACGAGCGCACCGTCGCCGCGGCGAAGTGCCACCGCAGGCCGGAGAAGGTGAAGGGCGTCCCGCGCAAGGCCGGGGACAGGTGGAACGTGTCGGCATACGACCGCGCGATCAAACGCGGCGCGGAGAAGGCCGGCGTGGCGCATTGGTCGGCCAACCAGCTCCGCCACACGTGCGCTACGGAGATTCGCCGCAGCATGGGCATGATGGCGGCGAGCGCCGTCCTCGGGCACACGCTCGGCCTTCGCATAACTGACCGCTACTCGTTCGAGGCGGCGGAGGACGAGATCATAAAGGCGGCGACGCCCGCCATGATGAAGATGGGATGACGCCCGTTTTCAATCTCGCGCGCGCGTATATAAAAAACCAAGAAGAATACGTAGCATTTCCCAAATATACTAGTATATTTGGGTAAATACTACTACGCGCGCGTGCGCGCGAGGGTGAAAAACTATATATAGAAGGATTGAAAACAGCGTTTCGGCCTTGTTCTGATTGGCTTTCGCGTTCAACGTGTGCGTTTTGAATCATCATGAAAATTCGCGACGGCAAGGACCGTGGCAGGCCGATTCAAGGGCGTTCAAAAACGCGGCCTTGAAAAATCCGGCGACCGAAAAAATGTTTTTCGCCGCCCTTGACCCAGGGGGCGGGGTTGTGATACAATACTCGGCGATGGAAGAAAAAGAGGAGCAAACAATGAACGAAGAAGTCCATAGCGACATGGATCCGTTCCGGTATATGGTGCGGCGTTTCATTGCCATTGATTCGCCGAATCTGATCAGGAACGGGAGCCCTGCACATGCGCGCATCCTTCTGGAGGAAA
>Ga0310786_10005728_pt1 | contig 16745 bp, 13 predicted proteins | sample AusTroGonzalo_MG_FD_203881 | JGI IMG/M metagenome (GOLD analysis project Ga0310786, IMG submission 203881) | Bovine rumen microbial communities from tropical cattle in Woodstock, Queensland, Australia - Gonzalo_03 (v2) (version 2) | ecosystem: Host-associated > Mammals > Digestive system >... | reverse complement strand
GCCTGTCGGGGCGAGTCGGCGAAGCGTCGTTCCGCGTCGAGCGTGCGCAGGAAGGGGAGCGAGCGGAAGAAGTCGAAGAGCGCGGCGAATGCTCCGTCGCTTCTCTTGCGAACGGCATGTGAGTTTGCGGCGAAGCGCCGTGCGAAGGGGATGAAGAGGACGATGCAGATGGGGATGAACGCCATGAAGGAATAGGCGAGCGCATGCGAGCGCGAGTGGAGGGCGAAGCCTGCGGCGAACATAGTGACGACGGCAGTAAGAAGTCGGGGATAGAGTCCGCTTGCGAATCCACCGATAGCGTATGCATCGCGTGTCAGCTTGGCGACGAGCGATCCGTCGGCGAGAGGGGCGATTTCAGAAGGGGAGAATCTCATGATGCCGTCGAGAACGCGCCCCTGGAGGGTCAGTTCGATGTCCCTTGCGCGGGACAGCACAAGCCGCTGGAGACACGGCGTCATGACTGCCCGGACAACCAGCAGCGCGGCAAGGATGGCAAACGGCGCAACGGGCGAAATTCCGCCGACGAGTGCGTCGATGAAGCGCCCTGTCGCAAACGGGACGGCGATTCCTGCGGCCGTCTGCGCAATTAGGAGGGGAGAGTAGACGAACGCAACGATTGGCGACGACATAACGACCGACGCGAGGAACCTCGTCCGCCTAAACGGCCGCTTCGTAATGTTGCGATCTTTGCAATTCTTGTCAGTATCCATTCTGACATCATATACGACGCCATTCTCCAAATCTGACAACTGCCGTCTGTCAGATTCTTCATTCGCTGCCGTATATCATTACGCCATTAAGGCAGTTCCGGCTGAGAGAGCCCGGACAGGCCTGCGGCCGGGGATTTTCGCGAGGTCTCCGTCCGCAGACCTGAATTTTACTTACTGAACTATATGTATGTCAAGAAGCGGAATACTTGCAAAGTGGCCGTCTGACGAGGCCAGCGTAGCGCCCACATCCACGGCACAGGCGGCAATCCACATGTCATTCTGAGGAATCGGAGTGCCGTTCGCCTTTAGGACTCTGAAAATCCGTGCATACACGGATGCAATGTCTTCTGTAACGGGGATGACACCGACAGACGGCGAGTCAAGAAATGACTCCAGTACTTCAATCTGTCTTTGTCCACTAGCCGTCTTGGGGTCAGCGCCTGCTTTGAATTCCCCAAGAACGACTGTTGGCACGACAATTTTCTCGTACCCCGATATTATGCCGGCGATCTTGCGGTCGCTGCGGAAGAATCTGATCAGTACATTTGTGTCGAGCATCAGCGGCTTCATTTCCACATCTCCGCGTCTATTTCAGAAAACGCCGCCTGCGTTGCCTCAAGTTCCCTGCAGTCCACATCCTTGAGCGCACCGCAAAACGAAGCGAGGTTGTTTCGTGGAACATTTGAACGGCGTCGCGCAAAGCCGATTACTGGCGCAATGATTTCCTTCAGCGCCGCATTGACGCTTAGCCCCGCCTTCTCCGAATACGCCCGAATGGCGTCAATGAAATCGCCCTCGGCTCGAAATGTCAACGCTGTAGTCATTGCCAAGAATCTCCTTTCTGCATCGTTTTAGTGATGCATATTATCGCATTTTCTCGCATCGCAGTCAATGGGGCACCTGAGAAAAACAGTGCTTCGTGCTTCGTGGTTGATTCCAGCGCGGCGGTTTTGGTATAATTCGTCGCGTTCCGCGTGGGTAGCGACGCCTCGTCGCCGCAAACATTCGGAACGATAGATTTCCCGCGTTTGGAAGATGAGAGTGTGTGGAAAATGGGTTTGTGTGGGAAATGTCAGATACTGCGAATGCTGTCGTATGATAGGGTGTAGTATGGAGGTAGGAACAAAACTCGGTAGGGACGCGCGTCCCGCGCGTCCGTGGACACACTGGACGTTTGGCCTAGTTTTTGCCTTCGCGCTATGTGCATGCACGGTGTGGGCGACTGCGGCGGATCGGGCGAAGATGTCGGCCGCAGAGGTGCAAGGCGTCAAGGCTTCGGCTGAGAGGGGCGAGGCTGCTGCGCAGTTTCGCTATGCGGAGATGCTGAGGGATGGGCGCGGAGTGAAGAAAGATGTGCGCGAGGCGGTTGTGTGGACGCGCAAGGCGGCAGATGGAGGACTTTCCGCCGCGCAATGCCAGATGGGGCTGTTCTACATGAACGGGCTCGGCGTCGACCGCGACGAGGACAAGGCGGTCGAATGGCTCAAGAAGGCGGCTGAGAAGAATCACGCGCAGGCGCAGTACAATCTCGGCATCTACTACGCCAAATTCTCCGATAAAGAAGCAGTGCGTCTGGCGCTGAAGTGGCTCAACGAAGCCGTAAAGCACGACTATGCCGACGCGCAGTTCAACCTTGCGCAGCTCTATCTCAATCCCCATCATCTGGCCTCACGCGAGCCCTCCGCCGGCCGCCGCGCCATCGCGCTTCTCCGCCGCGCCGCTGCCCAAGGCCACGCCGCCGCAAAAGCGAGGCTTGAAGAACTTGGCTGCACCGCTCCTCAATCGCCGCAAGAAAAAGTGGAAGAACTCCAGCAGCGCGAGGCCGCAACTTTCATCAACAATGCGTTTTGAGAACACACAACAAGATATGAAATCAACAAAAATGAATGTCATCGAAAAACTTGTTTCTGCATTTTGTGTTGCATTTGCTGGAGTTGGCTTAATGGCTGATTCTACAACAGTTCCTAAGCCTCCTGTTGTCGAGAAAGACTACACAGCGAATGAGCAAAAAGCCATCTCCAACACAATTGCCCAAATAAACCACATAAACTGGGTGGTAAATATAATCAAAACATATAAGGACCCTGTTGTCCTTGAAGTAGAGTCCGAAAAGGTTTCTCAGGGCAATCTGTATTTAGACCGCATACCAGACAAAGCGGCAATGGAACGCATCAAACAGATTCTAATTACACTCCATAATCTTCGCATTGATGAACGCGAAGTAAAAAAGTGGCGAGAAGATTTCGAAGAACGTCGTGACCGCGAGCGGAAAACTTTTCTTCTAAAAGCTTCAAAGCAAGCAGTTGACGCAATGACGAAACAAGTACAAGAATGCTGTTCCTCGTGGTCGTGGGAGGACAATCCTGTCGGGAGCATTGCTGCCGTCGTAAATACTGTATTTAACCTTGTCCACTGCCCTGTTAGTCTCTACAATGACTATGATAATTTCGTATTTTCCCAGAACAAGGCCGTCAAGGACAGGCAATTTGATTTCGACACCGCTAAGCTCAACCTCCTTCATCAACAAAATATAGAACTTCTGGAAGATCAGTGGAATTTTATTAATTACTATAAGCTTGATGACAAACTGCGTGTTTCTGATGCAGATATCAATAAGTTGCTTGATTGCCTCAGAGATGATGATCCCTCGCGAATCTACACCCGTCTTGTGCCGATGCGCGAACGCTTTAGCCTGTTTCCAGAATACTGGTATTATCTTTCCTGTGTTGCCATGGAAACGGGACACTTCAAGGAGGGATTGGAGGCTTGCGATCGATTCTTCAATGTAAATCGTCATATCTTTCGTGACGACCCGATGGAGGGAACCGTTGCATTTAATAAGGCCTTCATGTTGCCAAAGACAGACGCCCATAAGCAAGAAATTCGTCGCTGTTTAGAGCTTGCCAGCAAGAATAACGTTCTTCGTGGAGACTGGCAGCTGGATTACCTTGTTGCAATTATGTATAAGGGAGTGTTTGGCGAACATGGCAAATCGGAAACCTTGCTTGAGCAAGCTAAAGCAACTATTGAACAGGCGATGCTTAAGCGTGCACGCTATGGTTGCAGGGCATCTGTAACACTCAAGGAAGGACTCCGCAATTGTCGCAACGCACTCCACGAACTGCGTGGAGAGCCGACAGAAGAATTTGAGGTGGAATCAGAAGAGCGGAAAGAAGAAATTATCGCGTCAATAAAAACCTCACAATCAAAAAAAGAGTTAACGGAATTTCAATTGGCCGAAACTGGTGTCACCTTGAAAATTCCTTATGACAAACATTTGCTTGATTTCGATAAGTTCTCTCTGAAAATGATGAGGAATAATGAATGTGTTCAGGAAGTGCGTGCGTACACGGGCAACGATGAAAACAAATGGAGTGATGTGGCGTTAAATGGGAATTTTCTGAAACTGTATTTCCCGACGGCAACAAAGCCACTGGAGTTTGATGCATTCCGCCTTTTATACAATGATCCCAATTGTCCGGTGGAATGGACTATTGTTGAGGATGGGGAAGTGCGGTCAAAGAGGAAAATGATAGATGCGAGTTTACATGTTCTTGGAATTCTTGATCCAAATCCAGTGAATGTTCTGGGGTACGAAGCGGCAGGGAAAGGTGTTGAAGAGTTCGTTCGTAAGTTTAAGTTTCGGAGTGTGATTATCGATGGAAAGGAATACATGTTTGACAGTATGTCTATACTCTTTGCGATGAATGATGTCGGCAGACGCGCCAGCGTCCCATGATGATAAGACGGGAATAACTGATGGCAAAAATATCTACGTCCAAACCTACACAATTTTTGCTTTTAAGCATAGTGAAGATCCAATCATGAACAAAATGGTTAACAGAAAAGTTGCGGTATCGCTTTTTGCAGCTGTTGTATCACCAATCATTGTGTCGGCTCAAAACTTAACCGTTTCAGCTGGCGACACAAATGCTGTGCTCGACACCATAGCCCAGATTAATCATATAAACTGGATTGTGAATGTTATAAAGACATGCAACAACGTCCTAGTCCTTGAAGAAGAATACGATAAGATTTCCTATGGCAACCTGAATCTGAATCGTATTCCTGATGAAGATACGCTGAATCGCATTGATAAGGCGCTTGATACGCTTCATTCACTTCGCAAAGATGAGCGCGAGATGAAACGCTGGCTGGAGGATTTCAGAGATAGCCGTGGGCGCAAGGTGAAGTCGTACTGGCTCAAGGCGACTAAGGAAACGAGAGATGCCCTATCGGCTCAGGCTTCAGAGTGTCAGTTCGCCTTTGAGAGAGGGAAGACAGCTGGCATGGCCGCTGTTGCGCAGACAGTGTTTAATATGGCCTTTCACGCGGTAAGCCTTTATCTTGACTATGACAACTTTGTGTATGAGCTTGACAAGTCTGTCAAAGACAGGTGGTTTGATTTCGACACCGCAAAACTCGACCTTCTCCATCAACAGAACAAGGAGCTTTTGCAAGACCAGTGGCGGTTCATTAACCGCTACCACCTTGATGACAAGTTAAGAGTTTCCGATAACGATATCAAGAGGCTTCTTGACTGCTTAAAAGACGATGATCATGTACGCATTTATAAGCGCCTCATGGTGATGCGTGAACGATTTAGCCTTTTCCCGGAATATTGGTATTATCTTTCGTGTGTCTCCATGGAAACTGGACATTTCAAGGATGGCATAGAGGCTTGTGATGCGTTTTTTAGGGTAAATCGTGAAATATTCCGTGACGACCCAATGGCGGGGATTGTCGCTTATAACAAGGCATTCATGCTTCCCAAAACTGAGGCTAACAAACAAGAAATCCGTAAATGTCTTGAACTCGCTAAGAAGAGTAATAGCCTTCGTGGCGATTGGCAGCTTGATTATCTTGTTGCAATCATGTATAAGGGCGTATTGAATGAGCAAGCAAAAGCGGAGGAGATGCTTGAAACTGCCATAGCACTCCTTGAGCAGAAATCGCGTAGCAATGCACGTTATGGAAGTAAAGCCGGTGTTACACTCAAGGAAGGACTTCGCAACTGCCGTAACGCACTTCACGAATTGCGTGGAGAGTCGCTGGAATATGATGGCTATGATGAATCAGATGAATTGGCGAGAGAACTGAGCAATGGGTGGAATATTACTATAAAAAGGGGAGTAAGTGGTATTTCAGGCAGTGGTCGCCCACACCGAATTGTCTTTGAACTGCCCAATGATACGTTTGATGTTGAATCGAGTAGTTTTAAGTTAGATGTTGAGCCTAATTTAGATTATTCATATTTGGGGCGGAGAATATTTTCTGAAGATAAATCAGAGAGATCCCCTGTGTCTGGTCGAGAAAATTATACGGCCATAGTTTTCTCGTTTTATGAAAATCTAGAAGCTTTTTCTTCTACTCAGTTAACGCTCTTACATGAACACCCAACAAAATCTTTTAAGCTTATCTTTATCACTGCTGATAAAATTCTGGATGAAAAGACACTTGAAAGAGGCGAGTATGCGTATTGTAAGGCCTTTAAAGAAGCAAATCCTATCCGCGGGCTGATTTCTTTTGCCGTGAAAGGCAATTTCACCAGTTATGCGAGCCATCTTTTGGTTCTTACCGAAATAGAAGTTGGAGCAAAGAGGTATCCTCAACAAGTTGATTTGTTAGCCATTAAAAATGATATAAAAAGAAGTATCAGGCAGAGGCGTGGTTTTAATTTGGACTTTTAATTTCAAGGTGCTCGAGGAGTCCGTCTTGTATTAAAGGATAATGCTGAGTTGAAGTCTTTACAAAGAGATAAGTTTGGCGCTTATTTCCAAGCCGATCCGAGTAGATGGATTCACGAGGTTGTTGTTCATCCAGATTGTCCTGTGGAGTGTTGCAAAGACATCCTATATCAACTGTTAAAGCATGGTATTGGTAGAGTAGTAAAGCCACCATTGTCCTCGTAATCCTGTGCAAGGAGTAACTACAACATGAGCATGAATTTTTACAACGTACAGAATAATAAGTGGGAACAAGTTCGTTTTGAAGTTGAAAACTGCATTTCTCTACCACACGTTAACAGGGTGCAAGAAAGTCTTATCCCTGTTTCAGGGGTGCTGTACAAGAAGGCGTCTTTATTAGCATCACAGTTATCCTCTGGTATAATTGTAAGTGCATTGCCCGAGCAGAGTGTTGCAGTTCTTCCTCCAGGATGGGTCGTTTCGGAAGTCCCTACTATCAGAGTCCCGATGGATGGAATTCCTCTGTGTTCGCTTGGTTTCCCAAAGGCTTTATATAAAGCATTTCGCATAACGCCTTTTGTCCGAAATGTGAATCGGTATGCATCGGATGCCTTTTCTGCGCCTATGTCCATTTCTTTCGCTACTAAATCGAGTGATGATATAACGAATGATGTATTTTGTATTAAAGGTATTTGCTATGGAGAGCAAAAGAATGGTGATCCATCCACAAGGTGTTCTGAATTTCTTAATTGGACAGAGAAACAACTATCTTGGAATTCTTCTAAAGGAGCTTTCACCGCTTTTTCTGCGAAGGTCGAAGAGGATGTTCAGATTTCATTTTGGGGCGCACCAATCTTGACCGCAAAAGGGGAAATCAATTCAATAGTTGTCTATCAACAAACTTTAGGTGATGAGACAGTAGGAATTGTGGGCATGAAGATTAAGCCATTTATTGATTCCATCCCTTTATTGTCAACTCAGATTGCATCAATTTAACAATTTTGATTTTGCCATGATAATTGTGGGGAACCTATCTCACTGTGGAATGAGGGGCACAGTAAAATGCTACGGTGGGCGATGATTGGGTGTCGCGGAGGATGTGGCGCAGGGAGAGATCGTGGACTCAGCGAAATGTCAAGAAACGTAGATGAGTTGTGAATAGGGAAATAAGTGCTTGTGCGTGGAAAAAGAGACGAAAGAATTGCTGCGGCTTTTGTGCGTTGCGTTCTTGGTGATGATGTTGGTCCCGCTTGCATATCGCGTGTTTGTTCATTTCTGGCCGCCGGAAGAGAAACCACATCAGTCGCTTTCGCAATTCCTTGAAGAAGCACAACGAGCGAGTTGCGTAAGGCTACTTACGAAGCCGGTCGCGAAGTGGTCTGATGCCGAGGCGAGGCTGGAGCCTGAGATATATGCATGGCTCAAGGAGCAGGGCAATGAGATACTGCCTTGGGAATGGACCGAGGAAGCGCGGCGTAAAGACCCGAAAGGATACGCAAAGTGCTGGCATCGCATATGGAAGGGTCAGAAGTCTCGTTGCGGAAGGTTAATTGCGGAGCTTCAGAAAGAAATCAAGCGCCAGGAGCGGGAGCTCCAGATTCTCACCACCATTCACGCCCATCGCACAAATCAAGTTGCCCGACTCTGTGCTCTTGCCTCCACAAACACATTTCCGTGCCAGGTTTCAATTGAACGCCTTAAGAAGGGTCGTTTGTGGGGCTGGAACAAGTATGTCGAAGTGGTTGAGTGCAAGGACATGGCTGCAATCATGACGGCGACGAATAGCATCTACAGTAAAGAAGTGGCAACTGCTAAGAACGAAATCAAGGCCGCTAAAACCTTGTCTGATTCAATCGCTTCGGCAAAAGCGAAATTGGCTTTGTACGAAAGACTGTCTGGGATTTGCGACAAAAGCATTTGGCTTGTTGGGAACGAATCGTTGCAGGATCAGGGTGAACTTTTACAGAGGTCCCTCGTTGAAGTCCTGAAAGAGGCAAAGAAATGAGCGAACCGTTTAGCGCCTTCCTTTTCGCCATAGGTGTGGGGGGATGGGGGCTGTAGTTGCCCATATACCGCGCTTGGCGGATTGCGCGGCGCTTTCGGCGGCGGCGTAGGATGCGGTGGCGTCGAAGTGCTTGTAGTGCCAGGCGTAGCCGTCGCGAACCATCTGGAGATTGACGTCTATCTCTCCGAGATATATGATGCCGAGGATGCGTCCGTATCTGTCGGTCGTCTTGTATTCGACGAGAATCTCCCTGCCGCCGATCAGCGACTTAAGATGCAGGGTGGATTCTTTGCCGAATGGCTGGTTTGACTCTGGTGCATCAATGCGGTTTAGCCGTATCTTGTGTCGATGCTCGAGCTTGTCACGCACCCAGATGGTGTCGCCATCGCTCACGCGAATAACATTGCCGACTAAAACTTTTGGTTCCTGACTGTCGCTTCCGGCGGCGTTTGAAGATATGGTCAACACTGCTGCAAGCGAAGTAATCAGCCGAATGAAGAGTCTTCCTGTCATAAACAACAATACGACGGCGCTTGTTGAATCTGACAGGTATGCTATGGTGGTTTGAGGTTTGTCAGATTCTGGTTTTTCATTCGTATATCAAATCGTAAGTGGCGATGTTGGTGCGTCGCTTTTAAATGTTCAATCGGTAGCAAGGAGAGAAAACAATGTCAGAGGACAATGGCATGAAGATTGTAGTCGTAGGCCCCACGCAGTCTGGGAAGACGTGTCTTGCTGCAGGACTCTTTTCCATAAGCACAAGTGATTTCACCATTGAGCCAGCTAATGAGGATAGTCGTCGATATCTATCAGATTTGACGATTACTCTTCGATCGTCGATGGATGAACAAAATGGAGTTTGGCCGGAGGCATCGGATTTCGGCGCGGACAAGTCGCTTAGTTTGGATTTTCTTAGGAAAGGCAAGATGCCGATTAGGGTGGATTTCCCAGAGTACTCGGGAGAAATGTTGCAATCGGACAAGTTTCTTGGTTGGGCCAACGAACATCTTCGAGGCCTGAAGGGTGTCGTTTTGCTAGTAAATCCTGGCGCGGAGGCATTTCAAAAGGGTGATCAGCGTCTTTTTGAAGATGTAATCGCACAGTACAAACACGTACTCTCGTTTATGCGCAATCCCGTTAATGAAAGCCATCAGTCGCTTGTTGCGCTGACTGTCACGGCGTCAGATCGAATAAACGGCGGCGACCTAATGGCGGCAGGGAAACTCACCTTGTTCAATGAGTGCGTTCGACGGCTTTCTAATACACTCGAAGCAAGCGGTTTCAGATGGAAGCGTTTTGATGTGACGATTACAGGCTGCCTCAAAGACCAGAACAGGCCAATGCTTGTGGAGGACAGCAAGAACTCCGCTTCGAGTCCGTTTCTCTGGCTTCTAGATAAACTGCATTGGCTGCCAATCCGTCGGAGGATGTATAGAAAAATTCGCAATTGCACCTTGGCTCTGGTAGGAGTCGCGGTACTTGTCGCGTTCGGCGCGTACGCATGGAGCGTCAATGCCTATATCGACCTGAATAAAGGAATGCTTGAACGTGCGATTGGAAATTGTAGGGACGGCGACTATCTGTTTTGCATCAACTACGCGTTGCATAAATGGCGAATGAAGTCTGGATTGTTTGCAGGAAAGGCGAAGCATATGGCTGATGACCTTGAGCCTAAGATTTTGGATATGCTTGAGAGGCAAGTGTTTGAGATTGGTCATAATCCTGAGAAGTGTGGAAGCCCAAGCGATTGCAGCAGGGTCGATTCAATGTTTGCTTTGTGGTCGCCAGAAGTCGCAGAGTACGAACACAGATTCGTTCGCATAAAGTCAATCTGGGAAAAGAATAAGGATGTTTGGCAAGACCGGTATTCCGCTGCGCATATGAAGGAGATGAAATTTGCGGAGATTATTGGCACGCCTTGACAATGCGTTTGCATTGTCACTGCACGTTATGGTAAAATGCCTGCCGTGAATCCCAAACTGATTGCGGAAGGAAATACGGCCGGCGTTGACTGCGGCGAATGGCGGCTTGGACGCGAGATCGGGCGCGGCGCATACGGCGTCGTCAATGTCGCGTCAAACGGCAATGGCGAACGCGCGGCGGTGAAAGTCTGCCGGCGGGACGACATCGGTGAGGAGCGCTACGGGCGCGAACTGCGCGGCGCAAAGCTGTATAGTGCGATTCCCCCGCAGGAGGGGCTTGTTCGCATGCGAGAATTCATTGAGGAGCCGTGGGGCTTCTACACGGTCATGGACCTCGCCGACGACGAGTTCGGCAGGCCTCTGGATTCGCAGGAAGGTTACCGCCCGAAGACGCTCGCCAGCGTCATCGACGGAGAGAAGGCATTGCCTCTTTCCGCGTGCGTAAAGCTCGGCATTGCGCTCGCCAATGGACTTGTCGCGCTCCAGCGCCATCACTTGCTTCACCGCGACATCAAGCCGGGGAATGTGATTTACGTTGGTGGATGTCCCGTCCTTTCTGATCCTGGCCTTGTGGTCGAGGAGTCTGAGGCGGGGTCGCTGGTCGGAACTCCCGGCTATGTTCCGCCTGAGAACTTCACCGCTTCCGCCGGCGACATATACAGTCTTGGTCGGACTCTCAAGTCCGCGAGCTTCGGGCGGCGCCTGGAGGATTTGGACAAAGGCCCTGCGATCGAGTCCGACATGGGCGCTCCGCACTTCCCGGTCTGGTGGCGCATCCTCAACAAGGCGACCGATCCGGCCCCGTCCCTCCGATACCAGTCCGCCAAGGCGCTGCTCAAAGATCTCAAGAGGCTTCGTCTCAGAATGGCAGTCGCCAGATTCGCGTGGGTATACAAGGCGGCAATAGGCATATCGTTCTTGTCTGCAATCGCATACTCATACGCGGCTTATCGCGAAAGGAAGCAACTTGAGCCGGAGATCAAGCGAGTCAAGCAGTTCTTTGCCATTCAGCAGGCATTGAACGACTGTTCGTCGCAGGACGACGCGGCGTGGTCTTCGTTCTCCGGGTCATATCATTGTCGAACTGACGAGTCTCACAAGCAACGGCTCAAGCGGGTAGAGGAGAAGAATCCTGCCAGGGCCAAGAGAATGTATGACATTCTGAACCAGATGATGGAAATCGACAGGAAAGGCGAGGAGAACAACAGGCGGATAAAAGCCCTGCGCGATGAGAACAAGGACGGGGGCGAGGCGGGAGCCTCGGAGAGGTATAACCGGGCTGAGATGCTTTCCATGGAGAATGAGAAGCTTGTAAGGGCGTGGCTGTCCCTCCTCGAGCGGTTTACATTGATTGAAGACGAGTTCAAGGCGGGTAGATAACATACAGTCAGATATTCGCGGAAAAACGGATGTGGTTGTTCCTTTGCCATTCAGGAGGGGCTCTGTGAACGATGAATCTTGCCTGAACGGGAACTACGCCGGCGACTCGGCGTGGAGGGAATGGTTTGCCATGTGCGCGGTCGAACGCTGCGGCGGGGCGCCCACCTGCTCACGCGCGTCAAGTCGAACGCGGTCGCCTACCTCGTGCCGGAAGTCGCGCGCGGGCGATCAAGTTGGAGAAGTGGCTCCAAACAACTATTCTTGGTGCGTTCGCAAACAGAATCCTACCCGTCGAACGTAGCGTCTCGCTGGAATGGGGACGGATATGTGGCGAGGCGGAACGAACAGGCAGAAAACGCCCAGCCATTGATGCTCTGATAGCAGCGACAGCCTTTGTTCACAAAATGAAGTTGGTAACCCGCAATGTAGATGACATGGCTGATATGGGAGCGTCCATCTTCAATCCTTTCGACTAATGGTTTGCGAGGCATTGCAGAATTGCGGCGTTCTTGGGCCGTATGACGCGGCGACCGGCAGGTACCGGGTGATTATGGACAACGCAATGAATCGCCGGATGGCGTGTCAGTTGAGATCAAGGCGGAGAGACATTTGCGGCGTGAATCTGCAGTGGCATTGACTGTGGTTCGTGGTTTAAGGTATAATCCCAGCCGAAGCAAAAGGAGGGCAGATGAACAGAAGGGAATTTATTGCGGCAGGCGGGACCCTTGCGGCGGCGGGCGTCGTCGGCGCGGTCGACGGCGTGGCCGCTGAGTGCGGCGAGGGCGGCGCGCCTTGCGGCAGGCTGATAGTGTCGCCGCCGGTGTTGCAGAACGGAGCGGAGACGTCGATGGGCGTCGGGTTCGCGGTGTCCGCCATGGCGAACGGGTACGTCCTCGTGTCCGAGTCGCCCGACATGTCGGGCGCGCGCAAGGTGAAGTGCGGCGGCTTCCGAGTGACCGACATGAACGACGAGATAATGCTCGTCCGCCTGACCGGGCTCAAGCCGGCGACCAAGTACTACTACAGGATCGGCGCGGACCGCATATCGTACAAGGGCGGCTACAAGATGAAGATCCTCGGCAACGAGGAGGATCCGCGCGTATACTCGTTCAAGACGCTCGGCGCCGGCGTCGCGCCGCATTTCTGCGTCATAAACGACACGCATGCGCAGATGAAGCCGTTCGGGATGGCGATAGACAAGATCGCGGAGCTGGCCCCGAGCTGCGTCGTGTGGAACGGCGACGCCTGCAACACGCAGGAGACTATCGCGTCGCTGCTGCCGATATTCTACACGCCGGGCATCGAGAAGTCCGACTACGCCGCGGAGCTGCCGTACATCTTCCTTCCCGGCAACCACGACAACCGCGGCCTGGCGGCGCGGCACCTGGAGCGCGCGATGATGTTCCGCCAGCCTGAGGAGCGCTCGTCGCGCGACTGGGACCTCGGGCGGAACTTCGCCGTCCGCTGCGGCGAGATCGCGATGATAGGCCTCGACACCGGCGAGGACAAGCTCGACGACCGCGACGTCTTCGCAGGGCTCTTCAACATGGAGCCGTACCGCGTGGCGCAGCGGGCGTGGCTCGCGGACGCGCTGGAGCGCCCAGACATCAAGTCGGCGCCGTTCGCCGTCGCGTTCTGCCACATCCCTCTCTACGACTCCAACCCGCTGGCCAACCCGGGCGACGTCGACAAGAACGGCGGCGGCAAGTACACGCACGACTTCGCGATCTGGCAGAGAACCTGCAAGAACCTGTGGGGTCCGCTTCTCGAGAAGCACGGCGTGCAGGTGGTCGTCACGGCGCACCAGCACCGCTACCGCTACGACGCGCCCAACGCGGACCACGCCTGGGGCCACGTGGTCGGCGGCGGCCCCGAGCTGGGCACGCGCACGAAGGACGGCGTCAAGGTGCCGGACGACGGCAAGTTCCCGACCGTCATCGAGGGCAAGGTCGAGGGCGGACGGCTCAAGATAGTCGTCCACGACGTGTTCAAGAATCGCGTTGCAGGCGAGTTCGACTACGCCCCGAGGACGTGAAGCGCCGCCATCCATACGTGAACGAGGCGGTCGCCGAGCGCGACTTCAAGTACTATATCTTCGACTGGGACGACAACGTCCTGCACATGCCGACGAAGATCAGGATGGAGCGTCTCGGCGACGACGGGACGTGGAGCCCCGTCGAGATGTCGACCTCGACGTTCGCGCTCGTAAGGGCCGACGTCGCGCACTACCGCCCGCCGTCCGACGGCGGCTGGAAGGCGGCATTCGCCGACTTCGAGGACAGGCCGGGAAGCAACACGTTCATAGAGGACACCATAGCGGCGATGGAGAAAATCGAGCACGGGGCGCGCCCCGGCCCGAGCTACAACGCGCTCAAGAAGACGCTGCGGGAGGGGAGGCTCTTCGCGATAGTGACGGCGCGGGGCCACTCCGCGGCGACGATCGAGAAGGCGGTCAGGGTGTTCATCCGCTACGCGCTCACGGAGGAGGAGCGCGAGGAGATGATGGGCAACCTTCGCGGATACCGCAGGTGGATAGACGGCGTCGCCGACGACGAGTTCGGCACCGACGCCGAGGAGCTCGACTACTATCTCGGCATGTGCAGGTACTCGGCCGTCACCAACGAGATGTTCAAGGAGCGGATGGCGAACGACCCCATATACCGCGAGAAGCTGGCGACTGCGACGACCGCGGCGCGGCCGGAGCTCGCGAAGGAGTTCGCGATACGCGACTTCGTGGAGCACGTCTTCCACATGCTGCGCAGGGCGGGGCGCCTCGACCGCTCCGTGTCGATAGGCTTCTCCGACGACGACGTGGGCAACGTGAAGGCGGTTTCGGAGTTCATCAAGTCCGAGCTCTCCAAGCGCTTCGAGGGAATCAAGTTCGTCGTCTACGACACTTCCGACAGGACGCTCTCCAAGGGGCGCAAGGTCTGCGTCTCCGGCCAGAGCAACCTGCCCGGCTTCTGATTCGGGCCGATGCGCTTCGGCAGATCTCGGAGCTGGGCGACGTTTTAGAGGAAAAAATGCGTGGACTCTTACTGCGGATTGCGGAAATATGGTAAAATACAAGTCTAACTCATTGCGACTACCAGTCCAACTCAAGGAGCAATCATGAACAGAAGGGAATTCATAGCGTCAATGGGCGGTGCGGCGGCGGTTGCCGCGGCGCCAAAGGCGTCGCTCGGCGCCGAGGTTCCGGAGTTCGCGCGCGGCGCGGTCGAGCTCGAGCCGATACTCAAGGACGCGCAGGTCGTGCGCAACCCCGCGATGAAGGGCAAGGCGGCCTCGTTCTTCATCGACGACGCGATTTGGTTCCTGCGCGACCTCGCCAGGCAGCGTCCGAAGTCGCTCTTCGACAACGACTTCCTGAAGGGGCTCAAGTACGCCCACGACCGCTTCGGCCTCAAGCTGCAGGTCAACCTGTTCTACCGCACCGACTTCTTCTACGGCATGGACGAGTTCACGCTCGCCGACGTGCCGGACGCCTACAAGGCAGAGTGGCAGGCCAACAAGGACTGGCTCAGGCTCGGGTTCCACTCCCTGCAGGAGTTCCCCGACTACCCGTGGGTCAACATCGACTACGCCGACGTCAAGAAGCTCTTCGGCATGATCAAGGGCGAGATCGACCGCTTCGCCGGCGATGGCGTATTCACCACGGCGCTCGTGCCGCACTGGTGCCCGATGAGCAAGGACGGCTGCCGCGCCCTCAAGGACTGCGGCATCAAGCTGATGGAGTGCTCGGTCGGGCCGCGCTACCGCTACGACGGCGTGCGCACGCGGCTCCCGTACGGCCACGCCCTCCGCCTCGAGAACAACCGCAAGCCGGAGACGGCGTTCTACTGGCGCGACTCGCGCGACGCTTCGATCATGTCGTCGGTCTGCTCCTACAACCACATATCGGCCGCCCAGGAGAAGGCGACGGAGCACTCCTTCGCGATGGTGCGCGACGCCGACACTGGGATGCTGTTCAAGCACCTCTTCAACGACGCGCCGGTGCTCAACCTCGTCGACGTGCCGACGCTGAGGCGCGACACCGAGAAGCTTCTCGGGAAGGAGTACCTCGTATTCTCCGACCACGAGCAGTACTTCTTCAAGGACTACTTCGCCTACCAGCCCGACTACATGGAGAAGGTCGCCGTGATGTCCGAGATGATGGCGAAGAACGGCTACAGGTTCGTGTTCGTCGAGGACGTCGCCGTCTGAGGCGGGCGCCATCGGCTTTTGAAAGGGGGCGTGAAAATGGCGGCGTCAAAGGTCTTCGGCTCGGTGGTGGCCACAGTTGTCGCGGCTGCGGCTGCGTTTGCCGCGACGACGGCGCAGGCGGGCTTCGAGGCCGGCTTCGCCAGGGTCGAGGCCACGCCGCCGCTCGGCATCCCCATCCCGGGCTATTTCAACCACCGCGTCGCGGACGGCGTGCTCGACCCGCTCTACATCGACTGCGTAGCCGTGTCGGACGGGGCGAACCGCGCGCTGATCTACTGCGTCGACGACATCCACCTGACCAACCCGTTCTTCGAGAAGGCGTTCCCGGCGATCACGGCGGCGACAGGCGTGCCGCGCGACCGCATCTACGTGCACTCCACCCACATCCACACCGGCGCCACGGACTGGCCGCGCAAGGGCTACACCGAAGACGAGAACCGCCTTGTGCGCGAATTCGCCGAAGTGCGCATCGCGAAGCTTGCGGAGGTCGCCCGGCTTGCGCTCGCCGACCTCGCCCCCGCGCGGATCGGCGTCGCCAAGACGGCCTGCCGCGGAATCTCCTTCATCCGCCGCTACCGCATGAAGGACGGCTCCGTGCGCACCAACCCCGGGCTGTACAACAAGGACGCGAAAGAGGCCCTCGGCACGCCTGACGAGGAACTGCAGCTCGTGCGCTTCCGTCGCAACGGCGCCCCCGACATCGCGATCGTCAACTTCGGCACGCATCCGGACACCATCGCGGGCACGAAGTACTCCGCCGACTGGCCGGGCGTGGTGCGGCGGACGTTCGAGAATGCCGTCGGAAACGGCGTGAAGTGCCTCTTCCTCAACGCGGCGC
>Ga0310786_10005727_pt1 | contig 16747 bp, 17 predicted proteins | sample AusTroGonzalo_MG_FD_203881 | JGI IMG/M metagenome (GOLD analysis project Ga0310786, IMG submission 203881) | Bovine rumen microbial communities from tropical cattle in Woodstock, Queensland, Australia - Gonzalo_03 (v2) (version 2) | ecosystem: Host-associated > Mammals > Digestive system >... | reverse complement strand
TCATTCGCAAGCTTCGACGCGGTTATACCGCTTAAGGTAGAAAACGCAAACACACCGATACCGAGTACAAAAAGCACCGCTATCAGCAGCACTGCCCGAAAATAATTCTTCACGCTGTTTCCTCGATCATGTAGCCGACGCCCCAGACAGTCTTAATGATATCGGGGTTCTTGGGGTCAGTCTCTATCTTCTCACGCAGGTGTCTTATGTGCACCGCGAGCGTGCCCTCGCCGATGTATTCATCGTCCCAGACGTTCTTCAGAAGCTCGTCCTTCGTGACCACGCGGCCGCGGTTCTCGAGAAGGTACAGGAGCATCTTGTACTCCATCGCCTTGAGGCTTACCGCCTCGCCCTTAACCATGAGCTTATGTGTGTTGGTATCAAGATGAATGTCAGCCGCAAGTGAAGTGGAACCCGAACTGCTCACGGGAGCACTCTCGGCAGCCTTCGCCTCACGCTCGTAACGCGCAAGTGTGGACTTGACCTTTGCGAGCAGGATGCTCAAGGTGTAAGGCTTCTTGATGTAGTCGTCGCCGCCGATATTAAGCGCGATAAGCACGTCATCGTCACTTGTGCGCGCACTTATAAAGAAGATCGGCATGTCGTAGTCCTCGCGCACCTTCTTGCAAAGGTCGAAGCCCGACCTGTCGCCGAGGTTGATGTCGAGCAGCAGCAGACTCACCATATTCTTCTCAAGGAAAGCGACGGCATCATCGTAGTTCGTAACGAATGCCGTCTTCACATCAAACATATTGAAGTACTCCGCAGTCGTCTGCGCGATCACTTCATCATCATCGATCATCAGAACTTTGAATTCATCCATACGGACATTATAGCATTAGAAAAGGTCCGGATTGCTCCGGACCTTCTCATTAAAGATCTCAGTAATCTTATAATCAGCTCTCTTCAACAGTACATGTAGCGGCTGCAATTGAGTTGCCGTTAAGATCGTAGAAAACGCATGTGTACTCACCTGCTACGAGGTTACCGTCACCGTTTGTCTCAACATCCGGATAAGCTGTGTTGTAGTAAGCCTCGATCCAGTAGCCCTGATCCTCCATATAGTCACTTACATATACGAGCTCTTCGCCGAGGTAGATCTCGTAATAGAAGTTCCAGATGCACTCCTGTCCTTCAGTTGTAGGAATGATATCGAGCTCGATGGAATCTGTATCGATATATGTATCGTCCTCATCTGTCCAATACCAAACAACATCGTCGATCATGCTTGCGTCAGCTTCGCCGTACTCGATAGCCTCAACTGTACATGTGGCATCAGCAAGAACGTTGCCTGCGAGATCGTACATGATACATCTGTACTCACCTGAGATGAGGTTGCCGTTAGCGTCAACCTGTGCAGCAGGATCATAGTTAGGCCCATAGTAAGCCTCGATCCAGTGACCCTGGTCTGTGCATACATCACTTGTGAAGATGAGCTCGCCGTTGAGGTAGTACTCATATGTGAACTCGAAAGGAATCTCTTCGCCCTCTGTTGTTGTGATGATGTCGAGCTCGATCTGGCTGTAGTTAGTGTAAACGCTGTCATCAGAATAGTACCAGTAAGCATCCTCGATGTAGTCAAGGAGAGGAAGTACGAATGTGTAATCAGCAGCATCTGCATAGAATGAATATACTTCGTTCAGAACGTCTCCGTCCTCATCGTCTACGAGCCAAGCCTCGTCCTCAAGAACGAAGTTGATTGTTGTATTGATTGTCTGTGTCTCAGCATCATCAGCTGTAAGAGCGTCGATAAATGCATCAACATCACCGCCGTCCTCGCTTACCTGATCGAAGATTGCATCGTAATCAACAAGAGTCCATGTAACATCAACGCTGCCCTCAGCGTTCTTCTTAGAAGACTGTACAGATTCCTCATCGATCTCATAAGAGATTGTACCTGCGATAGCAGAGCACATATCCTCATAACCTTCAGGCATTCCCTCTGTGCTGTTTACCAGAAAATCGAGAGCCTCTGAGAGGTCATCACCGTTAGTCATAAGCTCTGTGATATCGTCGAGCTTAACCTTCTGGATAGCTGTTGCATAGTCTTCTGCTGCCTTGAGTACACCCTCATCGTCCTTGTCGAACAAAGCACATCCGCCAAGAGAAGCGAGCATGGAAACACAAACAGCTGAAGCGATCAACTTCTTGCTTGCTTTCATACATTTTCCTCCAAAATTTGAAAATCTTAATAAAACGAATCTATTCGCCTTATCTCAAATATAATTTTACACCTCATAAATATCTTTTACACTCGGTGAATTTGCCCAAAAACGCATAAAAACCCTATTACGGCTCTACTTTTTTGACACTAGCAATTCCCTGTATAGACATGTTTGAGATTCTCACGTGCGACATCTGCGAGCTCATAGACAGTCTGAACAGGAGTGGGATCGCTGTCATACATGTGGAAGCACGGATGGAAACGCGAAATGTGAAGCGGTATCTCGGGATTGATGGAAGCGATCCACTTAGTCATCTTACGGATCTGCTCCGCATCATCGCTTATGCCGGGCACAATGAGGCATGTGATCTCTATATGCGCGGTCTTCGCAGCTTCTTCGATAAACGCCATCGTCATGTCGAGGTCACCCTCGAGCACCTTCTTATACTTCTCCTCATCGAAGCACTTCAGGTCGATATTCATCGCATCGATATACGGACTGATCTGACGCAGTACATCAAGCTCCGCCGTACCGTTACTTACGATGACGGTCTTCAATCCCTTCGCATGTGCGAGCATCGCCGTATCGCGCACATACTCGTAGCCTACGAGCGGCTCGTTATAAGTAAAAGCTATGCCGATGTTGCCGGCTTCTTTATAGCTCTCGGCAAGCTCCACGATCTGTTCCGGCATCATGACGGCAGCAGTCTTCGCGAAAAGCTTCGCTCCCTCACCCCAGGAGATCTCGTTGTTCTGGCAGAACGGGCACCTCAAGTTGCAGCCGTAGCTTCCGACTGAGACTATTTTCGAGCCGGGGAAGAAGTGCCTTAAAGGCTTCTTCTCGATAGGGTCGAGCGCTACCGAAGTAACGCGGCCGTAGTTGGCTTCGACTACCTCGCCGTCACGGCAGATTCTCGCACCGCAGTAGCCGTGTACACCTTCCTTAAGATCACAATGTCTGAAACAAACTTTACACTTGGTCATGTATGACGTACCACCTCAAACCTTTGCAGGTAAATGTTCTCCCCTGATGATATCCCTCCCTTATACATGGCTATCGAGACCTGCTCCTCGACAGTATCCACGCCCTCCAGATCTGGAAGCAGAAGCCCCCTTCTCCCGTCCGGAGTAGAGACGATAACACCGTACCTTCTAACATCTAATTTATCCAACGAATCTATATCTTCAGGTTCCATTAGAACATCGACATTTATCTCGAGATCAGGCAGTTCATCAGCGGTAACCGCAGGGAATCTCGGATCGCGTGTCGATGCACTTATCGCATTATTGATTATCTCCTGCGCGACACATGAAGTAGTGGGACCGATCGTTCCGATGCAGCCTCTAAGATCGCCGTTCTTATGAAGCGAGACGAATGCACCTGCGCGCTTGTTAACAAGTTCATCGGGAAGGTCCTCGGGAAGCTTAAGTTTCTTCCCGTCAGCTATGTAACTTGTAAGCGACTGACGCGCTAACTCTACATAGATATCACCCATGCTGACCTCCTTCCGGATAGAAAGAGCAGATGCCGTAACCGACGCCTGTAACATCCTCATGTGAATATGAAGTTGCTTTAACCTTAATGCCGTCCCATGCGCCCGCCATTATCACGAACGATCTGTGTCCGCACTCCGCTGCACGGTCGCAGAAATCCTCATCGAATTTAAGCAGCTCGTCGAAAGCTGCGCGGCCCATGACATCCATGATCTTCTCATCGTATTCAGGGCCTTCCTCCGCGAAGCCGTACGGACCGTAATACTGAAGCTTATGCGACAGATCACCGCTCGCGATGAATACCGCTTTACGTCCGAGTGAATCGACAGCTTCTGCGATCATCTTGCCGAGTTTATAGTGGTCGCGGTAAGAACGGCCCGACAGACCGATGCGGACGATATTACCGCCCTCATATTTGTTACGGATGAACCACAGAGGAACCATCGTTCCGTGATCGAGTTCAGGATCCCTCTCATTCTCAGTTCCGCACGGAAAACCTTCACGGAAAGCGATCGCACAGATCTTCTTTACCAGCTCCTCATCATACTTCTCATCGAACGTGACCTCAGGCGCTCTGAATAAAGCGAATGAACCCTTCGCGCCCTTCCCCGGTGAGATGTGGAAATAGTCGTAATACATGACTGCATGTGGACTCGTGATGATGATTGTATCAGGCTTTAACGAAGCTATCTCATCCGCGACTTTCTCATAAGCCTCGATGGTCTTTGACACCTCTTTCTCACCGCCGCGTCCTACAGCGGGTACGATAAGAGGAGGATGGGGAACCATAAACGAAGCCAGTAATGCCATATGATTTCCCTCTTACTTAATTGCCCAGAAGCCGGCCTGAAGGAACGAAGTCCACAGGACATTAACTGAACTGAATCCGCATTTCTTAAGCAGCGCAAGATGCTCTTCGATCGTGATCGGGAACACCTCAACTCCGCGTCTTACCATATGCCTCTGCGCCTCTTCCGGACCGAGATTATTCTCGAGGAAGTTCTTCCATCTTCGAAGGCTTATCGCATCGCTTTCTTCAGTCGACATTCTTATGTTCTCGAACGCCATGAATACGCCGCCTTCACGAAGCGCATCGAAGCAGTGCTTAACCGCCTCTTCTCTTCCTGATACGTCGTAGTAGTGATGGCTCTGAATCGCCGTTACGACATCAAACTCATTATGGAAATCAAGTTCATGCGAACCCTTATTGATATACTCGACTTTATTGCCTAACTTGCGCCTTGCTTCACCGAGCATCTGCTCTGACGGATCGCACAGTGTAAATCTGATAGAAGGATTCTCTCCCAGAGCTCTTAATGCGAGTGTTCCTGTACCGCAGCCCGTATCGAGCCACTTAGGCTCCTTCAATCCCATCGCTTTTACTGTATCGATTACCTGCGCGTGAAACTCCGTGTAGTACGGAAGGACATTCGTAATGTTCTTATCGTAGATACCCGAATTGTATGCGGAGGCGTTGTCTATCTTCCTGTCCATGTTAATCCTCCGGCGACCAGTTATCCTGCAATTCTTCGATGACTATATTCTCATCGACTCTTACGCAGACCTGGAACTCATCCTCATAGACAATCTCGTCGCCCGGGAAGTTGGTATAGATTACATCGTAGGGGTGATTATATCTCTCGAGAAGCCAGAGCAGCGGCTGGATCATCTTCATCATCATCTCGCTGTTCTCGGCCTTAAACCAGCAGATAACCTTCTCCTGTTTCTTGCACTGAGGAGGGAACGGAAGCTCTTTGACGAACCAGTCATCGATCGCCTTGAACAGGCCTACATCTTCTTCGTCCATAACGCCGTCCGTGACAAGCTGATTAAGCATACTGAATATGCCTTTACCCCTCATCGTATTAACGGCAAGCTCCCTGCCTTGTATCCTTATGTACTTGAATTTCATAAGATTACCCCATATATGAATTATACCATGCTTACATGGTACAATTGTCATTGGATAAGGAGGATATGCACATGAGTTCAGCTTCAATCAGAGACGAATTCTTCGAGCAGTACACGGAGTTCTATAACGGCGGTCCCATACCCGCATATTCATCGAGCGACTTCGCTTACTACCTCGAGTGTCACCGTAAGAGACTTGAGAAGAAGGGCATCAGAGCCGTCAAGAAGATCGAGCGCATCGAAGACAATATCGACAGCACTCTTCACAAGGACAAGCAGCCCTACACTCTCGACATGACATACAAGGAGTGTAACTACGAGACAGACTACTATAAGGATGACGTCTTCCTCGCACGCTCCGATAAGGACACAGAGACCCTTTACTGCAACATCCTTCATAAGGCGGGATATCAGGAAGAGATCATAAGCTGCCCTAACTGCGGACACGCTGCCGGAGCGAAGACTTTCGTTAACGGCTGTCCCATGTGCGGCACCAGATTCAAGACATTCAAGTTCTTCCCCTGCGTCACGAGCTTCTACACACTCCCGAAGTTCGTAGAGAGAAGCAGTGTCGAGAAGAACATGAAGAAAGTCGTTATGCTCGGCGTCGCCCTCGGAGTTGTCGTCGGTCTCGGCGTGTTCTTCTATAACTGGGCCACAACATCTATCCTTGCCGGCTTATTCTTCGGAATCATGGCAGGACTTCTAACAGGATGGCTCGGAACCATCATGCTCTACCTGCTGTTCTCCGTCATCCTCGGAATTACCGCATTCTCGAAGATGTTCGCACAGGCAGCAGACACATCGGATATCCAGGCAGCACGTCTTACGAAGACTAAGTTCGAGAACGACATGCGCCGTTATTTCTCCGATTTCTCGTTCGAGTATTTTGAGGGCAAGATGCTTGATCTTCTAAGAGCGATCATCTATTCCGAAGACAGAACCAATCTGTCCATCTACAAGGGACAGGATCATTTAGGTTACTTGAACGATGTCGTCGATGTCGAATACAGAGGCGGAATCAAGTATGAAGGCTGCACGGTTGTAGGCGACGTTCTTCACGTAAGGTTTATCAACTACGTATTGTGTCAGGTCTACTGCGACGGTAAGCTTACCAAGCACCAGCGCAGCTTCAGGATGGAAGTCATCAAGAGACTGAAGGCAACAGACGACCTCGGCTTCTCGATCCATGCCGTTAACTGCAAGACCTGCGGTGCCACTTTCGATGCGATGCATGTCGAGAAGTGCCCGCACTGCGGACATCAGTATGAGCTCATCGATGACGACTGGGTTGTAATCTACGTAGGATAAGATCTTAAAGTTCCATAAGGACAGCTCTGCAGGGCGCTCCGTCGGAGCCTCCGAGATTAAGCGGCGCGGCGTCGAGTATATAGACGCCGTCAGGTACTGCTGCGAGTCTGATTCCTTCGAGAAGGACTACTTCCGCTCCGAGCATTATGAGGTGCACTTCCTTAGGCGCGTCCTCGGGACCTACTGTCTGGGACTCGTTTCCGTACAGCTTTATTCCGGCCTCAGCGAAAACTCTCGCACCCTCAGCACTTAAAGTGGCGTTGCCTCTTATGAGGATCCTGTCGGCACAGCGTACATCAGCGCGTCTTGCTTCCTTCAGGATAGCCGATGCATCTTCATCCGTGATGATGCCCTCGTGTCCTACGACATATGCATAACCTATGAAGCGGTCGAGATCGACCTGATCTATCGTCTTGCCGTCTCCTATGAAGTGGAAGGGTGCGTCCACGTGGGTTCCGTTATGCGCACACATATGGAAAGCGCTTAAGTTACAGATGTCACCGTCAGCGGTTCTCATCATGACTTCCTTCTCGGGACTCGGATCACCGGGGAATACTACACAACCGAAAACTTCCTGTGAGATATCGTAAAGCTTCATACGCGCGCCCTCCTTTATTAGATGATATACTATCGACGTATGAAATTCTTGAAGGCTTGCAAAAAAATCATATACATTACCTGCGGTAAGGCTCGTTGGCTCCTGCTGACTGCCTTTGTGCTTCTTGTAATCTCGCTCGCGCTCTCCGAGATAAACTCGCTTTACAGATACACTTCAGCCACAACTGACGACCATGACCATATTATCCACGAGTACCCGCTGCAGAAAGTCGATTCGTTCTCGATCAACGCCAACGGAGATATGGCAGTCCACTGTGACCAAACACCGAACGGTGTGTCAGGTTTTATCAACATAGATACAGGTGATCAGGGTTACTGTGGTATCGGAGTTGTGTCCGGCTCCGATATTGACGATGGTAATTCGGTCTTGATAAACAACTTCGCGATTACCGACAGTGGTGATCTTTACGCGGTATATGAGACTTATGAAGAAGACACGGTAGTACGCGTATCCGAAGATTATGTGATCAGGGACCCGGTAGTCACTATAGAATACGACGCGTCTGAAATGTTAAGCGGATTTAAGTTAAGTGCACTTCATTACTTCAACGGATCCGTTACTTTCGCGAAGATCGATATGCACGGAGTTACGCTCTATTCGATCAATACAGAAACTTCGGAAGTCAGCACAAGCCGCCTCTATGAGACGGATCCGAACGGAACATATACAGTTCATGTCATTCCTGTAGACGGGTCTTTCCTCTTCATACGAAGTGACGGCAATGTATTTGATGTCAGATTCGACGAACCTATAGAAGACCTCATCTACTGTTTCGATCCTGCGGACAGCAGCCGTCCGTTCATCGATGCTGCAGTTATCTCCAACGGACAGCTCTACGTGGCTGTTGATGGAGATCCCGTTACCGTTTATCTTCTTGAGAACGGAGAATTGACCGAAGTATTCGATACCGAAGGCATCATCGATAATCCCGGAGCTTTTGTTTGTATGGAATCCTACCGCCCGCAGGGCGCTTCCGCGGATTCGCTCGTCATCAGCTTCCAAGAAGGACTTCTGACTTATGACGGCAGTGAACTTACTGCGAGGAATATCGTATTCAGACCTAATAACACTCCTCTCATGTACTTCGCCTACTGCTTGAGTTATATGTTCTTCATTCCGATAATCGGTCTTATCATCAATCTCATTATCCGCAGAAAAACACTTCTTTATAAGCAGCTGATAATTACGATACCCGTATTCGTCATACTCGCGATCGTCATGGCCGTATCGATATACAACAGAGCGGATATACAGAAACAGGCTGAGATAGAGAAAGACATAACCTCCGTATGTGACCTTGCTGCCAACAGCTTCAGAGGATATGACTTCTCGAAGTTGATGACACTGAACGAAGACACCGGAGCGGCTTATCAGGAGCTACGGTCCGAACTCGCAGCATTGGGTTCGGGTGCGGATTGGAGCGAGGGATATGAGTTCTCCGTAATCTACATAAGTGACGACGGTCACGCTTATCTTATTGCTTCAGACGGCAGTCTTGAGATACCTATGTTGCAGGAAGTAATCCTGGACGAAGGATTCGACAGAACTTCTGATCTGAATCTGTCGAGCAACCTGAACGGTCTTATCGGCTTAGATGCTTTATCCAACAGCAACATCAGCGCTTACGGCAAGATCGAAGACACGAATTCAACAGGGGATTACTATCTGAAGGTCTCTGAGGATATTTATTTCCTCTACGTGGACAGAAGTGAATTATGGGCACTGATCACCGTCTTCAGCTTTATAATCGTCTTCGTTCTCATAATCCTGATCGTTCTGTCTATGCTCCTCATCACCGGCGTCATTAAGAGGGCTACTAAGACTGTCAAGCGCATCGCTGACGGAGACCTCTCTGCAAGAATCAATTACAAATCGAAGGATGAGCTGGGCGAGATCTGTAATGAAGTAAATGACATGGCGGTAAGCCTTGAGAAGTCATTCGAAGAGAAGGACCGCACAGAGAAGTTCTACTACAAGTTCGTCCCTGAGAAGTTCCGCGAGTACCTTGGCAAAGAGAGCTTCACGGATCTGTCTTTGGGCGATGCAAGCTCACGCGAACTCACGGTACTCTTCTGTGACATCCGTTCCTTCTCCATTAACTCCGAGATCATGACAGCGAAAGAGAACTTCGCCTTCGTCAACACTATCTACGGCAAGGCAGGCCCCATCATAAGAGAGCACAACGGCTTCGTAGACAAGTACATAGGCGATGCCGTGATGGCGCTTTTCGAGAAGCCTGATGACGCAGTTAAGTGCGGAGCAGAGCTTTACCGTGCGATCGTGCTCGACCCTGAGACTGCCAAGGAACTTAAGGTAAGTGAGATCAACATCGGCATCGGAATCCACACAGGCATGGCGATGATCGGTATTGTCGGCGAGAGCGAGCGCCTCTCCGGCACCGTCATCTCCGACACGGTTAACCTCTCCTCGAGACTTGAGTCTCTCACGAAGCAGTACAAGACCGCGATGCTGGTGTCCAAGGATACTGTCGACCGTCTGTCAGATCCCGAGGCATTCGACATGAGATACCTCGGCATGATACAGGTCGCAGGCGTCAATGAGGTCAAGGGCGTTTACGAGCTCCTCGACTGCCTGCAGGATGACATTAAGAGCGTTCGCTCCGACAACAGCACAGAGTTCCGTGAAGCGATGAGACTGTTCCAGCTCGGACGCCGTGATGATGCGGTAAAGGCACTGGAGAAGCTCGAAGAAGAAGGACGTGCCGATTACATCTCAACGATGTATCTTCAGTACATAAAGGACCTCTCCCCTGACGATAAGGGCAACGTCTTCAGATTCGTAAGGAAGTAATAAATGACCGCAATCCAGAAGAACAGCACACTTAAGCAAAGAAATGCGCATCTTGATCTTATTAGAGTAGTCGCCATGCTCTTTGTTATTGCTATACACACCGAGAGAGAGTTTTATGTCTCAGCTCTCGGATCCACATTGTTCAGTACGATCCTGTTTACTGCCAATGGTCTTTTCTTCCTGATAAGCGGCTACCTGGCTTTCAAATTCGAAGAAGACCCGGCTCACCCTGCGGCATCGTACCGCACATTCTATTGGAAGAAATTCTGTTCACTCGTAATACCGCTTGTGTTCTATACGACGATCCTGATGATGAACTATTACTATTGGGATCCTCTGAAGAACTTCCTCGATTATCCGAACGAATACTTTATGGATACGTTCTGGGTGATGTTCCCGGATTCAACAAACGGATATAAGTGGTTCATCTATAACCTGATTGGATTCATGATTACGGTACCCTTCATGAAGAACATGTTTAAGGCTTTATCCGACGAAGCGTTGAAGTGTTTCTTCATAATCGCTGTAGGATTTGAAGCTGTATCCGTAATCCTGTTCTCCCAGGTTATCGGTATTCCCTTCAGCGTAACCGGATGGCCGTTCATGAGCTGGTATTTCTACTTCCTGTGCGGATATATTATTTACAGGCTCAAAGTCTTCCACGAGAAGAAAACACTGTTCATCGCAGCCGGTATTATCTGCCTTGCTGCAACAACTCTTCTGTTGCTTCTGAGTTCGGAGCCGCCTAAGGGTGGACTGGATAATTCTCCCGTCTATCTGTTCGCATGCATAGGTGTATATCTGCTTCTCGAATTCATCCCGATAAACAAATACGTCGGCAAAGCGCTTGCCTTTATCGGCGACAACTCATATGCAGTCTATCTTCTTCATTATGAGATGATGCTCTTCGTCAGATCGAAGGTATCAGTTAACTCTCCGCTTTCCTGGGTAGGATGCATATTCATTATTGCTGCTCTCAGCCTCGCTGTCGCTATCCCCTGCAACATGCTGATATTAAAGCCTCTGTCTAAGTATCTTACGAAGAAGGCTTCATTCAGGACCAAGGCAATCGTTACGACAGTAATCCTGATCTACGTCATCGGTATTCCTCTGTTTCTTATTCTGAAGTCACGTCTTCCCATATAAGAAACGGACCCCCGAGAGGGTCCGCCCGATAAATTCTAACTGTAATTGTTTTTACCATTAATTGTAGATATTATTCCGGAAGTGCATCCATGATGCCCATCGTATCGCAGAACGTCTGATACATCTCGATGCCGTGAGCATCGTCATCGAAGTCCGTTACCGTTATATACAGGGCGCTGGTTCCGTTAACGTAGAACCCGATGTAAGCGCCGGTGTGTTCAGGGTAGCCCTGTGCCTGAGTCTCCTCAGCACTCAATACATAAGAAGCAACTACTGCTCCGGCATCGCCGTTCGAATATCCGTTGATCTCAAGCTCCATGCCGCCCCCTTCGGGCATCGTTGCTTCTGCACCTTCGAAGAATCTTTCCGCCGCACCGCTGAACCATTCAGTAAATACCGAAGCATCGTCTACTTCATAGTACATAACGACTATCTGGTAATCCTGTGTATAGGGATCAGCCGCAGTGAATATACCAATCTTGGTAAGGTGTGAATTGAATTCTTCGTTAGTCGCAGTGGGATCAGCAAGAGCCGTGAGCATCTCTTGCACGGCCTCATCTGAAGAGACAACTGCGATTCCCTCGTTGTAACGGGCTATAGCATTACTGTTTGCCAGTCTTATGTTGTTGAAGACATTCATGAATTCATCAACGTCATCATAGATGTTAGATCCGACCTGCTCACAGGAAGAGAGGAATGTATCTTCGCTCATGTCGAACGGATACTCATTAAGATCGAACTCTTCTCCTTCGAATGCAGAGAATATCTCTTCCGCTTCAGTCTCTTCAGAAGCCTCGGTCTGCTCAGCAGTCTCGGAAGTCTCGACCGTCGTCTCAACAGCCGTAGTCTCTGTTACCTCAGTCTCAGCTGTTGTCGTCTCCGCCGAAGTCTCCTCAACAGTCTTACCGCAGGATGCAGTGAGCATCATGCCCATGACCAGGATCAATGCAATACTTCTCTTGTAAATCTTCATGTTACTACCCCCTCTTCACTTTTCTTAAAGTCCCTGTGGATCAATACAGCAAGGACTACATCCACTACGTATATGCAATTACCGATAAGATACAGGATGAACTTACCGGCAGATATCTTTCTGTTCATGATAAGGTTAAGAGCGCAGATTTCTTCAGGGATGATCGTCGTCAGAAATACTCCTATATCGATCGCGATGAACACGGGGATGAACAATAAGCCGATTCCCATCAGACCCATCATTACCATTACGCCTAACACGGCGATAACGAAGAAGAGAAGATAGTACGGAATCTGGATAAACTTTACGATCTTATTGATCTTGGCAAGCTTCGCTTTATCCTTGCTTTTGACGCTGACGATAACGGTGACCAGAAGCTGCACAAGGTAGACTATAAAGCAGCCTATGTATACGTTCTCGCCGTAAGTATCCATGAGAAGGCACACCGCCAAAAGATAGAGGTAAGGCGAGATGCCGTTGTAAATCATTATCTTTTCCATGGGTACATAATACCACTAGTTCGCGTTAACGCATTACCTTCCCGTCACCTGGAATCTGTTATAGGAGACCGCGCCCGCTATAACCAGCACAACAGAAATAGCAAGGTATATCACCGGCGACATAACATAGCCCGTGAAGAAGTGGCCTCCGATATTAAATAAACGGTACTCGGACAGGGACCATATGCTGATCTGATTAGAAGGCAGCATGGCATTAAGGTGCGACAGCAGACGGTACTGCGGAGGTATTACCTCAAGCTGTCCGAAGATGAATAAACCGACCATGATACCCGTCACCGCGAGACTGTTCTTCAAAATCTCGGACACCGCCATAGAAAATGCGGCGAAGAGAATCGAAGAGGTGATCATCACAATCATCTGGCGTACGATAAACTGTCCCATCGTAAGCGAATACGAAGACATCGGTATCTCGATCTGAACGGCGGAATTAAGGCCGTCCATCCCGTAAAGTCCGGTAACCATCGCGGACAGCAGAACGGCCGTCACGACAGAGCATCCGATGACGATCGTAAGACCTGCGAGCATCTTCACAAGATATGTCTCCTTACGTCCGTTAACGCAGCTTAAGATCAGTTGATCCGTGCGCTGTCTGTGCTCCAATGTAAACACCGTCGACAGGCACAGCGCCGATATAAGCATGATGCACATGAGAACTCCCGCGAGCCCCTGTGCGAGCGTCAGCGCACCGCCGTTATAAACATATGTAAAAGGAGCCTGTTCCGCCATCTGTTCCTGCCACCAGGAAATCTCATCTTCGGTAAGACCGTCGCGATTCATATAACCGACTATCGCCTCATCGCGAATCTCATATAGCTCGGCTGCACCGTAATCAGAAAGCACCGCATCGTCATCACTTAATATCCCGGCTTCAACTCCGGCCACGCCCATATACTTGATGTTATCGGCATTCCACTCACTGCCGTTACCAAGAAGCTGCGGATACATCTCATTAAGAAGTTCGTCATCTATAACTCGTCCGTCCAAAGTCTTCTGTGCCACACCCGCTTCACGCGATGTTGTAAGTCTCGGCAATAAACCTTCGATAATGATCACCGCCAGCGTTATGATCAGCATCGCTATCGTCAGTCTGTTCTTAAGGATCTTCTTAAGCTCAAACTTATAAAGTGTTCCTATATTATTCATGTCACTTGAATTCCTCCATATAAAACTGCTCGAGGTCACCCTGCTTTCCATTCCATTCACCTTCGTGAATAAGCTGTCCGTCTCTCATCATCAGCACATTGCTCGCGATATGCTCAATATCGGAGACGATGTGCGTCGAGAACAGCACTACGGTGTCCTTGCTGATGTCAGCGATAAGGTTTCTGAAGCGCACGCGTTCCTTCGGATCGAGACCCGCCGTAGGCTCATCGAGGATCAATATCTTCGGGTCGTTTACAAGCGCCTGTGCGATACCGACTCTCTGCTTCATTCCGCCCGAGAAAGTCTTTATCTTCTTGCCCGCAGACTCCGTAAGCCCCACGAGTTCCAGGAGCTCCTCCGTCTTCTTACGGGCCCTCTTCTTTTCGATACCTTTAAGAGCTGCGATATACTTCACGAACTCCCTTGCCGTGAACTCAGGGTAGTAACCGAAGTCCTGAGGCAGATAGCCTAAGATCGCCCTGTATTCCTCCGAGTTGACCGGGATGCCGTCGGCCGTAATCTCGCCGCTTGTAGGTGTCAGTATGCCGGACATCATTCTCATGAGTGTCGTCTTGCCGGCGCCGTTCGCACCGAGAAGTCCCGTCACGCCCTCAGTGAGCTCGAAGCTGATCCTGTCGACCGCGATCTTGTTCTTGTACTGCTTTGTTATTCTGTCTACTTTAAGTTTCATGCCAATTCCTCTGATTTGTTAATTGTTTTCCATTGCTGAGCGGCCGTCAGCGCGAGAAGACCGAGTGCTATCAAAACGCCCCATCTTCCGATGACCTGAAGGTAGCCCGTGAACGCCGCGCCTCCGAAGTTCGATACGTAGTAAATGACAAAGGCGACGACGGAAGCCACAGCAAGAGAGCTCAAGTCCGTCTTCCTGCCGAGTGAGCTTCTCTCGATGGGAAGGCTGATGCTCATGGTAAGAAGATATGGGATAACCATGCGAACTGCAGTGAAGACTGCTCCTTCGCAAGTCACCGCCGATATCACAGGCGCCGCTATGAGAAGTACGATGAGTGCAGCCGCACCGAGGAGCGTCATCCTGGCGAGAACCACGCTTCTTAACGAGAACCTCGTCGCCGTCTCAAGCTCGGACATGCCGCATCTTCTTGAGCGGTTCGACTCTATAACAGCGACTGCCGCCGTAAAGGGCATGAGCATGGTAACCGCATTCTGCGCAGACTCCAGCTTCAGCACCGCTCCTGCTATGGCAACACCCACAACAAGCGCAGCAAGAAGCCAGGCCGTGACTCTGATGTACGCCGCCTGCTGCCATATCATCGCGAACAGGCTCACTTCGCGGGGGCGGATGTTCTTAAGAAAAGCATCCTTACCCTTGGGCGCCGGAGCGCTGAATGCTTCGTTTAACAGATCTTTATAATCACTTGCCATCCTTAATCCCCTCCAGACTGCTTCTTAACCTCTCCTCTGCGTTCTTAATCCGCCTGTACACTGCGAACCGCGAGATGTTAAGCATCGTACATATCGTACCTACCGATTCACCGTTCACGTGCCTCAGAAGAAGCAGCTCCTGATCCTCCGGATCAAGTTTCTTCAATGCCTCCCTGACGGCGAGCCGGTCTTCGATCGTTCTGTGCGCATCCGTCACCGGACCTTCGAAGTCCTCCGGCAGCGGATCCGGTTTAACTCTTCTGAATTCATCAATGCACAGGTTGCGCGCGATCGTATACAGATACTTGATCTCGTAACCGTGGATACTCCCCTTGGCACTAATGTATTTAAGAAATGTCTCCTGTGTAATATCTTCCGCGACTGACTGATTCTTCAGCTTGAAATACACATACCGGTATATCTTGTCATATATTTCTTCTATATCCATGGATCTAAGTTAATTGACCCTCCTTCACTCTGATTAACGGATCAGCCATGCATTATGTGCGGCAGTTGATTATATCTTAACTGTCTTCATAGTGATACTTCTTAAGTATGCTTCCGAATACTAGGCAATGCAGCGTGCCCGCTACTCCGAGGATAAGCATCATAAGTGCTGCTCCTGAACCCTTCCCGCTACCGAAAAGCATCGTAAGTAACTCCGAGTATTCATGCGTTGCCATGAAGGGCTCACACAAGTTATCCACCATCACGCCTCCGAGGAAGAGTCCGATAGGAATCGTGAAGAACTGGAAAGTATTTCGGCACGCATACACTCTTCCCTGCAGCTCCACGGGAATTGTGTTGCGTAAAATGACATCGAGATTCGCACTCATGACGGGTACAAGTATCCAGCCTATTATCTCGGCTATACACCAGAGGACAGGCTCTCTCGAGAAAGCGAGGATATAATTCTCCGTACCAAGCGAGATCAGCATCGTCACGAACACCACCTTTACTCTGTCCTTAGGCTTAGGCATAACCGTAACCAGAATACTTCCTAAGACCATCGCGACTCCCGCAGCAGACGTTACGATACCGAGCATATTCGAGCCGCCCTTGGGATTCGGTATCACATATGCAGGCAGCGTCGCATTGAATGCCGACGCGATGAGATTCACGCCCGACAAGAAGATGATAAGAGAGAATACCATCGGTGTCTTCTTAAGAAACCTCAGTCCCCCTTTGGCAAGTTCCAAAGTACTCTCCTTAACCTCTTTGGGCTGTTCCGGAATCCTTATAAATCCTGCCAG
>Ga0310786_10005726_pt1 | contig 16753 bp, 16 predicted proteins | sample AusTroGonzalo_MG_FD_203881 | JGI IMG/M metagenome (GOLD analysis project Ga0310786, IMG submission 203881) | Bovine rumen microbial communities from tropical cattle in Woodstock, Queensland, Australia - Gonzalo_03 (v2) (version 2) | ecosystem: Host-associated > Mammals > Digestive system >... | reverse complement strand
CAAAAATACAAATTGCTATTTTTGCTGCTGTTATGGCAAGAATTGATTTTCAAGTAGACGAAATCGACCAGAAAATTCTGGCCTTTCTCGTGAAAAATGCAAGGATGCCTTTCCTGGAAATCGCCCGCGAATGCGGCGTTTCCGGAGCGGCCATCCACCAGCGGGTCAAGAAGATGGAGAACGCCGGTGTCATCACGGGTTCCCGTCTGCTCGTCAAACCCGAAGCACTCGGTCTCAACGTCTGTGTCTTCATCTGCGTTTCTCTGGCGGAAGCCAATGCCTACCCCAAGGTAATCGAAGCGCTCCGGAAGATTCCCGAGGTCGTCGAGTGTCATTTCGTAACCGGCCAGCACTCACTGCTCCTGAAACTTTACTGCTTTGACCAGGATCACCTGATGAATATCCTCATCGACACCATCCAGAACATTCCTGGCATCGGCAAGACCGAGACGCTGGTTTCCCTCGACCAGGCCATCGAACGGCAGGTCTGGGTCAAGGACTACGACTACGTCAAAGGACCGGCGCAGAAGAAGAAATAGCGAGCAGCGCCGCGGCCAGTCCCAAATCGTCCGGCGTCGTGATCTTCAGGTTGATCCGGTCGCCGGGAACGATGTGTACCTTTCCGCCCGCAGCTTCAAATACGGAAGCATCGTCGGTGAAAGACGGCGAAAAAGGCTGACGGTATGCAGCTTTCAATAAGCGGGCATCGAAGAGCTGGGGCGTCTGGACCAGCACGAGCCCGTCGCGGCTGACAGGAATGGAAACTTCCTCACCTTCCTTCCGCCGCACCGATTCCACAACAGGAACGGCCGGAATCACGGCCGGATATTTTTTCGCAGCTTCAAACAAACGTTCCAGCAACGCGGCCGACAAGAGCGGCCGTACGCCGTCGTGAACAGCCACCCATCCGTCTTCAGTGACGAACTGCAAGGCATTCTGTACGGAATGGAAACGAGTGATGCCGCCCGAAACCATGGTGTATCGTTCCAGAAAGCCCGTCTGATTGCAGTAATTCCGCCACCAGTCTTTCTGCGCTTCCGGCAGGACCAGAATGAAATCGATCTTCGGATCGTATGCCTGGAAACACTCGATGGTATGGCGCAGGATAGGCTTTCCTCCGATTTCCAGGAATTGTTTGGGCCGGTCGGCTCCCATCCGGACGCCCTGTCCGCCAGCGACGATGACTGCGTAACGTTTCATGTGAATATTTTTAAAAAAACTGCTTGACAAAATTAGCGAATAATCCCGAGAATATTTCTATTTTTGTATTTCTTAACAAAACGATTCAAATAGTCATACAATATGGGATTTTCATTCTTGCAGCAGGAGCTTGCCATTGACCTGGGAACGGCCAATACCGTCATTTTCATGAACGACAAGAAGGTCATCGACGAACCTTCCATCGTTGCCATCGACAAACTCACCGGCAAATGCATGGCGGTCGGAACCAAGGCCAAGGCCATGCAGGGCAAAGAGAACCAGAACATCAAGACCATCCGCCCCCTGAAAGACGGTGTGATCGCCGACTTTGACGCTTCCGAGCAGATGATCCGCGAGTTCATCCGGATGATCAGCCCCAAACGCACCATCTTTTCGCCCAGTCTCCGTATGGTCATCGGCATCCCTTCCGGATCGACAGAGGTCGAAAAACGCGCCGTCCGCGACGCAGCCGAGCATTCCGGCGGCCGTGACGTCCAGATGATCTTCGAACCGATGGCCTCCGCCCTCGGCATCGGCCTCGACGTCATCGCCCCGGCCGGCAACATGATCGTCGACATCGGCGGCGGCACCACCGAAGTGGCTGTCATCTCCCTCGGCGGCATCGTGGCCGACGAGAGCATCAAGACCGCCGGCGACGTGTTCACCAGCGAGATCCAGCAGTACATGCGGCAGCAGTACAATATCCGCATCGGCGAACCGACCGCCGAACAGATCAAGATCCATGTCGGCTCCGCCATTTCCGAACTCGAAGAAGAGCCGGAGCCCTTCATCGTAAAAGGACCGAACCTGATGACCGTCCATCCGGTAGAAGCACCGGTGACCTATCAGGAGATCGCGCACTGCCTCGACAAGTCGATCGCCAAGATCGAAGCCGCCGTGCTCAGCGTCCTCGAGAACACACCGCCGGAGCTCTACAGCGACATCGTGCGCAACGGCATTTTCCTGACGGGCGGCGGTGCACTGCTCCGCGGACTCGACACGCGTCTGTCCAAGAAGATCAACATCCCTTTCCACGTGGCAGAAGACCCGCTCCGCGCCGTGGCCCGGGGTACCCGCATCGCCCTGAAGAACCCGAGTTATCCCTTCCTGATGCGATGAACAACCGCAGCGGTCTCCTTTCAACGATTTCCGCCATCCTCCTGTTTCTCGTCCTCGCATCGCTCTCCATCCTGCTGGTGGTGGAGAACGGTGTCGTGCAACGGTTCAGGATCCTGGGGACCGCACGCGACATCCAGGCATGGGGCTGGACCCGCACCAGCAACATCAGCTCGTTCTTCAACCTTCGAAAGGAAAATGAAAGGCTTGTGGCGGAGAACCTGCTTCTTCAGCAGCAACTGGCCCGCTACCAGACAGCCGCGCGGCAACTTGACAGCGCCGCTTTCCGCGTGGAGCCCGATTTCAGCTATCTAAGCGCCACCATCGTCAAGAACACAGTAGACCGCCAGCACAACCACCTGATCATCGACCGCGGCAGCAAAGACGGTGTAGAACCCGGACTGGGCGTCGTCACGGCCCGTGGTGTCGTCGGCATCATCGGCGCCGTGGGCGACCATTACGCCTACGTCATTTCCGTACTGGGAACCGGACAGACGGTCAGCGCCAAGCTGGCCGGCAGCGGCGCCTTCGGCCCGATGACCTGGCCCGGCATCCGGCCTGACCGCATGCTCCTGCAGGAAATTCCCGTCCACATCCAGGCCGCTCCGGGCGATACCGTGCTCACCAGCGGCTACTCCACCATCTATCCGCCCGACATCCCCGTCGGCAGCGTCGTTTCAGCCAAAGTCAGCCAGGGATCTTCCCAGGAACTGGACGTAGCCCTGTTCGAGGATTTCCGTACCCTCCACAACGTCTACGTAGTCCGGAACAACCACCAACCCGAAATCGAAGAATTGTATGAACAAGTCCCATAGCATCCTCTTCTTCGTGCTGGTGTTCCTGCTGCAGCTGGCTATCTCCAACTACGTAAACCTGGGCCCCTGGATCACGATCAGCCTGATTCCGTTCCTGATCCTGCAGCTTCCCGTGCAGCGCACACCCCATGTGGCGCTGCTGTCCGCTTTCGGGCTGGGGCTGCTGCTCGACTGGCTTTCGGCCGGCGTCCTCGGACTCAACGCCTTCGCGGCCGTCATGACGGCCGCACCGCACTGTCTGCTCTACCGCAGGCTCCTCAACAACGACCGGTACGAAGAGACCCGGATCCTTCGCCTGCGGGATATCGGTTTCAGCAAGTACTTCCATTACCTGCTCATCCTGACCGCCATCTATCTGGCTGCCTACATTCTGCTCGATTGTGTGAGCGTCCGCCCCATCGGGTTCATCCTGGTCAAATTCGTCGCGAGCACCCTTGCCAGCACCGCACTGGGCCTGCTGCTGGCTTATGCCTTCCAACGCAGGAGCTGAGCCATGGATACCTTCAAGAACCGCCGCGGCATCGTGGTCACCGCCATCGTCATCGCTTTCGCAGTGATTGCGTTCCGGCTGTTCCAGGTCCAGATCCTCGACAAGGAGTACCGCATCACGGCCGAAAACAACGCCCTCAAATATGAGACGCTGTATCCGGCCAGGGGGCGTATCCTCGACCGAAACGGCGACGTACTGGTCGACAACAAGCTGACCTACGACATCATGGTCACGCCTTTCGACGTAAAGCCCTTTGATACCCTGGCCTTCTGCCGGATCTTCGACCTGGACACCGCCTACGTCAACGAGAAGTTCCGCGAATACCGCCGCTACAAACGCCGCATCGGCTACCAGAGCCTGGTCTTCTGCCGGCAGGTGACCAGCGAGCAGTACAACATGTTCATCGAGAAGAACTACCAGTTTCCGGGATTTTACGGCGTGCGGCGCACCTCCCGGTCCTATCCCCACGCCGGCGGAGGCAACCTCTACGGCTACATCTCCGAAGTCGATCCGGACTACCTGAAAGAACACCCCGAATACAAGAGCGGCGATTACGTCGGCAAGACCGGCATGGAAGAGTCCTACGAGACGCTGCTGCGCGGTGAAAAGGGCTACAACATCTATCTGCGCGACGCCCACGGCCGCCTGAAGGAACATTACGAAGACGGTCTGTACGACAAGGAAGCCGTTGCCGGCACCGACGTGACCACTACCATCGACGGCGTCCTCCAGGCCTACGGCGAACAGTTGATGAAGAACAAGGTGGGCTCGCTGGTGGCCATCGAACCCGCCACGGGCGAAATCCTTACCATGGTTTCGAGTCCGGGTATCGACGTCAGCCTGCTCGCCGACATCAACAAGCACTACAAGGACATCGTCCGGGATCCGTACAAGCCGATGTTCAACCGGGCCGTCCAGTCGCCCCAGCCGCCAGGCAGCGTGTTCAAGCTGGTCAACGGCCTGATCGGCCTGCAGGAAGGCGTACTTACGCCGAACACCCTCTATGGCTGTAACCGCGGCTACGTGGTGGGCAATCTCCGGGTGGGCTGCCACGGACACGCAAGCCCCATCAATATGTACCAGTCCATCATGATGTCGTGCAACGCCTATTACTGCTACGTGTTCCGTTCGATCATCGACAATCCGAAATACGGCTCCGTCCGGGAGGGATTTGAAAAATGGAAGGAATACACGGAGAGTTTCGGCTTCGGGCGCAAGCTCGACACCGACATCCCTGGCGAGAAGGCAGGCACCATGCCCACTGCGGAACGCTACGACCGCATCCACGGAAAGGACCGCTGGAAATCCCTTTCCATCATTTCGCTGTCTATCGGACAGGGCGAAATAGGCTGCACGCCGCTACACCTGGCCAACCTGGCCGCCACCATCGCCAACCGGGGCTGGTTCTACACCCCGCACCTGCAGAAAGACATGCCCGGATGCCCCATCGACGAGCGATTCAAGGAGCGGCATTACACCATGGTTGACACCACCCATTTCGAAGATGTCGTCAAGGGCATGGAAATGGCCATCAACTACACGGGCGGCGGCGCCACCGCAACCATCGCCCGCATACCCGGCGTCATCGCCTGCGGCAAGACGGGCACCGCCCAGAATCCGCACGGCGACGACCATTCCGTCTTCATCACCTTCGCCCCGAAAGACGATCCGAAGATCGCCGTGGTGGCCTATGTGGAGAACGGCGGTTTCGGCGCTACCTGGGCCGCTCCTATCGCATCGCTCCTGGTCGAGAAGTACCTCAACGGTGAGATCGCGCCGGAGCGCAAGGCGCTGGAACAGCGCGTGCTCGACGGCAACCTCCTCTACAAAGTCAAAGTGAAACGTTAGCCTATGCCGGAAACCCTATATAAGAAAATCGACTGGGTGATCGCCGGTATCTGGCTGCTGCTGGTAATCTTCGGATGGATGAATATCTACGCCTCGTCCGTGGCGGAAGAAGGCTTCGTGTTCAGCATAAAACAGAAATACGTCATGGACCTGATCTGGATCGCCACTGCACTGACACTGGCTTTCCTCATCCTGTTCGTGATTCCTTCCAGCCTTTACCCGACCATCTCCTGGCCGTTCTACGGCCTGATGGTCCTGCTGCTGGTGGCCGTCGCCTTCGTGGGCGTGGAGGTCAACGGTTCGAAATCCTGGTTCGCCATCGGCCCCTTCCGCCTGCAGCCGGCCGAGTTTTCCAAGATTGCCACGTCGCTGCTGCTGGCCCAGCTCATGAGCAAATACGGCTTCAGTTTCAGCAAGTTCCGCGATGCCCTGCGTATCGCCGTGGTCCTCGCGCTGCCCATCCTGGCCATCCTGCTGGAGAAAGAGACAGGGTCGGCACTGGTCTATCTGGGCTTCCTGCTGGTCTGCTACCGCGAAGGCATGACGGGTTGGATTCTGATCATAGGCCTGCTGGCCATCTTGTTTTTCATCCTTACGCTGGTCTTCTCGCCCTTCATTGCGGAGCTGGTGCTGCTGGCCCTCACGATCGTGGCCTACGGATTCTATGTTCGGAAACCCCTGCAGTATGGTATCATCACAGCACTGGCTGTCACGCTGCTGGCTTTCCTGCCGCGGCTTTTGCAATGGGATGCACTGGCTCCCCTGAACCGTTTCGATCCGGCAACCTGGCTGGCCCTGCTTACCGGTACGGCTGCGCTGGTGTTGGCCCTGGTCTTCTGGTTCCGGCGCCACAGGCAGCTTCGCAACCTGATGTTGGGATTCTTGTTGGGTCTGCTGGTCATTTTCTCGGTGGAGATGGTGTTCAACAAAGTGCTCAAGGACCACCAGCGTGCCCGCATCGAAGTGCTGCTGGGCATCAAGGAAGATCCCATGGGCGTGGGTTACAACGTTCACCAGTCGCTGGTGGCCATCGGTTCGGGCGGCCTCACCGGGAAAGGATTCCTGGGCGGTACGCAGACCCGTTTTGACTTCGTGCCGGAGCAGAGCACCGATTTCATCTTCTGCACCATCGGCGAGGAATGGGGCCTGATCGGCACACTGGCCGTCCTGGCTGCCTACTTGACGCTCATCCTGCGTCTGATCTCTTCGGCGGAGAAACAGCGGGACAGCTACGTACGGATCTACGGCTGGTGCGTGGCGGCCTGCCTGCTGATGCATGTGCTCATCAACATCTGCATGACCATCGGCCTGATGCCGGTGATCGGCATCCCGCTGCCGATGCTCAGCTATGGCGGCTCATCGCTCTGGGCCTTCACCATCCTGCTGTTCATCTACCTGCGCCTCGACCTCGACCAAAAGAAATATCAATGAGAAAAATTGATTAATTTTGTAGATTGTTTGCTATTACACATCCTAACATTATACCTATGCCGCTTAATTTTGCCAACCGACACAATGGACCGAGACCTTCTCAGGAGAAGCAGATGCTCGAAGTCCTGGGTGTATCGTCGCTCGACGAGCTGACCGGTCAGACCGTTCCGCAAGATATCCTTTTGAAAGAACCCCTGAAGCTGGATCCCGCGCTCAGCGAGCACGACTATCTGGCCCGCCTGAAAACCATCGCCGCGAAGAACCGCAATCTCCGCTCGCTCATCGGGCTGGGTTTCTACGGCACCGCCTCCCCGGCCGTGATTACCCGCAACGTGTTCGAAAACCCGTGCTGGTACACCTCCTACACGCCGTACCAGGCTGAAATCTCGCAGGGACGCCTCGAGGCGCTCATCAACTTCCAGACGATGATCTCCTCGCTTACCGGCTTCTCACTGGCCAACTGCTCGATGCTCGACGATGCCACGGCAGCCGCCGAGGCCATGCGCATGATGTTCGAACTCCGGCCGCGCGATGCCGTCAAGGCCGGCAAGAATGTAATCTTCGTCGACGAGGACATCTTCCCCAACGTCCTGTCTGTCCTGCGCACCCGTGCCGGCGGACTGGGCATCGAAATCCATACGGGCAAAGCGGCTGACTATGTCTTTGAAGACAAATGCTACGGCGCGCTCGTGCAGTATCCCGCTGCTGACGGCGAGGTCCGCGACTACACGGACTTCTGCGCGAAAGCCCACGCCGCCGGCTGCCTGGTGGCCGCCTGGTGCGACCTGCTCGCCCTGGCCGTGCTGAAGGAGCCTGCCGCCTGGGGCGCCGACATTGCCTGCGGCACCGCCCAGCGTTTTGGCCTGCCCATGGGCTTCGGCGGTCCGACCGCAGGCTGGATGGCCTGCGCCGACAAATACAAACGCAACCTGCCGGGCCGCATCATCGGCGTCTCCGTGGGCCGTCTCGGCGAACGCGCCGTCCGCCTGGCCCTCCAGACCCGCGAACAGCACATCAAACGTGAAAAAGCCACTTCCAATATCTGCACCGCCACGGCCCTGATGGCCACCATGACCGGCATGTTCGCCGTGTGGCACGGGCCGCAGGGCATCACGGAGATTGCCATGAACGCCTGCGGCTATGCGCATGTCGTAGCTGCCAAACTCAAGGAAGCCGGTTACAAGCTCGCCGCCGAGAACTTCTTCGACACCATCCGCGTATGCGACGTCGACGCTGCCGCCATCCGCGAGAAAGCCCTGACCCTGGGATTCAATTTCTACTATCCGGATGCCCGCACGGTTCAGATCTCTTTCGACGAACTCTCCAACCGTGACGAAGCGCTTGCCATCTGCCAGATTTTCGGCTGCCCGTCCGGTGCCAGCGTGCCCTCGACTCCGGTCTTCATGCGCCGCGAGACACCGATCCTGACCCAGGCCGTTTTCAATACCTATCACTCCGAGACCGAGATGATGCGCTACATCAAGATGCTGGAGCGCAAGGACATCTCGCTCGCCCACTCCATGATTCCGCTGGGCAGCTGCACCATGAAACTCAACGCTGCCGCAGAAATGCTCCCGCTCAGCTGGAGCGAATTCGCCAACCTGCACCCGTACGCGCCGGTAGACCAGGCGGAAGGCACCCTACAGCTCATCCATGAGCTCGAGCACGACCTGGCCGTGATTACCGGCTTCGATGCCTGCTCCCTGCAGCCCAACAGCGGTGCGGCCGGCGAATACGCAGGCCTGATGACCATCCGCCGCTACCTCAACGCCAACGGCGGCAGCGCCCGCCGCGTGATGATCATCCCTACCTCCGCCCACGGCACCAACCCTGCCTCCGCCGCCATGGCCGGCTTCGACATCGTCCTGGTCGGCTGCGACGACCACGGCAACATCGACGTCGAGGAACTCGCCGCGAAAGCTGCCGAGGCCGGCGACACCCTGGCCGGTATGATGATCACCTACCCGTCCACGCACGGTGTGTTCGAGGTCCGCATCCGCGAGATCGTCGACATCATCCACCGCCATGGCGGTCTCCTCTATATGGACGGTGCCAACATGAACGCCCAGGTGGGCCTCACCAATCCGGGTTACATCGGCGCAGACGTGTGCCACCTCAACCTGCACAAGACCTTCGCCATGCCGCATGGCGGCGGCGGTCCGGGCGTCGGCCCTATCTGCTGCACCGCAGCCCTCAAGCCGTATCTGCCGGGCCACCCGGTGGTCAGCGAATGCGGCGGCGCCGGCATGGACGCCGTCAGCGCGGCGCCGTACGGCAGCCCGCTGCTCCTTCCCATTACCCACGCCTACATCAAGATGCTCGGCGCGGAAGGCCTCCGCAAAGTCACGCAGATCGCCATCCTCAACGCCAACTACATGTCGGCCAAGTTGCTGCCGGAAATGAAAACGCTCTACACGGGCGCCACGGGCCGCGTCGCCCACGAATGCATCATCGACCTGCGCCATTTCAAGGCCGAATATGGCGTCGATGCCACGGATGTGGCCAAACGCCTCATGGATTTCGGTTTCCACGCCCCGACGCTCTCCTTCCCGGTCCACGAGACCCTGATGATCGAGCCTACCGAAAGCGAGCCGCTCAGCGAACTCGACCGCTTCGTGGAAACCCTCAAGACCATTGTGGCGGAATGCGAGGCCATCAAGGCCGGCCGCCTCGACGCCGAGGACAATCCGGTGCGCATGGCTCCGCATACCGAAGCGGAAGTGTGCGCAGATACCTGGTCGCACCCGTACTCCCGCACGCAGGCTGCCTTCCCGCTCGAATGGATCCGTGAGAAGAAACTCTGGCCGGCCGTCAGCCGCGTCGACAACGGCTTCGGAGACCGCAATCTTGTCACCAATGTTGAATAAGCAACAAATACCTATACCATGAAAAAATTACTTCTCTCCCTCGTCGCCCTGCTGGCCCTGAACATCGCAGTCCAGGCACAGGACTACGACATCACGACCGGTTTGCGCGTCGGCTACGGCGCCGCTTTCACCACGGAGGTGTCCGCGCAGGCCTTCTTCAACGACATCAACCGTCTTGAGATGGACCTCGGTTTCCGCTTCGGCAGCCATTACAAGAAAAACACCGATGACGAGCGTTACATGTATTTTGGACCGGTCTTGACGACGGCATTGCACTGGCACTGGTTCCTGGCCGGTGGATTCGGTATCTATGGCGGCCCGGCCGTCCAGTTCAGCATTCCGCACTGGAACAGCTTCAGCATGGGTGCCGGCGGACAGGTCGGCTTCGACTATCAGTTCGACGCTCCTTTCCAGATCGCCCTCGACTTCCGTCCGATCTTCAACTTCTTCGGCAACTACCGCGGCTTCGATCCCAACGTAGGTCTCAGCCTTAGGTATGCGTTTTGACGGGGCCGTTGCCCCTGAAAAGCAAGGAGTGACCCGCGGGTCACTCCTTCTTTTTTCGTCCGGCACGGCGCAGGGCATCGTCGATGATCCACTGCAACTGGCCGTTGATGCTGCGGAATTCATCGGCGGCCCATCGTTCGAGGGCATCCATCGTCTGCGCATCCACGCGCAGCACAAAGTTCCGAGTCCCTTCCTTTGCCATTTTAGTTGTACAGCGATCCTGCGTTGACGACCGGCTGGGCATTGTCTTCTGAGCAGAGGACCACGAGCAGGTTGCTCACCATGGCGGCCTTGCGCTCTTCGTCGAGTTCCACCACACCTTCTTCTTTCAGATGGTCGAGAGCCAGCTTGACCATCGAAACAGCGCCTTCCACGATCTTCTCGCGGGCGGCGATGATGGCGTCGGCCTGCTGGCGGCGCAGCATGACGGCGGCAATCTCCGGCGCATAAGCCAGATAGTTGATACGGGCTTCGATAGCTTCGATGCCAGCGATTGAAAGCCGCTCGTTGAGCGTCCGGGTCAGCTCGTCGTTGATCTCGTCAGCGCCGGAACGGAGGGTGACATCGTTTTCATCCGGATTGCTGTTCTCGTCGTAATTGTAGTTGCCGGCTACCTGACGGAGCGCCGCATCGGCCTGCACCTTGACGAAGCTCTCGAAGGCCTTCATCGTGGAACTCAGCGAGCCCTGGGTGCTCATGGTCTGCGAGTCGATCTCGAAGAGGCTCTTGTACACGTCTTTCACGCGCCAGACCAGCACCAGGCCGATCATGATCGGGTTGCCGCTCTTGTCGTTGACCTTGATGGCTTCCGCGTCGAAGTTGCGGGCGCGCAGCGACACCTTTTTCTTTGTCAGCAGCGGATTGACATACCAGAAACCGTTCTGGCGGAAGGTACCGCAATATTTGCCGAAAAAGACCAGCGCCCGGGCCTCGTTGGGCTCCAGTTTCATCATGCCGATACCCAGAAATATGATCAGCAGGAAGGAGATGGGAATCGTCAAGCCGATGACCAGTTCGGGATTCGCTCCCTGCGCTGCCTTGGAAATGATAAGAACATCGGCCACGATGATGGCCAGAATCAGGAAAAGCGCCACGAAGCCGCTCATCTTGAAGCCTTTGAATTCGAATTCTTTGGATTCCATATCTTAATAATATCAAAATGATATTGCAAAGATAGTATAAAATCGGTATATCGGTACAAAAATCTGCGATTTTGTACCCGCGGCAGCGGAAGGTCAGAGCCGCTCCAGCTTGTAGCCCAGCAGGAAGAGTTCGATGGAAGCGCCGATGCGGTAGAGGACCTGGACGGTGCGGGCGAAGACGTAGTAGGCGCGGGGGCTGGCGGGTTCGATGTTTTCGTGGCGGATCATCGCCAGGGCCTCGACGGCGCAGGCCGAAAGCGTATCGGCGATGCGGCGGGCAGGTTCGCTGTCGAGCGCATAGCCCAATACCTGCGCAGTAATCCGTTCGTCCATGTCGTCGAAGCCGCGCGACCCCTGGAGGTCGATGTAGGACACTTGCTGGTAAGCCTGCCAGTCAGCATCCCAGAGTTTGGCGACGGCCATGCCCAGATAACCGGCCCAGGCTACAGCTGCTTCGGGATAGTCCTGATATTCGCGGATGGCATCCGTCAGATAAGGTTGTGCCAGTTCTTCGGTAAATTTGCTTTCGATGTCATCGTTCTCCAGCAGCATGCCGCCCATCATTTCACGGGTGGTGCAAAGATGTACGAGGCTGTCCTGGAGCCGCTGAGCGTATTGATTGAGATAGTCTTCTTCTTCCATCGTCAGATTGTCGCGAGACAAAGGTAATCAATTCCTTTTCTTTTGCTTATATTTGCAGGTTATAATTAATGTAGGTGTGCCGTCATGGCGAAGGAGAAGAAAAAGAGCACGGTGGAGATCCGCAACAAGCGGGCAGGGTTCGAATACGAATTCCTGGAGCACTTCACGGCCGGTATCGTCCTCAACGGCACGGAGATCAAGTCCATCCGCGCCGGCAAGGCATCGCTGGTCGACAGCTGGTGCTACTTCGTGAACGGAGAGCTCTATGTGAAGAACATGAACGTGGCGGAATACTGGTGGGGCTCCGCGTTCAGCCGTCAGGATCCCCGACGCGACCGCAAGCTCCTGCTCACGAAGAAGGAGCTCCGCAAGCTGGCCCGAGCCGTCAAAGAGAAAGGCCTGACCATCGTCGCCACCCGCCTGTTCATCGCCGAAAACGGCTACGCCAAACTCAACATCGCATTGGCCCGCGGCAAACGTGAGTTCGACAAACGCGATTCCATCAAGGAAAAAGACATGCGCCGGGACAGTGAGCGCGACTAAAACAGCATATTCATTTTATACGATATGAAAAAAATTGATTCTTACGATTTCAGTGGCAAGAAGGCCATTGTCCGTGTCGATTTCAACGTTCCGTTGAACGACAAGTTCGAGATTACCGATGACACCCGCATCCGCGCCGCCATCCCCACCCTCAAGAAAGTGCTCGCCGGCGGCGGTTCGCTGATCATCATGTCGCACCTCGGCCGTCCGAAGGGACCGGCTGAGAAATTCTCGCTGAAACACATCCTTCCCCGCGTGAGCGAATGCCTCGGCGTTCCCGTACAGTTCGCTCCGGACTGCATGAAGGCCGACGAACAGGCTGCCGCTCTCAAACCGGGCGAAGTGCTGGTGCTCGAAAACCTCCGCTTCTACGCTGAGGAGGAAGGTAAACCCCGCGGACTGGCCGAAGATGCCACCGACGAAGAGAAGAAAGCTGCCAAGGCTGCCGTCAAGGAAAGCCAGAAAGCCTTTACCAAGAAACTGGCCTCCTACGCCGACTGCTACATCAACGACGCGTTCGGCACCGCCCACCGCGCCCACGCCTCCACGGCCCTCATCGCCAAGTATTTCCCCAATGACAAGATGTTCGGCTACCTGATGGAAGGCGAGATCAAGGCCATCGAAAACGTGCTCAAGAATGCCCAGCATCCTTTCACCGCCATCATCGGTGGTTCGAAGGTCTCTTCGAAACTCGAGGTGCTCAAGAACCTGGTGACCAAGGTCGACAACCTGATCATCGGCGGCGGCATGGGCTACACCTTCATCAAGGCCGAAGGCGGCAAGATCGGCAACTCGCTCCACGAAGACGACCTGATTCCCGACGCACTCGAGATCATGAAGATCGCCAAGGAAAAAGGCGTGAATCTCTCACTTTCGGTCCAGACCCGCGTGGCCGACGAGTTCAGCAACGACGCCAATGTCAAAATCGTTCCCTCGCATGAGATTCCGGACGGCTGGCAGGGTATGGATGCCGGTCCGAAGTCTATTGAAAACTGGACGAACATCATCCTGGGCTCCAAGACCGTGCTGTGGAACGGCCCGGTCGGCGTGTTTGAGATGCCGAACTTCGCCACGGGTACGCTGAAGATTGCCGAGGCCCTCGCCGAAGCAACTGCCAAGGGCGCCTATACGCTCGTGGGTGGTGGCGACTCGGTCGCTGCTGTCAACCAGATGGGATATGCCGACAAGGTAAGCTACGTGTCCACCGGCGGCGGCGCCATGCTGGAAGCCATTGAGGGCAAGGATCTTCCGGGCATTGCTGCCATTCGCGAAGACTAACCCCTTATGGAATTGATCGTCGGGACCTACGGGCAGCGCATGCTGCTGCTCAAGCTAGATGACACCTCGTTCGAGGTGCGCAGCGCGAATGTCTTTCCGGCGGAGAATACGTCCTGTCTGGCCCTTTCGCCAGACAGGCGTTTTTTGTTCGCCGAAAACGAGAGTGGCGACAACTCGGGCATCAGCAGCTTCGCGCTGCTGCCGCAGGGACGCTTTGTCCTGCGGTCCGAGGTTCGCGACGTATCTCCCGATCCCTGCCATCTGCTCTACCTGCCAGGTTATTACAACCATTGTGGCGATCCGGACAATGGCGTGCTGCTTTCTGCCGATTATTCGGGCGGAAGCGTCTCGGTTTTCCCTGTGCAGGCAGGCCGCGTCGAAGCAGCCGCCCAGGTAGTGCGATTCGAGGGCAGCGGTCCTGACCCGGAGCGCCAGCTGTCTTCGCACATCCACCATCTGGTACCATTGGGCAACCTGCTGATGGCCGTCGACCTGGGTGCCGACTGCATCCACGTGCTGCGCATGTTTGACGGCACGGTGCGACCGCTCTGTGACGGGCGGCTCGACCGGGCATTGCGCCTGGAGCGCCTGTTTGACATCCCCGCGCCGGCTGGCAGCGGACCGCGCCACATGGTACTGAATCCTGACGCCAGCCATGGTTATGTCCTGACGGAGTTGAGCAACGAAATCCTCGTCTATGCGTTACCCGACTTTACGACGCCGGGCGACCGCCCGCTGCTGCTTCAGCAGCTTCCTGTCGGCTACGGTTCTTTCCCCGAACAGGCTGGTGGCGACATTCAGCTGAGTCCGGACGGACGGCATCTCTATGCAACGCTGCGCAATGGTGGCGACGGCATGGTCATTGCCGAAGTGCTGGCCGACGGCACGATCCGGCAGACTGGTTTCCAGCCGACCGCCGCACATGTCCGTGACTTCTTCTTCCTTCCGGGCGGGCTGATGGTCATCTTCTGCAAGAATGACCGCTGCATTCAGTTCTATCAACGAAATGTTGCCACTGGGCAGCTGAAGCTTTTCCGAGAGATTCCTCTCGCCGCTTACGGCATCGAGCCCGTATTTGGTATCCTCTTTTCATGAAGCAGAATTATCTCTTTACCGTCGAGAGTTTCGAGACGGATTATGACCGGCGGATCAAGCCGTTTGCACTCCAGAGCCGACTGCAGGAACTGACTTACCGCGCTTCCGCGGCGGGTGGCGCCGGCTATGCGGACTTGCGCGGACGCGGGCTTTTCTGGGCGCTCAACCGGATGCACATCGTGGTGGACCGCTGGCCGCTATGGGGCGAAGACCTCGTCCTGCAGTCCTGGTTCCGCGGCCGGACCGGACCGATGTACCAGCGCGACTACGTTTTGCTCAAGGCCGGTGAAACGGGCGCCACGCCACTGGTGCGAGCGACTTCGGCCTGGACGGTCATCGCGCTGGAAGGCCGCGGCGTCTCCCGCGAAATGGTTTATCCGGAAGGTTTTGCCGAAGCCGAAGACCTGCTGCCTTTCTGCCCGAAGGTCCTCGTGCCAACCGATGTCGAACTGGCGCCCGCCGGTTCCCGCCGGGCCGCCTGGTCCGACCTCGACTCCAACGGCCACGTCAACAACTGCTTCTATCCCCAATGGGCCGCCGACCTGCTGGGATTCAAGTACTTGTCTTCACATCAACTGCGCGACATACAGGTTGGCTACTACCGGGAGATCCATCCCGGCGAACAAGTCGACTTCTTCCTCGGCCACAACCCCGGAGCCAACGCCGCCGACGCCGTCTGGTACACCGAAGGCAGTGTCGCCGGCGAACGCTCTTTCGTCGTCCGCCTCGCCTTCTCCGCCCGCTGAGCCCCGTCCGCTAACCCTGCGCGGGAGCAAAAACGCCTCTCTTTGCTCCCCGATGGCCGCTTTTCGTCTATACGGGAGCAAATTACGGCTGTTTTGCTCCCGGAGGGCAAGTGGGATACGATAATTTGTGTATCTTTGTAAGTTATGACGATTGAGCAACCATCTGCGGCGTGGAAAGACTATGAGCTGATCGATTCGGGCGACTTTTCGAAGCTCGAGCGCTTTGGCCCGTATGTCACCATCCGGCCGGAGCCGAAGGCCTTGTGGTCGAAGACGCTCTCCGACACGGAGTGGCGGCGGCTGGCGAACACCGAATTCAAGCCCGGCGCAGGCTTCGGGAAAGCGGGTAAAGAAGACAGCGGCACCTGGAACATGCTTCACAAGATGCAGGAGCAGTGGACGATCGCCTACCCGGCCGTCGGTTTCAACCTGCGGCTCGGCCTGACCTCCTTCAAGCACGTGGGCGTATTCCCCGAACAGGCACCGAACTGGGATTTTATCTATCGCAGCGTACAGGACATCGCAGCGAAGCAGGCCGAAGCGCCGAAAGTGCTCAACCTTTTCGCCTACACCGGCGCTGCCTCGCTGGCCGCCTGCAAGGGCGGCGCAGCCGTCACGCACCTCGACTCCGTACGCCAGGTCGTCACCTGGGCGCGCGGCAACATGGAACTCAGCGACCTGGACGGCATCCGCTGGATCATCGAAGACGCCATGAAATTCGCCCGCCGGGAAGCCCGCCGCGGCAACACTTATCAGGGACTCATCCTCGACCCGCCCGCTTATGGCCACGGGCCGGACGGCGAACGCTGGAAACTCGACGAATGCCTCTTCGACCTGCTGCAGCAGTGCGCCGCCATCCTGGCTCCCGAGAAGAGCTTCATGGTGTTGAACCTCTACTCCAATGGCTACTCCGCCGTCCTCGCCGACACCCTCGTCCGCAGTGCTTTCGGCACTAAATTCGCAAGCCTCGACTACGGCGAACTCGTGCTCCGCGACCGCGCCGGCAAAGCGCTGCCCCTGAGTGTATTCTCCC